>Ga0209048_10001447_pt1 | contig 24480 bp, 23 predicted proteins | sample FrelakmetCRP12CR_FD_187146 | JGI IMG/M metagenome (GOLD analysis project Ga0209048, IMG submission 187146) | Freshwater lake sediment microbial communities from the University of Notre Dame, USA, for methane emissions studies - CRP12 CR (SPAdes)... | ecosystem: Environmental > Aquatic >... | reverse complement strand
GACAAAGCCAAAGCCTCGCAGAAGGAAATCCTCGAGTTCCTGCTTACCTCGCATCCCCTGGACTGCCCGGTTTGCGACAAGGGTGGTGAATGTCCGCTCCAGAACTTGACCATGGCGCACGCCTCCCCTCAGAGCCGCTACCTCTTCGATGAAAAACACCATGCCGGGAAACACGTCCCACTGGGCGACCTCATCTGGCTTGACCAGGAGCGCTGCATTCAGTGCGCCCGCTGCATCCGCTTCCAGGATGAAATTGTCGGGGAGCAGGTGCTGGCTTTTTATCAGCGCGGCCGCAACACCGACATCATCACCAACTCCAAGCCGGGCTTCGACTCGGTCTTCTCTGGCAACACCACCGACATCTGCCCGGTCGGCGCGCTGACCACTGCGGACTTCCGCTTCGGGGCACGCCCCTGGGAAATGAAAGCTGCCTCCTCCATATGTGCGCAGTGCCCGGTGGGCTGTAACGTGACCTTCAATACCCGCCGTGAGGCCAAGTCTGATGGCAAAGTAGCTATCAAGCGTGTTGTGCCTCGTCAGAACGAGGCCGTCAACGAAATCTGGATGTGCGATAAAGGCCGCTTCGCTTATCACTATACTGAAGATGCAAACCGGCTGGTAAAACCGCTGGTCAGGAAGAATGGCAAACTTGCCAACGCTTCCTGGACCGAGAGTCTGCAGACCGTATCGAAAGCCTTTTCCGCTGCAAAGAAGAACTCCGTCTTCCTCGCCAGTGGACGGCTCTCCAACGAAGACCTTTTCAACCTGAAACAATTGGCAGACGGCCTGGGCGGCGAAGCGCTGCTCTACACCCACATGGGAGGCGGCGGACTGACCACCTCCTTTGGTGTATCTGCCGGGACGAATTTCTCCGACATTGGCAAGGAAACCACGATCCTGGTTGTGGCTTCTGACCTGTACAACGAAGCCCCGCTCTGGTTCCTGCGCCTCAAGCAGGCCGCCCAACGCGGCGCCACGCTGATTATCGCCAATGCCCGTGAGACGAAACTGGAACGCTATTCGAAATTCGCGGTTCGATATTCGTATGGTGACGAAGTGGAAACCGTACGCGGGCTGACAAAGAAAAATAATATTGGCGAGGCGATTACCGGCGCGGAGAATCTGGTGGTTCTCTTTGGCTCGGATGGCCTCGGACTCGACGGTTCGGCGGCGGTCGCGGCTGCCTGTGCTGAATTGGTCAAAGGCCACCCCGGCAGACCGAATAATGGTCTGATCGGCGTCTGGCCGCGTGCCAATGACCAGGGCGCCTGGGAACTGGGTTTCCAGCCTGCCGGCGACCTGGCGAATGTCTTTCAGGGCAAGACCGTCTATATTCTGGCGGCTGACCCGGCGGGCGATGACCAAAAATTGGAGGCAGCGCTAAAAGGAGCCGAATTCGTGGCTGTACAGGAACTCTTCCTGACCAAAACTGCACTGTTGGCGGATGTGGTACTCCCTGCGCAGGCTTACACCGAACGCGAAGGTTCCTTCACCTCCGGCGAACGGCGTGTGCAGCGCTTCTATCCAGCAGTCCCGCCGCGCCGCGAAACCAGGGCTGATTTTGCCATCACCGCCGCAATTGCGGAAGAACTCGGCTTGGAATTGGAAAGCCGCCTGGCTTCGCGGGTGATGGAAAAGTTGGTCGCCTCGGTCAATGCCTTTGCCGGCATCTCCTACCGTAAACTGGCTGAGATCCACGAGCAGTGGCCCATCGTCGGCCACCGCGACTTGTACTACGGTGGCACAACTTATGAGAACAAGCAGGGGCTGGGCGTGCATTTGGCACTGAATGCACCTATTCCCATCCCATCCAGTTCTGTGGGATTCCTCCGCCCGGATGAGGACCAATGGCTGGCAGTGCCAGTAACGTCTCTTTATAACCGAGGCATCACCATCACCACATCCGAATTGCTCCGTACGCACATCGGTGAATCCTCCCTGCTCCTGCATCCCGAGACAGCCAGGAAATTGGGAGTCGTGGTAGGTGGACAGGTTACAGTTAACGGGTTCCTGGCCAAAGTACGACTCGATGCGACTGTCCCGGCATCTGTGGCACTCGTGCCGCGCAGGATGGGTATCCCGATTAATGCTCCGGTTGTTGCCGAGTTGAAGAAAGCTTAAGGATGGCAGCATGACCTTTCTTCTCGTTTTGGAATGGCTGATCAAAGGGTTTGTCTGGGCATTGGTGCTGCTGGGCGGCTTTGCTTACCTGACGCTCTACGAGCGCAAGGCCCTGGCTCGCATGCAGTCACGAATTGGCCCGAACCGTGCCGGTCCGTGGGGTATTCTCCAGCCCATTGCCGACGCTCTGAAATTGATTTTCAAAGAGGAACTGACCCCGGCCAGAGCCGATAAGTTGATCTTCACCCTGGCTCCGGTTATTACTGTAGTCCCGGCGGTCATCATTACGGCGGTCGTCCCGTGGGGGCCGAGTTTCAATATATTTGGTTATCACCTTAATCTATACATTGCTGATATCAACGTGGGCGTGTTATACATCATGTCCATCGCTTCGATTGCAGTGTATGGCATCGTGCTGGCGGGCTGGTCATCCAATAATAAGTACGCCATGCTGGGCGGCCTGCGCTCAACGGCGCAGATGATCAGTTATGAAATTGCCCTGGGCTTGTCGTTCGTCTCTGCCATCCTGCTGGCCGGTTCGATGCGCATGCTGGATATTGTCACTGCTCAGGGCGGCTACTGGTTCCACTTCATCCCAAAATGGTTTGTTATAGTCCAGCCGATTGGGACAGGCATCTTCCTGATTGCCACGCTGGCGGAGGTCAACCGCGCCCCATTCGATATGCCCGAAGCAGAGCAAGAGCTGACCGCTGGTTACCACACCGAATATTCGGGCATGAAGTTCGCCCTGCTGTTCATGGCCGAATATACCAAGATGATCGCCATCAGTGCCATTGGAGCAACCCTTTTCTTCGGTGGCTATAACGGTCCGTTTGTAAACAAGTACCCCTGGCTCGGGCCGGTTTACATCTTCGTCAAAATTATCATCCTGCTGTTTGGAATGATTTGGGTGCGGGCCACCTTCCCGCGCATCCGCTATGATCGGCTGATGGCCTTTGGCTGGAAAGTCCTGTTGCCGCTCTCGCTGGCATTGGTCTTCATTACGGCGGTTGGGATCATCCTGGCACAGCAGGTCAATTCGCATCTTCTCATTGTCATCCCGCTGGCTTCTTTATTGGTTGCAGGAGTGGCGGTCGCGTTGGTTGACCGCACGTTAAGGAGGAAAGATTATGCGCGTCGTTGAGCCAGTCGTCGAACTTGCGCGTGGTCTTTGGACGACGCTCCGCATGATGTTCGACAAGCCGGTGACGATCCAGTATCCGGAGCAGAAGAAGCCGGTCAAAGCCCGCTTCCGCGGGCGGCACATACTGAAGCGCTACGATAACGGGCTGGAAAAGTGTATCGGCTGTGCGTTGTGTGCGGCGGCTTGCCCGGCAGACGCCATCTTCGTAGAATCTTCCGAGAACACTGACGAGCAGCGTTACTCGCCCGGTGATCGTTACGCCAGTACCTATGAGATCAATATGCTGCGCTGTATTTACTGCGGTTTTTGCGAGGATGCTTGCCCGACCGAGGCGATTGTCCTGGGTGACCAGTACGAACTATCTTTCACGGACCGCCGCCAGTCAATTTACCCAAAGGAAATGCTGATCGAACCCATCCTGGCGAATGCCAAACCCACACCGCAGAAGACTGAACCGGGGGTCTACACCCGCTCGGTCCCCGAAATGAAAGATCCACTGGATTGAGACGCCCATGAACTTGACACTCATCCTCTTCATTGTTTTGGCAGCGGTGGCGGCCGCCTCGGCGGTCGGCCTGCTGGTCAGTCGCAACACGGTCTACGCCGCCCTGTTCCTGGTGCTGAACTTTGCCACGGTGGCAATCTTCTACCTGCTGTTAGGTGCACCCTTCATCGCACTCGCACAGGTGACGATCTACGCCGGGGCCATCATGGTGCTGTTCCTTTTTGTAATTATGTTGCTCGGTTCGGAGAAACTTCCCAAAGGACAGGTCTTGCCCTGGCAGCGTCCAATGGCGATTGCCCTGGCCGCCGTGCTGCTCGCGGAAGCGGGCTTTCTGCTCTTCCAGCGCCTGCAATTGACTGCCAGTCTCGCCAACCCAGAGTCATCGGTCAATACCACCGAAGCATTGCGGACTCTGGGTCTGGCACTGTTCAGCCAGTATCTCCTCCCCTTTGAAGTGACTTCGGTACTGCTGCTGGCGGCGATGGTTGGTGTCATCGTCCTGACTAAAAAAGAGAAAGGAGAATCAGGCTAATGGCTCATACAATTCCTCTCTCCTGGTACCTGGCAATTTCAGCGCTGTTATTTGCCATGGGCGCGCTGGGTGTGCTTGTCCGGCGCAACCCGCTCATCATCTTCATGTCGGTCGAGTTGATGCTGAACGCGGCCAACCTGGCTTTCGTGACCTTTGCCCGTTCCTTCGGCGTTCTGACCGGTCAGATCTTTGTTTTCTTCGTTATGACGGTATCTGCGGCAGAAGTGGCGGTCGGATTGGCGTTGATCATCATCATCTTCCGTAACAAGCACAGCATTGATGTTGACCTGATGAACAGTCTGAAAGGATAAATTCAAATGGACTCTTCTGGACTGTTCACTCTCGTTCCCCTGATTGTCTTCCTGCCTGTTGCCGGTCTGCTGGTCAACATTATCTTTGGCGGCCGGATGGGCGAGAAGGCTATTGGCTGGCTGGCCAGCGCTGCCTCTGGGTTCGCCTTCGTCATCTCCGCCCTGCTCGGATTTGCCCTGTGGACCGGCAGCGGCCAGGCGGTTGTCGTCCGCTTCGCGGACTGGATCCACATAGGTGATTTGAACGTTGCCTGGAATTTCCGGGTGGATACACTCTCGGTGCTGATGATGCTGGTCGTCTCCGGCGTCGGGACGCTTATCCACATCTACGCCATTGGGTACATGCACGAGGATGTGCGTTTCAAGAACGACATTGGCCGCTATCGCCGCTTCTTCGTCTTCCTGAACCTGTTCATCGCCATGATGATGATCCTGGTCAGCGGCGACTCGTACCTGATGCTGTTCGTCGGTTGGGAAGGAGTGGGCCTGTGCTCGTTCCTGCTGATCGGTTTTTGGTACGACATGGATACGCTCGGGCGGCCTTCTTTCGCCAACTCGAATGCCGCCAGGAAGGCCTTTATCACCAACCGCATCGGCGACTTTGGCTTCCTGATCGCCGGGTTTACCATGTTCTGGTGGTTCAAGGACCTGTCGTTTGCAGGGGTCTTTACCCAGGCAGAACATATCGCCTCGACTGCCCCCGGCGTGATTCTCTTCATCACCCTTTTCCTGCTGGTGGGTGTGGCGGGTAAATCGGCGCAATTGCCGCTGTACGTGTGGCTGCCGGATGCCATGGCTGGACCGACCCCGGTCTCGGCCCTCATCCATGCCGCTACCATGGTGACCGCAGGTGTCTACCTTGTGGCCCGTTCCGCACCCCTTTACACGCTGGTGCCGCAGGCGCAGACCACGGTCGCGCTGGTGGGCGGCATCACGGCACTGTTCGCCGCCACGATTGCCGTCGGGCAGTACGATATTAAAAAGGTCCTGGCTTATTCGACCATCTCGCAGCTCGGTTTCATGGTTGCGGCGGTCGGGATGGGTGCTTTTGTGGCTGGCATGTTCCATCTGGTCACGCACGCTTTCTTCAAGGCGCTGCTGTTCCTCTCTGCTGGTTCGGTCATCCTCGGCCTGGAACGTGGACATCATCATTTGGCTCACCACGACGAGCAAGGGAGCTCGTCCCACGAGGAAGTCTTTGACCCCAGTGACATGCGCAACATGGGCGGCCTGCGCAAGCAGATGCCCGTGACCTTCTGGCTGTATCTCGTCGGTGCGCTGGCGCTGGCGGGTATTTTCCCGCTGGCCGGGTTCTGGTCGAAAGATGAGATCCTGGCAGACGCATTCCACAAATTCCCGACTGTCTACTGGCTGCTGACCATCGCCGCCTTCCTGACCGCCTTCTACATGGGTCGCCAGGTCTGGATGGTCTTCTTTGGCATGCCCCGGCATGCAGCCGCTGCCCATGCCGAGGAGAGTCCGAAGGTCATCACCATCCCGCTGATGATTTTGGCCGGGCTGGCGGTCCTGGGTGGTGCCCTCAACCTGCCGGGTGTGCACAGCCTGACACTCTGGCTGAAACATACCATCGCTGGCGTTGAAGCTGGAGAATTCAACTTCTTCGTTGCCGGTCTCTCCACAGGGCTGGCTCTGCTTGCCATCTTCATCTCTTGGGTGCTCTACGGGCGCAAGCCGCTGGCGGAAGGTCAGGAAGACCCGCTCAAGAAACTGCTTGGCCCGCTCTTCACAGTCTTCGAGCGCAAGTACTGGGTGGACGAGTTCTACTGGGCCGTCTTTGTCAACCGCTATGTGGATATTGCCCGCTTCCTGGCGGATGTGATCGACGGCCGCTTCTGGCATGATTTCTTTCATGAGAAGGTCATTGCCGGGACCTACAACTGGCTCTCTCGCACCGTGCTGGATCTGCGCGTCGACCAGCAATTCATTGACGCCCTCGCCAACGGTCTGGGCGAGTTGACCAAGCGTATTTCCGGCGGTCTGCGCCGTCTGCAGAACGGTTTCGTACGCAGTTACGCACTGGCGGTGTTGGCTGGTGTGGTTGTTATTCTGGGATATTTGATTTTGAAATAATCTACGTTCCCTCATCCCGGCTCTCTCCCATTGGGAGAGGCTGAGGATGAGAGGAGAGGACGAACAATGACCTTCTTACTGAATCCCCTCATTCTGGTGACCTTCTTCCCCCTGGTGGGTGTGCTGGCCCTGCTCTTCGTCCCGTCAGATCGGAAGAACCTTCTGCGCTGGACCTCCCTGGTCGCCTCTCTGGGCACCTTCGGCCTGTCCATCTGGATGCTGACCTTGTTCGACAAGTCCAACCCCAACCTGCAACTGGGCTTCACCTTGCCTTGGATCCAGGTTGCAGGTTGGAACATCAGCTTCGCCATGGGCGTGGACGGCTTGAGCATCCTGCTGGTTTTGCTGACCACTTTCCTCACCCCAATTTCCATTCTTTCCACCTGGACCGCGGTCGAGGAGCGCGTCAAGGACTTCATGATTTTCTTCCTGCTGCTGGAAGTGGGCATGTTGGGTGTCTTCCTGGCGCAGGATCTGTTCCTGTTCTACATCTTTTGGGAATTCACCCTGGTGCCGATGTACTTCCTGATTGGCATCTGGGGCGGACCGCGCCGCATCTACGCTGCTATCAAGTTCTTCCTGTACACCATGGCTGGATCCATCCTGATGCTGCTGGCCATCCTTTGGCTGGGCATCTACCAGGGTACCTTCAGCGTACCGGACCTGATCACGAAGGGCGGCATCCCGGCCAATATCCAACTCTGGTTGTTCCTGGCCTTCGCCGCGGCTTTTGCCATCAAAGTCCCGATGTGGCCGCTGCATTCCTGGCTGCCGGATGCGCATGTGGAAGCCCCCACGGCTGGTTCCGTCATCCTGGCGGGTGTTCTGCTGAAGATGGGTACCTACGGCTTCCTGCGTTTCAACCTGGCGATGTTCCCTGAAGCCGCGCTTAAAGCAGCTCCCTGGATGGCCTTGCTGGCTGTCATTGGCATCATTTACGGTGCAGCGGTTTCCTATGCCCAGAAGGATATTAAGAAACTGGTTGCCTACTCTTCGGTCAGCCACTTGGGGTTCGTGATGCTGGGGCTCTTCGCCCTCAACCCGCAGGGCATCGAAGGCGGTATCCTGCAAATGATCAACCACGGTCTGAGCACCGGTGCGTTGTTCCTCCTGGTCGGTATGGTTTACGAACAGACCCATACCCGCGAGTTTGGTGTCTATGGCGGCCTGTGGAAGATCATGCCCATCTTCGGGACGGTAATGCTGATCGTTTCCCTGTCCTCGATGGGCCTGCCCGGGCTGAACGGGTTTGTCGGCGAGTTTGCGATTTTGCTTGGCGCCTTCGGATCCAAAGCCATCGGCTCCCCCTGGTTCGCCGGGATAGCCGCGGCAGGTGTAATTATGGCCGCGGTATACATTCTTTATATGTTCCAGAAGATTTTCCTGGGTCCCGAAGGCTCGATTGTGGAAGAAGTCAAAAAGCACGGGCACGCCCTGCGCGACCTGAACTGGCGCGAGATCGCCACCGTCGTCCCGCTGCTGGTCCTCATTTTCTGGATTGGCCTGTATCCCAAGCCGTTCTTTGAATTAATGGGTCCCGCGGTGGGTAAACTCCTGGCGGTGTTCCATTAGCGGGTGTCATTGCGAGCCGTCCATCTTAGTAGGAGTGGCCCGTGGGTCACCCGGGACGGTGGCATCCTACCCGCAGGGTATGCAATCTCCCCGCAGGGGCATGCTGCATAGGAAGATATTATGACGCGATCCGATCTCTACACAATTCTGCCGACTATCCTGCTTGTCGCCTGGGCCTGTGTCCTCCTGCTGGTGGACCTGTTCATCCCTAGGGGGCGTAAAGGCTGGACGGCTTTGCTGGCCGCCGTCGGCTTGGCAGCTGCGCTGGGCGTGACCCTGGCGCAGGCTGGACGGGAAATCTCCGCTTTCGGCGGGATGGTCGTGCTGGATGGCTTTTCGTCTTTCTTGAATGGTCTGTTCTTGGCGAGCGGACTGGGCGCCATCGCCATTGCTTATGGCTACCTCAAGCGTATGGGTCTGGAGCGCGGCGAGTATTACACTCTGATGCTCTTCAGCCTCTCCGGCATGCTGCTCATGGCTCAGGCCGCAGACCTGATCGTCGTCTTTCTGGCCCTCGAACTGCTCTCCATCCCGCTCTACGTGCTGGCAGCCTTTGCCCGCCCGCGCACAGACTCGGAGGAGGCTGGTATCAAGTATTTCCTGCTGGGCGCTTTCGCCACCGGTTTCGTGGTCTACGGCATCGCCCTAGTCTTTGGCGGCACGGGTGCAACTTCCCTGGGCGGGATTGCAATGGCAGTTACGGCAGGAACCTTCACCAGGTACCTGTTGCTTATCGGCGCTGCCTTCATCCTGGTGGGGTTTAGTTTTAAGGTGGCGGCTGTCCCGTTCCACATGTGGACGCCGGACGTCTACCAGGGTGCGCCTACCTCGGTGACTGGTTTCATGGCGGTCGGTGCCAAGGCGGCCGGGTTTGCCGCCCTGCTGCGGATTTTCGTCACCGCACTCCCGTCCCTCACCTCGGACCTGGTGCCGGTGCTGTGGGGTCTGGCTGCCCTGACGATGGTGGTGGGGAACCTGGTTGCCATCTCGCAGACTAATATCAAGCGGCTGCTGGCCTACTCCAGCATTGCCCACGCCGGATACATCCTGATGGCTTTCGTCACGTTTGGGAATCCGAAGGTTGGACCGGACGCGGTGGCCTCAGCCCTTTTCTATCTGGTCACCTATGCCATCACTTCCTTCGGGGCTTGGGCGGTCGTCATTGCCCTGGAAAAGCCGGATGCAAAGGGTTTGGAGATTAGCGATTTCGCTGGTCTGGGGCGCAAGCGCCCTCTGCTGGCTGCTGCCATGACGGTCTTCATGCTCTCGCTGACCGGTATGCCGCCCACGCTGGGACTGGTGGGCAAATTCTACCTGTTCCGCACCGCGATCGAGGGTGGCTTCATCGGGCTTGCGATCATTGGCGTGCTGACTTCGCTCGTCTCGGCTTACTACTATTTGCGGGTGGTGGTGATGATGTACATGCGTCCCGGCGACCCTGAGACGGAGCGCGAGCCCTGGTTGGATCTCACTTGGGGCCTGGCTGCCCTGGCGACGGTGGTCTTGAGTTTCGTCCCCTTGGCGCTCTTTACCTGGGCCAGCGGAGCGGTGTTGCATTTGTTTTAGGAACTACTGCGTAATAAACAGCACCTTCACTCCCTGTAGATCGGTCTTGTAGGGGCGACGTAAGCGTCGCCCTTTGTTCCCCTCATAAGAACGAAACGGGACGGCTCATCGCCGTCCCGTTTTTTATCATCAGTCACACATTTCCTAAATCGCCCGCATCCGGCTATTCTTTGGATTGTGCTCCACTTCGGCAAGATTTAGCGCTTCCATCAGAGGTGGTATGTACATACCGAAACGACCGCGTAAACCCTTCTTCAGCCCGTACCAGCCGCCAACGGGATTCGTCGGCGAGCGCCCCCAGGCTTCAACGCTTCCTTCTGCAGCCGGTTTTTGTTCATCGGCACTGCCGAGCGGCATCCAGTCGCCGTGTGTTTTGAGCATTGCCTTCAGGTCGTCCAGGCAGCGCAACTGGTAACGCAGCTCGGTCTTCCCGACGGTGCACACCAGGGCGGGTGGGTTGGCAGCCTCATCCCGGTACATCTGGTATTCCGATTGCCCGCTGGGCGTTTTTAGCTGCCACGGGTGCTCGCGTGTCCCATTTCCTTACACTTGATTCGCATTCATTTTATCTCCTAACAATACCCCTAAATCATATCAAATTTATCATATTATATCATTATCATTGCTTTATCTGCCGGTCCCAGCTTGCTTTGATGGCATATATTTCACCAAGATGCCTCACATTGTCTAGCAATGCCATTTGTATGCATTGATATTTGGTATATTTTCCATCAAAACCCGCCCCTGTTGATTGCAGTTTTTCCATGGAAATACTTGCCAGATACTCTTTGACCGTATCGTAAACCTCATCCAAATAGTCAAGCATTTGTTTTCCCGTGAGTTGAGGTATCGCAACCACCTCTTCTTGTGTGTATCCGGTGAGCATCCCCCATCCATTTTGACCTATCCCGCGCGGATCATAACCTGTTTGTTCCGCCCAGCCATAGCGAAACCAACATTCTTCTCCTGATGAGTCTCCTTTGGCCTGTTGCGTTAGAAAGACATCAAAGATTCGCGCCATATGCCAAACAGTAATTGCAATGTTATTGGCACCCGCCTCAGGCCTCCAAATTATACAATCATCTCTCAAGCCAACGAACAAACGGTGTAAGCGACGCCTATTATCTTCAAGCAGGTCTATCAGCACGTTATTTGCATTCATTTTCGAGCATTTCTAACAAGCCCTGCCGCAGCCACGACCAGCAAAGCCGCGGTTCGCTGGAGCCGGTGTTGGGGAGCCTCCCGGTCTGCCTGTTGATATTACAAATTAATCTGGATTTCTGGATGGTGGCTCTTCCCTTGCCACAAGTTCGCGCCTCAGTGTTTTACCGATCAGGGATTTTGGCAGACTGTCCAGGAATTGGATGTGTTTTGGGATTTTGTAGGCAGCCAGTTTTGGGCGGCAGTATTCGCGCAGTTCATCGGCGCAGGCGGTTTGTCCCGCTCGTAGAACCACCCACGCCTTGACTGCCTCGCTCTGGTAGGGATCCGGCACGCCCGCCACGCTGACTTCGACTACCGCAGGATGCGTTGCGATCACCTCCTCCACTTCGCGCGGCCATACCTGGAATCCGCTGGGCTTGATCACATCCTTTTTCCGGTCAACGATGAACATATAACCATCTTCATCCAGGTATCCCAGGTCGCCGGTATACAACCAGCCATCCCGGATGGTGTTGGCTGTTTCGGTTGGTTTGTTCAAATAACCTTTCATCAACTGTGGAGCGCGCAGGATGAATTCACCCACCTGGCCGGCAGGTAGTTCCTTTTCCCCGTTGACTTCATCCACCACGCGCAGTTCGACATCCGGCACTGGAATGCCGACTGCGCCTGGCTTGTACAATCCCATGGTGGGCGTCGTTATTGTCGCCATCATCGATTCGGTCATGCCAAACCCCTCGATGATCCGCCCTCCCGTGGCCTTCTCGAAGCGTTGCTTGGTCTCTTTAAGGAGAGGCGCGGCTCCGGAGATGTTCAACTTGAGGCTTTTCAAACTAACCTTGCCCGACTGCACTTTGGGATGGTTGAGCAGGGCATTAAAGAGAGTTGGAACGCCGGGAAGAAATGCCGCTTTTGTCTTTTGGATGGTTGCCAGCATATCCTCCATGTCGCGTGGATTGGGCACTACCGCCAGCGGCGCGTGCGCCACCAGGCCGCAGGGAAAGACACCCGCCATTCCGTAGACATGGAACAGGGGCATGTTGAGCATCAGGACGTCGTCCCAATCCTTCATGATGTTCGCAAACCATGCGTGTAATTGCATGCCCGACATTAATAGGCTTTGATGAGTACCGATGGCAATTTTAGGCGTGCCGGTGGTGCCGCCGGAGAGCAGCATGATGGCATCCTCCTCAGGCTGGACGGTCACCTGCGGGCGGGATCCGCCCGCGTGCATGTGAAGCAGGTCTGCCAGCCAGGCATCGCCAGGTTGCAACCGAATTCGGTCGCCTTCTTTTTTCTCTTTGAGCAGGCCGAATAAAATCCGCAGGGCAGGCGGCAGGTATTCCTTGATGTTTGTGGCGATGACATTGCGGATCTTGGTCTGCGCCTGGACCGCCTTTACCTTGCTGTAATAACGTGTCATTACCACCACGGTTTCTGCCCCGCATTCCTGAAATGCGAATTCAAGTTCACGCTCGGTGTAGAGGGCGTTCAACGGGACGGCAATTCCTCCAGCCTTCCACGTACCGAGCATGCACAGGACAAGTTGCGGCGTATTCGGCAGGACCAACGCTACACGGTCCGTCTTTTTTACGCCCATTTTGATCAACGCATTGGCAAAGTCGTTGCTCAATTGTTCCAATTGGGCATACGTAATTATCGCCTCTTTGAAAAGCAGGGCCGGATGATTGGGGCGCTGGGAGGTTGTTTCGCTGACAATATCGAGCAGGGTTTTTTGGGGATAGGGCTTTAAGGAGTGTGGAACCCCACTATCGTAGTGCTTTAGCCACGGTTTTACGTTCATTTTTGCCTCCTCTGTAAAATTTGTTGAGAGGATCTGCTTCGATGAGAACGTTATTATTTGCGTTAACGGCCACCCTTTTGTGTCGGCGATCCGCGCCCGCAAAGCCGGTTTGATGTTGTAGTTTGGCTCTCTAGGTTTACTATCACTATACAACGAAACGAATCGTTTTACAACGATAGGTCAGGAATGGCTTGCGGTTTTCGCAAACCCGGGGTTTTGGGTATTAAACCCGCGAATTATAGGTAAAACTGCACTTTATCCAGGTATGGAAAATCCTCCGGTTTGACGGGTAGCTTCGCCAGCGGTATCACCGGAAGTGTGCTGCCCCATTCTTCGATCTCCGCATCGAACCATTCCAGCAGGGGATAGGGGCGGTGTTCGGGAAAATCTTTGGCATCGGCAATGTAGACCATCCCATCCGTGAAAGGCGGGTCACCCTTGCTTTCAGCCGGTAGATCGAAGTGGTAATACTTGATTCTTCCCGGCCCATGCCCAACGCGCACACACCCGTTTTCGGTTACATGGATTTTTGATTTGTCCAGGACGGCGAACCACATGGCCCAGATGCCGTCCGGGGAGCAGAAGATTTGACGGCGATTACCAAACTCGCTCGAATCTTGTGTCAGGCGCACTGGCTGGAGCGTGTTAAGGTATTGCAAGGGCGAACCATGCGCCACATATCCGCGCCAGTCACACAGGTAATTCATAAAATCTACTTTTGAATAAGGCAATGTGTAATCAATGAGATTGTTGGGACCCTGCGCCAGGGTGGAATCGAACAAACGGTCAAAATCTGCTTTCTCTTCCGCGGATGGCGGTTGCACTACTCGTCGGATCGGTGGAATGGGGGCAGTGCGGCGGTTTATCCTGTAAATAAAATGAAACAGCGGTCGCGTGATGAATGCTGGCATGAAGATATGCGACTTGTTCATTGAGATAACTATACAACCAATCCATCCCGCGGGCAAGCGCTGCCTGCTCTGGCCCTGTTGGTGTCCGCTGTTTTCACTTCTTGATTGCACTTGCAACTGGCGGTCGCGTTCCCCGGGCATTTCTGGTCGCCATTTACATAGTAGAACAAATGTGCTATAATTAATACGCGCCAAGGGACGCTCGTTGTAAACATCATCCCCGCAGGGGGATCCTTGCCGCATTTTCTTTTGAACCTTAAAAACCGAATATTCCGAGTCGGCGCGGCGTCATGCCGCCATCGACTGCTTCAGCCTCCCTTGAGCCCAATGCTTCCCATTGCCACCTGCTTCCCTGGCCTGGACTAAATTTGAATTCACGAATTAAATGTGCATTTTTCGGTGAATTCGCCCCCGCATGGGTTCTTGCATATGTAGAATCCCACCTGGAAGGGTAGTCGTTTCTTGTCGTTTTGTCACATACATCCGAAGCTGGCCGTCGTCCATCCTTTCGATGCTGGTTCGAGACATTCTCCCGGTGTTTTTCCGGCGGTATTCGTTTGTTTTGCAAAAAACAAAAAAGCAGCAACCTCGAGCCGCCATAGATATATGTAAATATGAAGAAGCTCCCGAGGAAAACAAAGGTCCCGGGAGGGATTCGTTTGTTCCTCTTTTTTTCCCGAAAACAAACGAATACCGATGTTCTCCTCCTTCCATTTCTGACTTGGAAATTGGTGGAACCGCAGGGAGGCAACACATCCTCCCGGTGTTCTTCCGGGAAATTTGGAATTGTTCCTCAGGAACAATTCCAAATCAATTCGCCCTCTCCTCCACTGGTGGACTCAAGTATGAAGAAGCCCTCGAAGGAAAAGGCGATTCTGGAGGATAATAATTGTTCCTCTTATTTCCCCTCCGCAGTGAGCATTTTACGCAGTGGGCGGTTCACTGACCGATATCATCCCCGAAAGGGGGACGGCGTTCGCCAAGCATCCCCGTGGGGCAAGTTGCCCTCACTCCCTCTTCCGCTTCACCTCCAGCACCGCGATCTTCGTCGAGTGATTGAACGGCGCTGGGTCCGTGATGGGTGCGCCTGTGCGGGTCTCCGCGTACCCGCAGAAATCCTCCGGGACCGGGATCAGTTCCGCGATTTTCAGATAGCCATCGGCGCACAGGGACTCAAGCGTCTCCAGGTATTCCTTTCCGCTGACGTACAGGGCGTTATTGATGGAAACCAGCCAGCCGCCGTCGTTGATCAGCGGGCGGACTTTGTTGATCAACCGGGCGCTGTCTGTGTTCAGGTCCAGGGCGCCTTTGAGGGTGGCTGAAAAAAAAGGCGGGTCCACCACCACGCAGTCAAATCGTTTACCCGCCCGTTTCATGCGGTTGACTTCTGACCAGAAATCGCCAACGATAAAATCCGCCTTGTTGATCGGGAAACCGTTCAGAGTGTAAGAACTTTTAGCCAGGTTGAGGAACTCCCGGTTCAGGTCAAGTTGCATCACGCCTGCCGCCCCCCCGGCGCAGGCCGCCACGCCCAGGCTGCCAGTGTAGGCAAAGGTGTTTAGCACTGTCTTGCTCCGCAGGTGTTGAAGCAGCCACTGGCGCAGGTTCCGCGTATCCAGGTACAGGCTGGCATCCCGGTTCATACACAGGTCAAGGGCGTACCACACCCCGTGCTCCTGCACCTTCCGGTTGGGTGTTTTACCGAACACTAGTCTCCCCCGTTTCTCCTCCTCCGCCGGGCTGTTGCGCGTTTTGACGATTCCCGCTTGCAGCCAGGGGAAGCGCTCTTGCAGGAAAGTCTGCGCCGCCAGGACCAGCGGCAGTTCCTGTTCTGGCTTCTCAGCGTAGTTGTGGAGAATGGCGGTTGCCGCGTACAGGTCTACCACCAGGTCGGGACAGCCCTCCGTAAAGCCATTGAACAGCCGGAAGGCAGTCCTGTGCCCGGCCTCGAATAATGGCTCACGCGCTGCCGTGGCTTTTTCGAGCAAAAGGATGATTGGCTCTGCCACACGAATCTTGTCCATTCGATCCTGGCACCCCTATAAAGCGGGTGGCTCCCCCCCGGGGCGTGCCGAACCTGCGAGCCAGCCTTCGTAAATCCGCAGAAAGACCACTCCGCTCAGGATGAGCAGGCTGCCAGCGATTTGGATCCAGGTCAGGCGTTCACCCAGCAAAAAATAAGCGATTACGGCGGTGAAGGCCGGTTCCAGTGTAACGACCAGGTTTGCCACGCTCGAGGGCAGGTATGTTAAGCTGACGTTGTATAACCCGAAGCCTGCCAGGGTTGGACCCGCCCCCAGCAGAAACAACATCCCCCACCCGGCCCAGGCCTTCCCCAGCCAGAGAAAGTCCGCCGGGCGGGTTGCCGCCCCGGGGATATGTCCGCCAGAAAGCAGGTTGAAAGCCAGCAGAAAGACCGCCGCGAACCCGAAGGTGTAGATTAGCGTCGTCCATGGGTTGAGCCCGCGCTGGGAAGCGGAACGTCCCATTAGAGTGTAAATGGCGTACAACAAGCCGGAGAGTATCCCGGTGATAATTCCCAAAAGGTTGACGCGCCAGGCTGTCGGGTCCAGTGCCCCCGAAACCAGCACACAGCCTGCCAGGCTGAGAGCCACCGCCAGCAGTTTGCCCCAGTCCAGCCGTTCGTTGAGAAACCACCAGCCCAGCAGGGCGGTGAACCCGGCCGAGCAGTAGGCCAGCACGGTCGAGACCGCTGCCCCGTTTATCGAGACTGAAAGCGTCCACAGGGAGTTGAAGATTGCCAGCACCAGGCCGTAAAGCACGAGATAGCGCAGGTGTTGCCGGTCCACCCGCAGGAGCGACCGGCGGCCCAGCGCCAGGATGGGCAGCAGGGTTAGGAAAACGAAAGAGTCCCGCCAGCATGCCAGGATGAGGGCGGGCAGGTGGTAGGTCTGGGTGAGATAGCGGATGAAAATGGCCGTGGTCGAAAGGATGGCCGCGCTGATCAAGGCGATGGTGTATCCGCGGGTGAGATGGGATTTATTGCGGGTTGTGTTGGACATAAGTGCTAGGGTTTTCTCGCCACGAAGATCAGTTCCCCGGGATATTTCGACCCGTAGAGACTCTTGTCATAATCGGCATATAGCTGCTCCACCTCGAATCCGGCCCGTACCAGCAAATGCTCCGCTTCGAACCTGAACAGGTATCTCATTGGGAAAGCCTGCACCAGTCGTTCCCGGCGGCCATCAGGATGTGTCACGTAATAGATCAGTCCACGTAGTTGATCTGGTTGAAAACGTCCCTGGAGGTGATCTTATGACGGCGGATGATGCGCCGACCATCCGGCATGCTGAACTCGGGCTCCTCAGCCATCTCCTCCCCGATGTTCTGCTTAGCCAGTGCCTCCAGCCAGGGGTTGAAAATATCCAGGATCAGTTTGCCGCCCGTTTCCAGATGGTGATGGATGCAGTCCAGGCAGGCGAGCTGATCCCCGACCGTTGTCAGATGCTGGAATGGGCGGAAGGGCAGTGTCACCAGGCCGAAGGTCCGCGCGAGCTCAAAATGGCGCATGTCTCCTTCCACCAGCTGGACCTTGGAGCGGACATGTTTAGGTTCGGTGTTAAGCCGCTCGTGGCAGACCGCTAGCATGTGCGGCGAAAGGTCCAAACCGGTGATCTCGATACCGGCTCGCGCGGTCGGGATCAGGATGCGTCCCGTGCCGCAGCCCACCTCCAGCACCGGCCCACCTGATTGAGTAGCCGCCTCCACGAAAAAACTGACGTCCTCGCGGTTCTGGTAGGGGACGACGTAGTCATACAGTTCGGCGATGGGCGCGTATTCGTCATAATTTCCGGTATCGGTCATAAGTGCTTCCTTTTATAATAGCCCTGCAAACTGAGCGATCAAAAACCTGGTATAAAGCCCCTGACAAGCATGCCCTCGTGCACTACTTTAACCCCAACCTTTCATTCTTTTCCAGCCTTCGGATGGCTTCCTGGATGCGCCGTTGGCGGGTCTCTTCCTTTTTGGCATCCGAAATCCAGCCGATGTAATTTCTTCGGTGCGAGGGCGGGAGGCTGTTGAAATTCTCCCAGGCTTTGGGGCTGATCATCAATCCCGCTTTCAGCCAATCCGGCAGCGCCAGCTCGGGACGTTTCGGACGCGGCGCGTCAGCCTCGGGCAAGGTGAAATCAACTGTGGCGAGACCAGCCCCGGTCATACGGCCTTCCTTGACCAGTTTTGCCACCAGATGCTTGTTCAGTTCAGACCACTTGCTGCCGGCACGGCGCGGGTTGAATTTGCGGGCGTATTTCTCATCGTCAATTTTCTGAATGATGCTATCGATCCACCCATAGCACAATGCTTCCTCGAGAGATTCCAGATACGTTGCCGATGGCTTGCCGCACCCTTTTTTGGTGTAAACCAGCCAGACTTCCGTCTCGGTGGTATGGTTGTGTGCTAGCCAGGCCCGCCACTCGGCCCGGTTGGCGGCGAATGTGGTCTTGGTAATTTCCATGTGTGCCAGTATACAACAAATCGCTCAGGTATAATAATCCAATTCGATACCCTGCATTTTTGGAGACTCATGATCCAGGCGCTCATCTTCGACTTCGACGGTCTCATGCTCGACACCGAAACACCCGAAGTGCAAATCTGGCAGAAACTCTATGCCCGTTACGGGCAGGAATTTCCGCTCGACGAATGGGTGCGTAGCGTGGTCGGTGCCACCGTTGCCAACCTCGACCCGGTTGCCCAGCTTGAGCGCCTCACCGGCACGACTCTCGATCGCCTGGCCCTGCACGAACACGCCCATCGCGCCCGCCTGGACTGGCAGGCCGTCCTTCCACCCCTGCCTGGCGTAACAGATTACCTTACTTCTGCCCGGCGTCTGGGGTTTCTCCTGGCGGTTGCATCCAGTTCCCCGCACGACTGGGTGGACGGTCATTTGCACCGCCTAGAATTTACTGACTTGTTCGACGCCGTTATCTGTCGAGAGGACGCCCCCCGCCTCAAGCCGGACCCGGATCTTTTTCTTGCCGCTCTGTCCACCCTCCACGTCCGGGCTGATCAGGCACTTGCTTTTGAAGATTCACCCAATGGTGTCAAAGCGGCCAAAGTTGCCGGTCTGCGTGTGGTGGGCGTGCCGAATTCAATTACTGCCCGCCTAGGTCCGCTCCCCGCTGACCTGACCATTGCCTCGCTGTCTGACCTCACCTTGGCGGATTTGCTCAGTCGCTTCGGTGACACCCTCGACCTCCATCTGGAGACACCAGGTGATCTTTCTTCTATTCGTGAGGTCGAACAAACCGCCTTTTCCCGTCCTACCGAGTCTGACTTGGTGGACCTGGCGCGGGCACGTGGGAAGTCAACGCTTTCGATGGTTGCGGTACAGGACGGGGTCGTGCTCGGTCACGCCCTGTTTACGCCCATAACGTTCGACCCGCCACATCCTGGCTGGCGCGGGCAGGGAGTTGGACCAATTGCCGTCCTGCCCAAATTCCAGCGGATGGGCATCGGCTCCCGGCTTATGCGGGCCGGTCTGGACCACCTCCGCCGCCTCGACATCGGTTTCGTCGTCCTGCTGGGCGACCCGGCCTACTATTCCCGCTTTGGGTTCACCCCCGGACGCGCTTTCGGTCTTTCCAGCGATTACGGCGATGGCGATGAATTCCAGGTGTTGGAACTCCGCCCCGGTACGATGGCTGGTGTGCATGGGCATGTCAAATTTATCCAGGAATTTGAAGAAACTGGCTGTTAAAGGAGGTTGATATGAAACGCATTGTTTTTTGTCTGATGGGCTTAGTCTTATTACTGACGGCTTGCACCGGGCAGATTACTTCCCCAACGCCCCGCTCGCTGACGGCAACCGCCGTGCTGCCGATCGACACGGTTCTGCCAACCGAAATGGCGCTGTCGACTAAAACAGCGCTACCGACCGAAACGCTTGCTCCCACACTGACGCCGCAACCACAGCCGGTAAAGTTCGCTGTCATTGGCGATTTTGGCCTGGACGGAGTGCCTGAAGCTGACGTGGCTGCCCTTGTCCACAGTTGGCACCCCGATATCATCCTCACCGTCGGGGACGACAATTACCCCTCCGGCGCGGCGAGCACAATTGATGTCAACATCGGTAAGTATTACCACGATTACATCTTCCCCTACTCTGGCACGTATGGCCCCGGCGCAGATGTCAACCGTTTTTTCCCAGCACTGGGCAACCATGACTGGATTACCACGAACGCACAGCCGTACCTGGATTATTTCGTCCTGCCTGGCAACGAGCGTTACTACGACTTCGTCTGGGGTCCCGTCCACTTCTTTGCCCTCGATAGCGATGAACATGAACCGGATGGGGTTAATGTAGGCTCGGTGCAAGCCGCCTGGCTCCAGCATGGACTGGCTGCTTCAACTGCTCCATGGAATATCGTATATATGCACCATCCTCCTTTCTCGTCCGGTAGTACTCACGGTTCCACGGATTGGATGCAGTGGCCGTTTGCCGCTTGGGGTGCGGACGCGCTGCTGGCGGGTCACGACCATCTATATGAGCGCTTGCTGGTGGATGGCATCCCATATTTCACCAACGGCGCGGGCGGAGGCGGACTCTACAACTTCGGGAACCCCCTGCCCGAGTCAAAATTCCGTTATGATGCCAATTGGGGCGCCATGCAGGTCACTGCCAGCGAGACGGAGATGCTATTCGAGTTTTTCAACCGCAAAGGGGATTTGATCGATTCTTACCAGGTGATGAAGCCGTAAAACGAAAGACCGCTCGAATAGGCCGGTCTCCTTTGTTTTATTGCAACGTTTTATCGCTTAAGTTAATAAAATTATTTAAGGAGCAGTAATTCTAGAATCAACCATTTGGAAAGTCGCCACCGCCTCATCCAGTTGGTCGTACAGCTCAATTAATTCCAACAGGCCCGGCGATATCGAGAAGATCACGTACATGGGACGTTGGGGCGACCTGTTTGAGATGTTTAACTTCATCTTTAGGGTCTGTCAGCATTTATTAAATAACCAGGATCGTTCTTATCCCGGCGCTGGTGAGCGAGGGCGTCTTAGACAAATCAATTATCATATTACGCCCGCTAGCGTCGAACGCTTCTTTCGCCACTTGTTCCAATTCGGCTGTGTTTCCCATATTGACCCGGTCTTGTATTTGGACAATTGTTATGGGCACTCGTCCCTGTGCTTGTGATACTTTTACGAGTTTCATATGGCTACTTCTTGAATCAAGATTGCGGCGGACGCCTGTTCCCCCGATTTCCCGTCCTCTGCCTTCCCATACAACTTCCGGTGAACAATGGATAACGCCCGCACTTGCTCCGCGGCGTGGTACGACGACCTCACCAGTGGCGCGGACTCGACCCACTTGAAGCCGATTTCGCCTCCATAGTCTCGCAATTCCTTGAATTCTTCCGGGGTGTAATATCGCACAATCGGTAAGTGTTTCTTGCTTGGCTGAAGGTACTGACCGATGGTCAGGATGTCCACCCCCCAACTGCGCTGGTCGCGCATCACGGCCTTGACTTCTTCCAGCTCCTCACCCAGCCCGACCATGATGCCAGACTTGGTCAATACCTCGGGGTCAAGTTTTTTGGCACCAGAGAGGATCCCCGCGCTCCATTCGTAGTGATCTTGCGGCTGGACTTGCTTGAACAACCGCGGCACTGTCTCGACGTTGTGGTTCAGGATTTCTGGACGGGCGTCCAGCACGATTTTTAGGGCTTCGAGCGAGCCTTTGAAATCCGGGATGAGCACCTCCACCGAGCAGCCCGGCAGAAGTTCGCGGACGCGCCGAATGACCATGGCAAAGATGGGCGCGCCGCCGTCCCGCCGGTCGTCGCGGTTGACCGAGGTGATAACGGCATGTTTCAGTTTCATGGATTTAACCGCTTGTGCCACGCGTTCCGGTTCCAGCCAGTCGAGGGCTTCCGGGCGGCCATGTTTGATATCACAGAAACCGCAGGTGCGCGTGCAGACATCGCCCAGCATCAGGAAAGTAGCGGTCCCAGAACCCCAGCATTCACCCAGGTTGGGACACATGGCTTCTTCACAGACGGTGTGTAACGCCTTGGAGCGCATCAAAGTTTGCAACCGCTCGTAGCTCTCGCCGGAAGGGGCACGCACCTTGATCCACTCCGGGCGGCGAAGCGGGGCGTCGTTGACGGTCTCGGGTTTGACCCGGTCACGGGTGGGAGAAATAGGCATCAGGTCCTCATTGAACTGGTAATATTTATCAATTAATACTTATAAGTTATATCAGGCTGTAAGGGCACAGAGCTACCATGCCCCTGCAGAATTTACATTTTTCTTACTCTCACCTTTAAACCTTCCACGTTGACCACTTCTACTTTTTCACCCATCCGGATCTTGCCTTGACCCTCAGCCAGTTCCGCTGTCCACAACTCTGCCCCAGACTGGACTTGTCCGGTCGGGTTGATGTCGGTACGGGCAATACCTGTCTTTCCGCGCATCCCCTCCTGCCCGGTGATGACCGGTCTCTTCTGCGCCCGCAGCGCAAAGCCGACGATGATGGCGAAACTGATGCCGATAATGAGAGCAACAATGATGACCAGTGGGAGCGAGACACGTTGGAACTGGGGCGTACCTGGTGAGTTGAACAACACCAACGCACCGACGATGAACGAGCCTACGCCCGCAACCGTGAGCCCGCCGTGGGTGGCAGCCTTGATGTCTACGATGAATAGCACAAAAGCGATTATAAGGAACGCCAGCCCAAACCAGTTGACCGGCAGGACTCCCAGTCCGTAGGCTGCCAGTGCCAGGCAGACGACGCCGATGAACCCCGCCACCCAGCCGCCTGGGCTGGAAAGTTCGATCAGGATGGCCTGCACTCCGATGCTAAGCAGGATGAAAACGAAGTTCGGGTCAACCAGTAGTTGCAGCAATTGCTCGATAAGGCTCATCGTCAGGTTTTGGGTCACTGCGCTGGATGTATGCAGCGTGCGCGGGCCGGCGGCCATCTGGACGGTGTAACCGTCCAACTGGTTGAGTAAATCGCTCGTGTCGCTGGCGATGAAATCTACCAAGTGTGCCTTAAGGGCTTCGGTGGCAGAAACAGCTATGGCGCTCTCAATCGTTGATTCGGCCAGGGCGGTGGCCTCGGCTCCGCGGCGTTCGGTGTACGAGCGCACAAGTGCCTTCATCGCCTCCTTGACTTTGGCCTGCTCAGTGGTGGAAAGGTCTGCTCCCTGCGATCCAACCGGGCTGGCCGCACCGATGGCTGTTTCCGGGGCCATGGCTGCCGCGTGCCCTGCCAGTGTTATGACCGTCCCAGCGCTGGCAGCCCAAGCCCCGTTCGGACTGACATAGACCACCACTGGTACATGGCTGGCGCGAATATCCTCAGCCATTTTTTGCATGGGATCAAGCCCGCCGCCGGGTGTATTGAGCTGTAAAATAACCACTTCCACCTCGTTCTGTTCGGCGGTTTGGATGCCGCGGGCGAGATATTCCTGCGAGGCGGGGGTAATGGCCCCGTCGATGGTCAGCACTAGTGCTACCGGTCCAGACGCCTTAGCGTGGATTGGCTGAAGGAGAAACATACTCAGGGCGAAACATATCAGAATTAAACGGGTGATTTTCATAGCGCTCTCCGGTAAAAAATGATTATAAACCTGAATAAGGCATTTGCTTGTCCGCCCGCTGGACTTCGGCTATACTCTGCTTATGCACAGCTTCGACCGCAAATGGATCGACCTGGCGGCCGGGTATCAGGCCATTCAATCGTTCAATGCAAAACTGATGGCAGAGTTTGGACGGGCGGTCAGGGTGGGTCACAAACAGCAGTTTCGCAAAAACCTGGCTGAATGGCAAAAGAAACGCCGGGTCTTTCTTGCGCTTGTGGTCGTTGCGCCGCTATCCATCATTGCACTTTGCCTGACAGCATATTATTACCGGTATGTGGCCTGTGTCATCATCTATTGGGCATTGCTGGTGTTGATCATCCTAATCACGCTGGGGGTGGCCGGACGTCAGTACATTCACGAGATGGTGAACGGCAAGCCGGTTCCGCAGCCGGTCGAGGGGCAGGGGGTGGATTTGGAAGGACGCTGGTGGGAAAGTCTCTCGCCGCAGGAACTGTCGGTTAAGAAAGCAGGTAAAAAGGCTGGAGAGGATTTCCAGACTTTGCTTGCCCGTTCCCTTCCGGACACTTATTTTTCCCAAAGCTTCCCTGAAACCGAGGCACTGTTGCTTGGCCCTTCGGGGATCTGGATCTTTAAAGTCGAGTACTGGAGCGGAACGATTGTCAAGCAGGAGGGTACCTGGAAGCAAATTCAGACAATGCACGATAAACTCGGGGGGAGGCAGCGCGAAGAGAAGATGCATGAACCAGGCCCTGATGATCAATGGCTCCAGTTGAAACAAGACATTGCTTATAAGTTAGAAAAATTTCAACCTGGGCTGACCTGGACCCTTAAACTGATCCAGGGCGGAGTGGTTTTTTCCCACCCTAAGGTCAATCTCGATAAAAAACATATCCATGGCAATACTGCCTCATATGGCCTGCCAAAAGCCTGGGCCGAACGCATCCGCCGTGCCCCGTCGGTGGACGGATTCACGCTGGAAATGCAATTGGAAATATTCGACATTCTGGCTGAAACCGGCGGTCGGCAAACTGTCTCAGCCAAAGATGAGGCGGAGCGGCTGTACCAGCAGGCTGTCGAGGAATTGCGGGTAAATGTGGCGAATATGGTGAAATGACGGGTTGACCGTCTGCGCCCCTCACGGTAGAATAACAGTCCATTGCGGGCGTAGTTCAGTGGTAGAACGC
>Ga0209048_10001446_pt1 | contig 24480 bp, 20 predicted proteins | sample FrelakmetCRP12CR_FD_187146 | JGI IMG/M metagenome (GOLD analysis project Ga0209048, IMG submission 187146) | Freshwater lake sediment microbial communities from the University of Notre Dame, USA, for methane emissions studies - CRP12 CR (SPAdes)... | ecosystem: Environmental > Aquatic >... | reverse complement strand
CGCCGGTCGCGCCTCCCGCCGACGAGGCGGTCGCCGCGCCAACCCGGTCGTCGGTGAAGGCGAAGCCCGCCGCAGCACCCAAGCCAGCGAAGCCGGCCGACGCCACGCCAGCCGACCCCGCGAAGCCGCCGACCCCACGTCCGCGCCGCGCTCGTCCAGCGAGCCGGCCCACGACGGGACCGGACAACGGCTGAGGAGACGCGGCTCGCCAGCGGCCCGATCTGCGCTGCCGTCGATGTCGGTGCGAACTCTGCGCACCTGCTCGTGGGCTATGTTGACGGGCACCGCGTCGTGCCGCTGCTCGACGAATCAGCGTTGCTCGGGCTGGGGACGCTCGTCGATGCCCGAGGGCTGATCCCCGCCGACGCGCGCAGACCGCTGATCGAGACGCTCGTTGGGTACGCTGCTGCGGCCCGCGGGCTCGGCGCTGAGCGGATCGTGTTCGTGGGAACGGAGCCCCTGCGGCACGCCGCTGACGCCCGGGACGTGGTCGTGACGATCGAGGGCGCGACGGGCGTCCCGTTCCACGTCGTCGACCATCGCGAAGAGGGGCTGCTCACGCTGCTCGGCGCGACATCCGGTCGCGCGCTGCGAGCCGATCTCCTCGTCGTCGATGTCGGCGGCGGAAGCACTCAGCTGGTGGTCGTGGGTCCGTCCCGACGAGCCACGGCAACCGGGCTCCAGGTCGGCGGGGCGCGGCTCACGCAGGCGCACGTGGCGCATGATCCGCCGACACGGAGCGAGATCGCGGCCCTCCGCGCGGCCGCTTCCGCGGCCATCCGGGCGGCACCGCACGCCGCGCCCACGGAGATCGTGGCCGTCGGCGGGACGGCATCGAACCTCGTCAAGATCGTCCCCGGGGCGCTCGCGGACCGTGTCCTGACGCCGGAGCGGCTCGCGGCAGCGTTCGAGGTGCTCCGCGAGGCGTCGGCTGCCGATGTCGCGACCCGGTTTGCGATCCGGCCACAACGTGCGCGGATCCTTGCCGCGGGCGCTGCCCTCCTCGAGGCAATCCTGGATCGCTACGGCGTGCCGCGGGCGACCGCGTCGGAGGAGGGCATCCGCGAAGGGACGGTGCTGGCCCTGGCGCGGGCCGGCGCAGCGTGGCGCGATCGCCTGGAGGCGCTCGCGCACGGTTGGGGGGCCGGTGGCGCGGAAGGAACGGCCGCCGAGCCCTGACCTGCCGGCCCGCGCCCGCTCGTCAGAGGCCGCTGACCGCCCGTCCGAGGAGGCGCCGGAATGCAACCCCATTGACTCCCCGCCACGTGCTGCCGATCGTCCGGCGAAGGCGCTCGAGTTCGCGCTCCCTGCCCTGCAGGTAGGCGGCGATCACCTCGGTCTGGGCCGGGTCCAGGCGACCCGCATTCGAGACGAGGAACTGGCGGGTCAGCCCGATCGTGACATCGGCGTCGTGGAGCCAGCCCAGGTGGTCCTGCAGCGCCACGACCCGCGGGATGAGCTGGTCCACCTCCGGGCCCAGCGCCTCCCGGAAGAACTCCAGCGTGTAGCGCAGCCACTTCCCGGCGATCCGGAGCTGGTGGATGGTCTCGATGTCCGCCCAGCGGAGCACGCTTTCGTACCCGCGGACCTGTTCATACGCCAGCCAGATCCGCGACCCCGCGGTATCCCGGACGCGGTGCGGCGCCACCGGGCTGGCGGGCGCGAGAACGGCCGCTCCCTCGGCCATGACGAAGATCCGGTACTCCTCGACGAGACGGGAGTAGGCGCTCGAATCCAGCTCTCGCATCAAGAGCAGGCGGGCCACCTCGCGATCGTCGGACCACGCGCGGACGAGTGGCGCGAAGGCGACCGCGTCGGTTTCCGGCAGCGAGGCCTGGTGTGCCTGGGCGGCCTCGATCAGGACGTCGAGATCGCGCACCGCGCCGAGCCGCGCGGCGACCTCGCGGAGTCGCCGGCGCATGCGGCGCGTCCGGTCCAGCCGGAACCCATCGCCGAAGACACGCCATGCGGCTCGCATCCGGCGCGTGGCGACCCGCATTCCGTGGAGGTCCTCGATCCGGAGCCCCGTTCGGGTCCCCTCCTCGCGCGCCAGCATCCTGGCCAGGTGGAACCGGAGGACCTTGCGGCCGGCCTCGGCCAGCAGGTCGTCGTGCGCGACGCCGGGGGTCTTGCCGACTGCGAGCGGCGGTCGCCGGGGCGGGCCCTCGTCGGGAGCGTCAGCCGGCGCATCAGCCCCGGGCTCCGGCGCGGACCCGGGGGCCGGCGCTGGCGGGACGTGCACCCCAGGCGTAGCGTCCAGGACGGGCGGCGAGAACGCGGGGCCGGCGGGATCCGTCTGTCTCGGCGGCGGGACAGGGGCCGCCGCCGAGGATGCGGCACGCGCGCGCGCCCGCGCCGGCCGCCCGGTCCGCGCGAGGGCGGCGAGCGCGCGCTCCAGCTTCGATGTCGTGACGGGTTCGAGCGCAGCGTCCGCCTCGAGGATCGCCGCGAGGGCCGCGAGGCCAGACTCCTCACCCGCCTTCAGCTCCACCTCGAGCTCCAGGAAGCGGTCGATCATCCGCCCGCCGGCGACGACCTCCACGTCGTCGACGCTCAGCTCGACTTCGAGCCCATCGCTCGCGAAGGCGCGCGCGCGCCGCAGCTGGCGGATCGTGACGACCTCGATGAGCGGGGAATCGCCGGCGTGCTCCAGGACGAGCGCGCGGGCGGGCGACGAGGGCCAGGCGTGCGGGTCGAGCGAGAGGTCGGCCGGGCCTTCGAGCTCCTCTCGTCGATGCAGTGCGGACGCCGCCTCGTTCGAGGACTTGACGGAGAGGATCGTCATTCGCGGGCCACGCCGAAGGCGGACAGCGTACCCGGCCCGGGAGAGCGCACCGTCCGCCGTGTCGAGGTAGCGGTCCTCCACCTGGACCTGCCGCGGCCGGCCGGCGACCCGCAGGCCGCCGAGGGTCCGCAGCGCGCCGAGCCGCGCGGCCGCTTCCGCATCGCGCACGCGGTACTTGAGCTCCACTTCGACGCCCTGCCGGGAGTTCGTCACGTCCAGGTGCTCCTTGGCGCCGTCAGGCGCGTGGGTCGAGCGAACCGACCGGCGAGGCCGGGCGGCGTGGCTCACGGGCGACGAGGCGCGCGTGTTCCGCCCGCTCCTTGAGCGTGGCGAAGGTGTCGATCGTCCCGGCCGCCGCGTTGATGTCCTCGGTGCGGCGCCAGGTCGCGTCCGCACCCAGCTGCCACGAGCGTCGGTCGTCGGCGAGCATGACCTCGACGATCTCCGCCATGCGGGCCTGCGCCTCCAGGTCCTCGATCGGGAAGACGGCCTCGATCCGGCGATCCAGGTTGCGCTCCATCAGGTCGGCTGACCCGGTGTACCACTCCTGCCGGCCGCCGTTGAGGAAGCCGTAGATCCGGCTGTGCTCCAGGAACTCGCCGACGACAGACCGAACCCGGATCCGGTCGCTCACGCCGGGAACGCCCGGCTGGAGCGAGCAGATGCCGCGGATGATGCACTCGATCTCGACGCCGGCCTGGCTTGCCCGGTAGAGCGCCTCGATCAGCTCGGGATCCACGATGGCGTTGCACTTCACGATGATCCGGCCGGCGCGGCCGGCGCGGGCATGTTCGGCCTCGCGCTCGATCAGCTCGCGGAGGCGCGGACGGAGCCAGACCGGGGCCACCAGGAGCTGGCGGAACTGGTGCTGGCGCGACAGGCCCGTCAGGTAGTTGAACAGGTCCGTCGCATCGGCGCCCAGCTCCGGGCGACACGTCAGCAACCCCAGGTCGATGTAGATGCGGGCGGTCTTCGGGTTGTAGTTGCCGGTCCCCAGGTGGACGTACCGGCGCAGGCCCGAGCCTTCACGACGGACCACCAGCGAGATCTTGCTGTGGGTCTTGAGGCCCACCAGGCCGTAGACCACGTGGGCGCCCGCCTGCTCCAGCTTGCGTGCCCAGACAATGTTCGCCTCTTCGTCGAAGCGGGCCTTGATCTCGACGAGGACGACCACCTGCTTGCCCTGCTCCGCGGCGCGGATCAAGTCCCGAACTATCGGCGAGTCTCCCGAGGTGCGGTAGAGCGTCATCTTGATGGTCAGCACGTCCGGGTCGTCCGCGGCCTGGGCGATGAATCGCTCCACCGACGCGCCGAACGACTCGTACGGATGGTGGACCAGGATGTCGCCCTGCCGGATGGCCGCGAAGACGTCCGCCGCCTCGCCCTGGTCGCGCGGGGTCAGGCGCGCCGGGACAACCGGTGCCCACGGCGGATCACGCAGCTCGGGCAGGTCCAGGGTCGCCAGCGGCCAGAGGCAGGTGGCGTCCAGGATCCCGGGCACGGCATACAGGTCGTCCGGTCCAAGGCCGATCCCGTCGAGGATGAATTCGCGGACGGTGTCCGGCATCCCGTCCTCGACCTCCAGGCGAACGGCCGAGCCGAAGCGCCGCCGACGCAGCTCGTGCTCGATCGCCGACAGGAGATCCCCGGCCTCATCCTCCTCGATGTCGAAATCCGCGTCGCGAGTGACCCGGAACGGATGCGATTCGACGATCTCCAGGCCGGGGAAGAGCATGTCCAGGTTCGCAGCGATCACCTGCTCCAGCGGGACGTAGGTGTGGGCGTCCACGGGGACGAGGCGCGGGAGGATCTGGGGAACCTTGACCCGGGCGAAGCGCTGCTCCCCGCCGTCGGGGTCACGAACCACAACGGCAAGCGACAAACTGAGCGTGCTGATGTAGGGGAACGGGTGACCGGGTGCCACCGCGAGCGGCGTCAGCACCGGGAAGATCTCCTCGAGGTACTGCTCGCGAAGCCGGGTGCGATGCTCGGGGATCGCCGCGTGGTCGACGATCGCCACTCCCTCGGCGGCCAGGGCCGCGCGCACCACGGCGACGAGCCGGGCGTGATCCAGGACCAGCGCGTGGATGCGGCCGCGGATCGCCGTGAGCTGTTCAGCCGCGGTGCGGCCGTCCGGTGACCGTTTGCTGCTCGCGGAGGCGACCTGTTCCAGCAGGCCCGAGACGCGGACCTGGAAGAACTCGTCCAGGTTCGAGGCGAAGATGGCCAGGAACTTCGCCCGCTCCAGCAGCGGGTTGCGCTCGTCGCGAGCCTCGTGGAGGACGCGTGCATTGAAGTCGAGCCACGAGAGCTCCCGGTTGATATAGGGAGGCGCGCCCGGGCGCCGGCGACCTCCGGTACGCGGGGAGCGAGCGCGAATCGTCGTCATGTGGGCGGGTCGGCTCCATGGGCGATCGTCACGGACGAGGGCGAGCCCGGCACACGGGCCATCTCGGACGAGAGATCGTAGCACGGCCGAGCGTGCGCCCGGCCTCCTGCATCAGTGCGCGCAGCCTGGTACCTAGTGCTCGGCGCGATACCGCCGCTCGCCGGTGATCGGATCCAGCCAGACCCGCATCTGCCGCCGGCTGGTCGGATCCTCGAAGAACTCGTCGGTGCGCCGGAACCGGGGCTCAATGGGCGCGTCCAGCGGCTCGCCGCCCCCGGGTCCGGGCGGTGCGCCGACGCGGTCGGCGTGCTCGCTCCGGTAGCGCAGCCGCTCCAGCGTGAGACCGATCAGGAGGATCCCGCCGCTCGCGATCATCCATATCCCGCCGACGGCTGCGGGGCCGCCGCCGACGCTCACCGCGAGCCCGCCGAGGAGCAGGAGCGCCCCGAGGAATGCCAGGAGCCCGCGCACGATGCCGAGGCCCGCACTCATGCCCGCGCTTCTCCCGTTGCGGCGGGCGTCATGTGCCCAGGACGCCGCGAACCGCCCCCGGCGTCATTCGACCGGCGTCGTGGAGGCCATGATCGAAGGGTCACCTTCGACCACGACCGCCGTGCCGTAGGCGACGATCTCCGACATCGAGCCCGCGATCTCCGAGCTGTCGAAGCGCATGGAGATGACCGCATTGGCGCCGGTCAGTGTCGCATTACGGACCAGCCGGTCGATGGCCTGGCGTCGGGTGTCCTCGAGCAGCTCCGTGTACTCGTGGATCTCGCCACCGCCGATCGAACGGAGGCCGGCCATGATGTTGCCGCCCAGGCCACGGCTGCGGACCACAAGCCCGAAGACCATCCCCTTCATCTCGACGATGCGATGGCCCGAGATGTACGGCGTGGTGGCGACGATCATCGCGATCCTCCCTTGGGGACTGCCGCGTCCGGGTGTCCGGCGGCGGCGCGGGCTGCCGCGCACCGCAAGCACGGACAATGGGTGCGCAGCGAGGCGAACGTGTAGTAGCCCGTGTGGTGGCCGTCGCCCCAGGTGGGCGCCACGGCATAGCCGCCTACCGGGTCCATGGAGACGAGCCGGGTCTGCTCCCCAGTGAGCGTCGGGCTCGAGTCCAGCCAGCCCGGCTGGCCCATCTCGCCCCGGCAGTATGCGCACGGGCAGAGCCAGCGGAGCCGCACGAAGTCGTAGATCGAGACGTGTCCATCTGCCCACTCGATGCGCAGGTTCGCCGCCTCGCGGTCGGCGTGGATGCGGACCGGGGAGGTGAGGTCGTCGCCCCGCAGATAGCTCGAAGTCATGCGCACAGTGTAGGCCCCGACCTCGCCCGTGCGCGGCTCCGGCCCGGACCGGGCATCATGGCGCCGACGTGACAACGAGGCACACTCTCCGGGTGAACGCGAGCGGCCTCGGCCCATTCCTGCGCAACGTGCGACTGGTGGCCCGCCGCGAGTACCGCGTCCGCGTGCGCAGCCGCGCCTTCGTGCTCTCTACGCTCCTGCTGGCCGCGGTTGCTGCCGGCACCGGCCTGGTCCCGATCGTCATCCGGGCCCTGGACCGCGAAGCGGTGGTGCGGCTGGCCGTGCACGCCGACGACGCCGCGCTCCAGTCACTCGCGATCCGATCGCTGGACACCGTCCTCAACGGGAAGACCCAGCTCGACCCCACGGCGAAGCAGGTCTGGGCGATCGAGCCTGCCGCCGACGTCGCCGCAGCTCACTCGCGGGTGGTTCTCGGAGAACTCGCCGGCCTTCTGCTGGTCGGTCGCGACGCAGCCGGGACGCCCACCTTCGAGTACGTGACGAACGCGCCCCCGGGTGGGCGGCAGGTGGTCCTGATGCGGCTCGCGACGCTCGCGGTCGCGGTGAACGACAAGGTTGGCACGGTGGGCGGGCTGGTTGGCGATTTCACGGTCACCCCCGCGGACCCCGCGGCCCCGGTGCCGCAGCCCGAGACTGATGCCGCGAGCCGGGCGATCCTCGCCACGATCCTCGTCGTCCTGGTCTTCATCACGTCGGTGACCTACGGGATGTGGGTTGCCACGAGCGTGGCCGAAGAGAAAGGCAGCCGCGTCATGGAGGTGATGCTGAACGCCGCCACGTCCGGCGAGCTGCTTGGGGGCAAGGTCCTTGGCGTTGGTGCGGCGGGACTGACCCAATACACGGCGATCCTGGTGCCGGCCGTCGTGGCACTCACCCTCCAGGCGCCGCTGGCCCGGCTGCTGCTCGGCGAAGGCGGGGCTGGTGATCGGCCGCTGGCCGGGCTGACCGGCGGGATCCTCCTCGCGTTCGGGGTCTTCTTCCTGCTTGGGTTCGCGCTCTCGGCGCTGCTGTACGCGGCTGCCGGCTCGCTGGTGAGCCGGCAGGAGGACGTCCAGCAGGTCGCGCTCCCGATGCTCCTCCTCTCGTTCGCCGGGTACATCGGCGCGGCCATCGCGACGAATGCCCCCGACGCGGGATGGGTCGCGCCGCTCTCCGTGGTCCCGTTCTTCAGCCCCTACCTCATGCTCGTCCGGCTCATGGTCGGGCACGTCTCGGCCGGCGAGGTGGCACTCGCGGTCGTGCTCCTGGTCGCGGCGATCGCGGCGGCGCTCTGGCTGGCCATCCGCGTCTACCGGGCCGGCGTCCTCCTCTATGGGCAGCGGCCGACGCTGCGGGCCGTGGTCGAGGCGGCCCGGGAGCGCCGGTAGCGGCCAACCCCGCCCCGCCCCGGCGCCGGCGAGCGTGGCCGCCCCGCGTCTGCCGCCGCGGCAGGGCCGCGCGGCGAGGGGGCGCCCTGGCGCCTACCGGGGCTGATGCGGCTGCTTCACCACGAGCACCGAGCACCGGGCGTGGAACAGGACGCTGTGCGCAACGCTTCCCATCACGATCCGGCTGAGTCCGGTGTGGCCCCGCGAGCCGATGACGACCAGGTCGCCGGCAATGTCGTGGATCGCCTGGACCAGCTGGTCGGCCGGATCGCCCTCGCGCAGCTCCCCCTCGGCGGTCCGGCCCGCGGCCTGGAGCGTGGAGACCGTCGCCGCAATCACCTGGCTGTAGGTCTGCCGCGAACTCGTGATCATCTCCGTGTAGAGGTCCATCGCCGCCGGGAACATCGTCGGGGCGATCCCCGTGCGCCACGGCGCGGCCACGTCCACGACGCCTACCACCCGAACCGGGATCCCGATGAACGCAGGCCAGCCCAGCACGAGGTCTCGTGCCGTCATCCCGGCCGGCGAGCCATCTTCGCAAAGGACGATCGACCGCACGTGATCCCCGCGCGCCACCAGGACTGGCGCCTCGGCGTGATCGACCACGGCGGACGAGACGGATCCCAGCAGCGCAGACTCGACGGGCCCGTGGCCGCGGCTTCCGATCACGGTGAGATCCGGCTTCCAGAGCTTCGCGTCGGCAGGGATCGCGAAGGCGGGAGCGCCGCGCAACAAGTCGGCCTCCACGATCAGCCCGGCGGCTTCGAGCGGGACGCGGGCGGCGTTGATCACGGACGTCAGCTGGCGGAGGGCGTCGGCCTCGTACTCATCGGCGCCCGCCGGGATCGCCGGGATCCATGGGCCGCCCCAGAGCGCCGGGGCGACGTCGAGCGCCGCCACGACCCGGACCTCGGAGCCCGCCGGCCACGGGAGGCTCGCGACCAGATCGCGGGCCCGGTTGGCGGACGGCGAGCCGTCCACGGCGAGGAGGATACGCATGGGATCGCCTCCGCTGCTACGTACGGGCATCATCCTCCCGCGCGGCGTGGCGCTGCACGGCGGAAGCGCCCGGATTCGGCCCTCCGGGCGGGCCGAATCGCTAGAATCGTGCGGAGCCGATGCCCGCTGCCGGCAGCCCACCCACATCCGAGGCACTCCATGTCGCGCCCGCCGCAACCCGATGATCTCTACCGGTTCCGGATCCCCACCGATCCACACCTCTCGCCTGACGGCGAGCTCGTCGCGTTCACCATCCAGGTGGCCGCGCCCGGCAGGGACGCCTACCGCCACGCGACCTGGTTGACGCCGGCAGACGGCAGCGCTCCTCCCCGCCAGGTGACGCTCGGGGTGCGCCACGACACGCACCCCCGGTTCTCGCCGGACGGGCGGACGCTCGCGTTCCTGTCCGACCGCCGACCGGTCACCGAAGAAGAGCCCGACGCGCCGAAGGACCGCGAGGACGGCACCCAGGTCCACCTGCTCCCGCTCGACGGCGGCGAGGCGCGCCGGTTGACGGACCTCCCGCGGGGAGTCGATGGTTTCGCCTGGTCGCCCGACGGCCGGTCGCTCGTCGTTCGGAGCGCCTCGCGGGCGTCCAGCCGGAAAGCGGATGCCCGGGCCCGCGGCAAGGTCGAGCCGCCGAAGCCCGGCGAGCAGCCAACCTCCGACTATCGCTACCTTGATCGACTCCAGAACATGCTCAATGGTCCCGGCTTCATCTACGACCACGTGAGCAATCTCTGGATCGTGGACGTCGCCACGGGCGCAGCCCGGCGGCTCACGACGGGCCGCACAAGCCAAGAAGACCCGGTCTTCTCGCCGGACGGCACGCGCGTCGCCTACGTCGCCCAGGGCGGTCGCGACCCGGACCTGGACTGGCAGTTCGACGTGCGCGTCGTGGACGTCGCGAGCGGTCGCGACATCCGGATCACCGACGGGGTCGGCTCGGCATTCGGCACCCCCGCCTGGCTCGTGGACGGGTTGACCCTGGCCCTGCTGGGCCACCGCTACCCGCGCGCCGGGGGGAGCCGCAACGACATCTGGCTGTTTGCGGCGGACGGCAGCCAGGCCGGGAAGGGCGGCGGGCGCAACCTCTCCGGTCGCCACGACCTGATGCCCGGCTCGGGCATGGGCAGCGACATCACGCCCGGCGAGCCGGCCAACCTGTGGGCAACGCCGGACGGCCGGCATCTCCTGTTCACGGCGCCGATCCGCGGCAGCTACGAGCTCTGGCGCATCGCCCTCGATGACGGCGAGGTGGAGCGGCTGACGGACGGACGCCACTACCTGTCCGGCTGGCATGCGGTTCGGCGCCCGGACGGCAGCGTCCGCGTGGCGGCCATCAAGTCGGACCCGGCCGCGCTCGGCGATCTTCACGTCGTCGACCTGGGCGCAGGCGGCGAGGCCGACGGCGCCGAGCTGCGCCAGATCTCTCACTGCAACGCCGAGGCTCTCGAGGAGATCGACCTGCGCCCTGCAACCGAGCGCTGGGTGACCGTTGACGGCCTCGAGATCCAGGGGTGGCTCATCGCCTGCGCGGCCGCCGAGGTCGGCCAGCCGGCGCCGCTGGTCCTCCAGATTCACGGGGGGCCGCACACGCTCTACGGCTGGGCGCCGTACTGGGAGTTCCAGGTGCTCGCGGGATCCGGCGTCAGCGTCCTCGCCACGAACCCGCGCGGCTCGGAGGGCTACGGCCAGGACTTCAACGCCGCGAACGTACCGGACTGGGCGGTGGGCCCGACACGCGACGTGCTTGCCCACGTCGACGCCGCCGTGGAGGCCGGCATCGCCGACCCGAAGCGGCTGGGCGTCGCTGGCGGCTCGTACGGAGGGTACCTGACGAACTGGATCGTCGGGGCGGACCAGCGCTTCGCGGCCGCGATGACGTGCCGGAGCGTCACGGACCTCGCGACCCTGATGCTCACCGGCGACCTGGCCGGCGGGATGTTCGGGAAGATGGAGTTCGGCGCGCACCCGTGGGAGGACCCGGAGCTCTACCGGCGACTCTCGCCGCTGACGTACGCCGACAAGATCCGGACACCGCTGCTCATCCAGCACGCGGAGAACGACCTGCGCTGCCCGATCGGCCAGGCCGAAGCGCTCTTCGCGGTCCTGCGGACGTTCAAGCGGCCGGTCCGCTTCATGCGCGTCCCGAACGAGTCGCACGAGCTGACTCGCTCGGGCACGCCGTTCCGCCGGACGGAGAACCTGGTCCAGGCGCGCGCCTGGTTCGGGCACTACCTCGTGGCCGGCAGGAAGGGTCTGCCGCCGCTGCCCAGGAACCGGGCAGGCAAATAGGGGAAGCAGGCCCGCGACGTCGGCGGGGTCTCGCCGGCCGGGAGTGTTCGTCGGTCGGGCGCATGCGGGGAGCGCACCTCGGCTGGTGTGATAATCCCGGCATGGATGCTGCGGGCCGATCCACCAGGCGATGAGCGTGGTTGCGGGTCCCCAAGCACGCCTTCCGCGCGGGGCCATCGAGCGCCGCCTGTTCGTGGACGCACCTCCGGAGGTCGTGTGGGCCGCGCTCCACGACCTGGCCTGCCCGACCTGGCGCGACGTTCGGCTGCACCTCGATCCAGCCGGCCCGGACTGGCCGGCGGCGGGCGCGCGCCGGCGCGCGCGGTTCCGGCTGGGACCCGTGGTCGTCGGGGCCACGCTCGAGAGCCTGGAGGCCCGGCCGGCCCGCCGGTTCCGGGTCGCCATCAACGGCCGCGGGATATGCGGTGAGCGGCGCTGGGAGCTGACGCCGGCCGCCGGCGGAACGCGAGTGGCCGGCTCGGTCCACCTCGAGGGCCGCTCCCGGGTGGGTCGCGTCTTCCTGCGCCTGGACCGGGCCGGGATCGGCCCGCGCCTTGAGGCGGAGCTGGCCGCGCTGAAGCAGAAGGCGGAAGCCGCCGCGGGCCGCCCCGCGTGACCGACCCCCCGGCGCCGGGACGCCGCGCGGCACGGGGCGTACGATCCCGCGAGGATCGCAGTCGAGGGTTGACGAAATGAATGTCATCGAAACCGAGCACCTCACGAAGAGCTACGGGAGCCACCGGGGGATCATCGAGGTTGACCTTGTCGTCGCCCAGGGCGAGGTGTTCGGCTTCCTCGGCCCGAACGGCGCGGGCAAGACGACGACGATCCGGACCCTCCTCGACCTGATCCGGCCGACCTCGGGCGTCGCGCGTGTCTTCGGCATCGAATCGTCGGCCGACCCGGTCGCCATCCACCGGCGGATCGGCTACCTGCCCGGCGAGTTCGCCCTCTACGACCGCCTGACGGGCGCGCAGCACCTGGAGTACTTCGCGAACCTGCGGGGCGGCGTGGACAAGGCGTACCAGGCGAGTCTCGTCGAGCGCTTCGACCTCGACCCGACCCGCAAGTTCAAGGAGTACAGCAAGGGCAACAAGCAGAAGGTGGCGCTCGTCATCGCGCTCCAGCACCGGCCCGAGCTGCTGTTGCTCGACGAGCCCACCTCGGGCCTCGACCCGCTCGTCCAGCAGACCTTCTTCCTCATTCTCCGCGAGGCGGTGGCCGCCGGAGCGACGGTCTTCCTCTCCTCCCACATCCTCTCCGAGGTGGAGAAGACCGCCGACCGCGTGGGCATCATCCGCGAGGGAAGGCTGGTGAAGCTCGGCACGGTGGACGACCTTCGCGACCTGGCTCACCACCAGGTCGAGCTGCGTTTCGCCGGCGAGGTCCCGGCAGCCGCCTTCGAGGCCCTGCCCGGCGTCAGCGAGGTGGTGGTCGAGGACCACGTGCTCCGCCTCCGCGTCGCAGGAGCGATCACGCCGGTCGTGCAGGCGGCGGCCAGGTACGAGCTGCTGGACTTCGTCTCGCGGGAGCCCAGCCTCGAGGAGACATTCCTCGCCCAGTACGGCCGCGAGGCTGTGGAGGTGGGCTGACATGGCAGTCCAGGCAGGCAGCCGCGAGCGGGCAACGCCGTTCCCGCCGATCCCGCTTCGCCGGAAGCTCTACGGTTTCGGCTCCATCTACGGCAAGACGGTCCGCGACTCGCGTCTCGCCTTCATCATCGCCGCCGGCTTGCTCGGCGGGATGGCGCTGGTCATGGGCGTCGCCGTATCGAACATCTTCCCGACGCCTGCGGCCCGGCGCGAGGTCGACGCGCTCTTCGGGAGCGTCCCCGAGTCGATGATGCGACTGTTCGGAAACGTCGACCTGATCGGCACGAAGGTCGGCACGCTCGGGGGCTACGTCACCTTCAAGTACTCGGCGATCTTCGCCCTGGGCACCGCCATCTGGTCGATCATGGCCCTGTCCGGGACCCTCGCCGGCGAGGCGCGCCGTGGCAGCCTGGACCTCATCGCCGCGGCCCCGTTCGGCAAGCGCCGCATCGGCCTCGAGAAGGTGGCCGCTCACCTGACGCTGCTCTGGCTGGCGATGGCGGTCCTCGCCCTCATGACGACCTTCAGCTCGAACGTCTTCGGGGACGCCGCCCTCGGCGACCAGATCCCGCTGCTGTCGGCCGTCGGCTTCGCCCTGTGGATCGGCCTCCTGGCCATGTTCTTCGGAGGCCTCGCGTTCGCCCTCGCGCCGCTCCTCGGCCGCGCGGGCGCAGCCGGGGTCGCAGGCCTCGGGATGGCCGCCCTGTGGATCACGAACGGCCTGAATGTCGGCGGTCCACTCCTGCTCTTGAGTCCGTTCAACTGGACGTTCGACCACATCCCGCTCGTCGGCGTCTACGACTGGCCGTCGCTCGCGCTCGTCGGCATCTTCGGCGTCGTCTTCCTGGCGGTCGGGGTCGAGCTCTTTGTCCGCCGCGACCTCGGGGTCACGGTCGGAATCTCCCTGCCTTCCCTGCCGGCGCCGGTTCTCGGCGTCCACGGCCCGACGGCCCGGGCCTTCGGTGACCAGCTCCCACGGGCGCTCTCGTGGGGGATCGGCCTGGGCCTCGTCGGGATCCTCTACGCGTCGCTCGCTGGGTCCCTGGCGGACCAGATCGGGTCGTCCCCCGGGATCCAGGACTCCTTCGGAAGGATCTTCCCCGGAGCCGACTTCAGCTCAACCGGGGGTTGGATGCAGTTCTACGCGGAGCTGCTGTACATCGTGGCGGGCTTTGCCGCCGCGACGTTCATCTCGAAGTGGGCGTCGGACGAGACGGAGGGCCGTCTCGAGATGGCCCTCACCGCGCCGATGGCGCGGGCCCGCTGGGTCGTGGCCGGCGGCGCCTCCGCGCTCCTCGCGATCGTCGTGACGACCGTCCTGTTCGCGGCCGGGGTCGGGCTCGGCTCGGCTGTGGGTGGTCTCGCCGCCGGCGATGCGATGCTCGGCTGTGCCTCGCTCGGCCTGTACGCCGCGGCGATCGTCGGGATCGGCGTGGCCGTCGGCGGCCTGTGGCGGACGTCGATCGCGGCCGAGATCGCCGCCCTCGTCGTGGTGGCCACGTACCTGCTCGACCTCGTGGCGCCGCCGCTGAACCTGCCGGACTGGCTCCACCAGCTCGCGCTGACCGCCCACTTCGGCAAGCCGATGGTGGGGGAGTGGGACATGGTCGGCGTTGCCGCCTGCCTGGTCATCGCCGTCGGTGGCGTCCTGCTCGGCGCGTGGGGCATGTCCCGGCGCGACGTGGACTGATGGGGGAGCGCCCGGCGACGACTGCCGAGGCCCCGCCGCTCGCCAACCCGTGGGCATCGCGGACCGTCACCGTCGGCTCCGACGGGGTCGCCCGCTGCGCCTGGGGCGTGGAGGGCGACCCGCTGTACCGCTCGTACCACGACGCGGAGTGGGGGCGCCCGTCCCGCGACGAGCGGCACCTGTTCGAGATGCTCGTGCTGGAGGGCGCCCAGGCCGGGCTGTCGTGGTCGACGATCCTGCGCAAGCGCGACGGGTATCGGCGGGCGTTTGCCGGCTTCGACCCGTCGGCCGTGGCTGCGTTCGGGGAGGGGGACCTGGCGCGCCTCCTCGCCGACCCCGGCATCGTGCGGAACCGCCGCAAGGTCGAGAGCGCGATTGCGAGCGCCCGCGTGGTCCTGGGGCTGGCCGAATCCGGCGAGCCACTCTCGCGCCTGGTCTGGGGCTTCGTGAACGGCGTCCCACTCGACCGGCGCCCGGCGAACCTGGGCGAGATTCCGGCCGCGACGCCGGAGTCGCGGGCGATGAGCGCGGAGCTCCTGCGGCGCGGGTTCCGATTCGTGGGCCCGACCATCTGCTACGCGTTCATGCAGGCGACCGGGATGGTCAACGACCACGTGGTCGGCTGTGCAGCGGGGGAGGAGATCCGGGCGGCTGGGTGACCCGCGCCGGCGCTCGAGTCACCCCCGCCGGCGCTCCATTCACCCCCGCCGGTTGAGTACCCAGATGCCGCCCACGATGAGCACGGCGCCCGCGAGGAACGTGGCATCGACCGTCTCGCCCAGGACGACGACGCCCAGGACGACCGCCACGACCGGCAGAAGGTACGCGACGAGCGAGGCGCGTGTGGGACCCCACCCCGTGAGCAGCCGAAAGAAGACCACGTAGGCGAACCCGGTGCCGATGGCGCCCAGCCAGCCAACGGCGAACACCGCCTCCGGCGCGCTCGGGAGCGCGATCCCGCCGTCGACGAGGAACGCGAGCGCGACCACCATCGCGAATGCCCAGCCAACCTGGCCCGTGGCGAGGACCAGCGGTCGAGCATCTCGCAGGGCGCGCCGGGCGTACGTGTTGCCCACCGCATAGGCGAGCGAAGAGAGCACGACCGCCAGCTCGCCCAGCAGGCGCTGGGCACCGGCCGCGGTCCCGACGTCCGCCAGGTTGCGCGCCGAGAGCACCAGGATCCCCACGAACCCGATCGCGATCCCCGCCAACCGACCGCGCGTGATGTGCTCGTCGTGGACGAAGCTCGCGGCCAGGACCAGCGTGAAGAACGGCGAGGTCGACTGGAGGATCCCCGCCAGCCCCGACGAGATGTGCTGCTCCGCCCAGCCGATGAGCCAGAACGGGATCGCGATGTTGACCGCGCCAAGGATGGCCAGGTGCCCCAGCGTCCGGCGATCGCGCGGCAGCGGTGTGCGGGTGACGAGGACGGCGACGAGGAGGATCGCGAGGCCGACCAGCAATCGCAGGCCCACCAGGCTGAGCGGCGGGAGCGTCGCCACGCCGATCTTGATGAAGAGGTAGCTGGAGCCCCACATGAGCGCGAGCAGGCCCAGGAGCGCCGGGTACGAGCTCCCAGCGCGCGCGTGCCGGGAGCCGCCGCTCATCGCCATCGGGTCAGGATCGCTTCCCGGGCGAAGAGCCAGCTGCCCGCCCGGACACCGGCGAGGGCGAGGAGCAGGACGACCAGGGCCGCCAGGCCGTAGCCGGTCGCATCGACGAGCAAGCGACCCGAGGCCTGGGCGATCACGGCCGCTACCAGCGGGACGATGATCACGGCGCCGATCTGCTGGGCTGTCCGCGGGTCGTTCGCGCGGGCGCTGACCAGCACGGCCAGCACCACCGACAGCAACGCGATCGCCGGGCCAAGCAGGAACGTGGAGGCAAGCCAGTCGGGCGCGCTCACGATGGCGAAGAGCTCCGGCCCGTAGAGCGCACGGACCAGGCTCGCGAACCCGAGGTACGCGATGAGCCCGCCCGCGATCCCCGGGCCCGCCGCCGCGATCGCCTTGCCGGCCAGGAGCTCTGAGGTCCGAATCGGGGTGGCGAGCACCGCCTCCAGCGTCCGGCTCTGCTTCTCGCCGATGATCGAGAAGGTCGCGATCGACAGCGGGATGAACGCCGGCAGCATCAGGAAGAAGAACAGGAACTGCTGGAAGCTGTACGCGGCAGCAAGGTCCCCCGGGCTCAGGGACGCCCACTCCGGCCGGCCGGCCAGGAGTGCCGCCACGAGCCCTGCCGGGAGCGGCCGGCCGGCGACAAGCTTCCCGAGGATCACCGGCCCGATCACGATGACGAGCGGTGGGCCAAGGATCGAGAGCAGGAGCAGCCGGCTGCGGAGCAGCTCGACGAGCTCACGCTCGAGGACGGCGGTGATCCAGGCAAGGCGCATCAGGCGACTGCCTCGCCGTCGGCCGGCGCGCCCATCACCTCGAAGTAGACATCCTCCAGGGTGGCGGCCTCGCGCCGGACCTCGAGAATCGACGCCCCGGCCGCCACGAGCGCCCGGACCAGCGCCGGGGTATCGGACTGGGCATCACGCAGCTCCGCCACGAGCCCGTCCGCCGCGGCATCGACCGCCGCCACGCCGGGCGTCGCCCGCAGGACCGCCAGCAGGTCCGGTTCCGCGCGGGCCGCCAGGCGCACACGGACCACGCCGTCCGCGTTTTCGGCACGGAGCCGCGCCGGCGTATCGACGCGCAGGAGCGTGGTGCGCAGGAAGCCGATCCGGTCGCACAGCCGTTCCGCCTCGGGCAGCACGTGCGTGCAGAGGACGATCGTGCGGCCCTGCCCGCGAAGCGTGGCGATCGCGTCGCGCACGACCGCGGACGCCTCCGGGTCCAGCGCGGCGGTCGGCTCGTCCAGGAAGAGGACCTGTGGCTCGTGGAGCAGGGCCCGCGCGATCGCGAGCTTCTGCTTCATGCCCTTGCTGAACGTCCCGGTTGGCTCGTGGCGTCGATCCCAGAGCTCGAAGAGCCGGAGGAGCCGCTGGATCCGCTCGGCGCGGACCGCGGTGGGCAGCCCCTGGAGCCTCCCGAAGAAGTCCAGGTTGCGGACCGCCGAGAGCTTCTCGTAGAGGCCCGGCGCCTCGGTCAGCACGCCAACGCGGGAGCGAACTGCGTCCGACTCGCGGACCAGGTCCAGGCCGTCGACCCGGGCGCTTCCCTCCGACGGCCCGATGAGCGCCGCGAGGAGCCGGATGGTCGTGGTCTTGCCGGCGCCGTTGGGCCCCAGCAGGCCGAAGACCTCGCCGCGACGGAGCTCCAGGCAGAGGTCGCGGACCGCCCAGCGCTCGCCGAAGCGACGACCCAGGCCCTCGGTCACCACGGCGAGGTTGGGCGAGGACGCGGCACTGGGATTCACCGGCGGAGTCTGCCACGCCCGTGACGCCGGCGCCTTCCCCGGATGCCCGCGCCGACGGCTCCCCCGTTCCTCGTACCATTGCTGGCGCATGCGAGCCATTCGTGCCGTCTTCCTTGCCAACGGGATCTCCCTCGGCGTCTTCTTTCCCTTCACCGCCGTCATCCTGTCCACCCGCGGTTTCTCGCCCTTTGAGATAGGGGTGATCTCGGCCATCTCGTCGGCCGCGTTCACGATCGCGGTCCCGGCATGGGGCCACCTGGCGGACGTGGTGCTGGGCCGCCGCAACGCGCTCGTGATCTGCGCGCTCACCGCGGCTGGCGCGGTGTTCCTGGCCGGGGCGCCGATCCCCGCCCTGGGTGTCGCCGCCTGCTTCGTGGCATTCAGCCTGTTCGAGTCCGGCTGGGGGCCGCTCTGCGACGCGCTCGCGGTGAACGCCGTCAAGGATCGGACCCGCGACTACGCGCGCGTGCGGCTCCTCTCGTCGGTGGGCTTCGCGAGCTCGTCGGCGGCGGCGGGTCTCCTCTACGACCGGGCCGGGTACGGGCCGGCGTTCGCCCTGTGTGCCGGCTTCGCGGTCGGGATGGCGGTCGCCGCGCGGCTCACCCCGGACGTCCCGCGCGCGAATCTGGCCGCGGAGCCGTCCGGGACGTCGCGGGGCGGCTCCATGGCCGTCGCGTTCCGGGTGCAGCCTCGCCTGCGCGGCGTGCTGGCAGCACTCCTGCTCATCCACATCGGCATCATCGCCGGCTTCACGTTCCTGCCGCTCCGCATCGTGGCGCTGGGCGGCAGCCCGGCGGACGTCGCGCTCAGCGCGTCGGTCAGCGCCTTCGCGGAGATCCCGGCGATGCTCCTCGCGGCCACGATCGCGGCGCGCGTCGGGCTGCGCGGGCTGATGGCCGGCAGCGCGCTCCTGTACGCGGCGTGCTTCGTCGCGTGGATGGTGCTGGACTCGCCCCTCGTCATCGTCGCGACCCGCTTTGCCAGCGGGTTCGCCTTCGCCGGGCTGTGGGTCGGTGCCGTCCTCACCATGGCAATCCTGCTGCCGCCGCGGCTCCAGGCCACCGGGCAGGGCCTCTACCAGGTCACGGCGTTCGGGGTGGCGGCGGTCGTGGCGAACTTCGTGGGCGGGCAGGTGTACGCGGTTCTCGGCTCCACCGCCCTGTTCGCCGGGGCGGCCGTGCTCGCGGTTGCGGCGGCGCTCCTGGCCCTGGCCGTCTTCCCGCACGCGGGTGCGGCACGCGTCCTGGAGGACGATCTCGCGGCCTCGCTACCATTCATGGCACCGACGCTGGGGTAGGGGAGGCAGGCATGCGGCTCTGGGGTGGGCGATTCACCGGCACGACGGACGCGCGGACGGCCGACTTCACGCGTTCCATCGAGGTCGATTGCGCGCTGGCGCTCGACGATCTCGCCGGCTCGGTGGCGCACGTCCGCGGGCTGGGTCGCGCCGGCCTGCTCGACGATGCGGAGGTCGTGGCGCTGATTGCCGGTCTCGGCGCGCTGCGGGAAGAGGTGGAGGCCGGGACGCTGACCTGGGATCCGGGCCTCGAGGACGTCCACATGAACCTGGAGGCCGCGCTCGTGGCGCGGATCGGGCCCCTGGCCGGCAAGCTCCACACGGGACGCTCGCGCAACGACCAGGTTGCCACGGACCTGCGCCTCTGGTCGCGCCGGACGATCGACGGCCTCGATGCCGCGGTCCGGGGCATGGAACGCGCGCTGGTGGGCCTCGCAGAGCGCGAGGGCGACGCGATCCTGCCGGGGATGACGCACATCCAGCCGGCCCAGCCCGTCCTCCTTGCCCATCACCTGCTGGCCTACGTCGAGATGCTCGAGCGCGACCGCGGCCGGCTGGCCGACTGCCGGCGGCGTGCAAACGTGTCGCCGCTCGGTTCGGGGGCGCTCGCGGGCGCCGGGTACCGGCTGGACCGGGAGGCGACCGCCCGCGAGCTCGGGTTCGACGGCGTCACCGCGAACTCGCTCGATTCCGTCTCCGACCGGGACTTCGTGGCCGAGCTGCTGTTCGCCGTCGCGCTGGGCATGCTGCACCTCTCGCGCCTTGCCGAGGAGATCACCTGGTGGTCCAACCCGCGCTTCGGGTTCGTGCGCGCCGCGGATTCATTCACCACGGGCTCCTCGATGATGCCGAACAAGAAGAACCCTGACCCGGCGGAGCTGGTGCGGGGCCGCGCCGCCCGAGTCGTCGGGTCGCTGGCCGGGTTCCTGGCGCTCCTCAAGGGCCTGCCCCTGGCCTACCAGCGCGACCTCCAGGAGGACAAGCCGCCGCTCTTCGAGGCGTGCGCCGCGTTCGAGGCGTCGCTCGGGGTCATGGCCGGGATGGTCGAGACGCTGGCCGTCGACCGGGACGCGATGCGACGCGCGGCGTCCGAGGGGTTCATCACCGCGACCGCGGTCGCCGACGCGCTCGTCCGGCGCGGCGTCCCCTTCCGCGAGGCGCATCACGTCGTGGGGCGGCTGGTCGCCGCCGCGGAGGCCGGGGGCCTCGCGCTCACGGAGCTTGGCGACGGCCTGATCGCAGCGGCGCTCGCCGAGAGCCGCGACTCCGCGGTCATGGGGCTGGCGGGCGACCCCGGGCTGCCGGTGGCGCTCCGCGAGGCCGCGACGCTGGACGCCGCGCTCGCCTCGTGCGACGTGATCGGCGGGACGGCGCCGCTGCGCGTGGCGGCCGCGCTGGCGGCGGCGCGGACCCGCCTGGACGGCACCGTCGGGTAGGCCGAGCCGGGGCCCCGCCGGGGCGGGGCAGCTCGGCCGCGCGGGGCAGCCCGGCCGCGCGGAGCGGCCGGGCAGATCGGCCGGGCAGATCGGCCCCCGACTCGGCCGCACTGCCTTTCCCGGGTCGGCGTAGGATCCGGGCATGCTCGACGATCGAACGATCCGGCGCGCTCCCAAGGTTCTCCTCCACGACCACCTTGACGGTGGCCTCCGGCCGCAGACCGTCATCGATCTTGCCCGGGAAGCGGGGTACACGGCCCTTCCGACGCAGGACCCGGTCGAGCTGCAGGCCTGGTTCACCCGCGGCGCGGACCGGAAGTCCCTTGAGCTGTACCTCGAGGGCTTCGCCCACACCGTTGCGCTCATGCAGACCCGCGACGCGATCGAGCGGGTGAGTGCCGAATGTGCCGAGGACCTTGCGGCCGACGGGCTGGTGTACGCCGAGGTGCGCTACGCACCGGAGCTGTCCACGGCTGCCGGGCTCTCGCTGGACGAGGTCGTTGCGGCGGTCCTGGCCGGCTTCGAGCGCGGCATGGCTGCGGCCGCGGCCACCGGCCGGCCGATCCTCGTGAGATTCCTGTGCACTGCGATGCGCCAGTACGCCCGGTCGGTGGAGATCGCCGAGCTGGCCGTCCGCTGGCGTGACCGCGGCTGCGTCGGGTTCGACATCGCCGGGCCGGAGAAGGGCTTCCCGCCGACCCGCCACCTGGATGCGTTCCACCTGGTCCAGCGCGAGAACTTCCATTCCACGATCCACGCGGGCGAGTCCTTCGGCCTGCCCTCCATCTGGGAGGCGCTGCAGTGGTGCGGCGCGGCCCGCCTGGGCCACGGTGTCCGGATCGTGGACGACATCACCATCGACGACGAAGGCCGTGCGCACCTTGGCCGACTCGCCGCCTACGTCCGCGACCGGCGCATCCCGCTCGAGATGTGTCCGACCTCGAACGTGCACTCCGGCGCAGTGGCGACCCTGGCCGACCACCCGATCGGCCTGCTGCGGAGGCTCCGCTTCCGGGTCACGCTCAACACCGATAACCGGCTGATGAGCGGCGTCTCGCTCTCCAGCGAATTCGCGGCGATGGCCGCGGTCTTCGGGGTCGGCCTGGACGAGATGGAGTGGCTCACGCTGAACGCCATGAAGTCGGCCTTCGAGCCGTTCGACGGGCGGCTGCGGCTCATCACCGCGGTGATCAAGCCGGGCTTCGCGGCCCTGCGCGCGGAGGCCGCCGCCGCGGTCTCCTGAGGGCCTAGCTCGGGTCGAGCTCCAGGGTGTCGATCGTTGCCCGCAGCAGCTCCGCCGACTGCCTTAGGCCGGACGCCTCCTCCGCGGACATCGCGAGCCGAAGCGTTCGCTCCACTCCGCCCCGCCCAAGGACCGTCGGCACCGACAGGTAGACGTTGTCGATCCCGTAGTAGTCGCAGATCAGCGAGCTGACCGAGAGCACGGTTGACTGGTCACGCAGGATCGCTTCGACGATGCGGACCAGGCCCGCGGCGACCGCGTAGGAGGTGGCCCCCTTGCGCTCGATGATCTGGTAGGCAGCGTCACGGGTTGATTCGAAGATCCGCTGCAACGACCCCTGGTCGTGCCCGATCCCGTTGGCGCGTCCGAAGTCGGCGAGCGGCATGCCGGCGATGTTGGCGGCCGACCAGACCGGCACCTCGGAGTCGCCGTGCTCGCCCGCGATGTACGCATGCACGGAGCGCGGGTCCACGCCGTAGTGCTCCGCCAGGAGCATCCGGAAGCGCGACGTGTCGAGAATGGTCCCCGAGCCGATGACCCGCGCCGAGGGGAGCCCGCTGATCCGGTAGGTCAGGTAGGCCAGGACGTCCACCGGGTTCGTGGCCACCACGATGATCCCGCCCGGGTTCGCGCTCGCGACCGCCGGCACGATCTGGCGGAAGATCGCCGCGTTCTTGCGGACCAGGTCAAGGCGCGTCTCACCGGGCTTCTGCGCCGCGCCGGCCGCGATGACGGTGATCGCCGCGCCGCCGCACTCCTCGAGCGGCCCGGACCAGACGCGGGCCGTCTTCGCGAACGGGACCGCGTGGAGGAGGTCCATCGCCTCGCCCTCGGCCCGCCGCGCGTTCGCGTCCACCAGCAGGATCTCGGAAGCGAGCCCGGACAGGAGGAGGCCGAACGCGAATGTCGACCCGACGGCGCCGGCCCCCACGATCGCCACTCGGGTGGGGTGGGCCTCCGGGGACTCCGTGGGCCGAGGCGGGGGTTCGGGCGCGGTGGGCGCTGGCATGCCTCCATTCTGCCCCGCTTCGCCCGGCCGCGCCGGCGCCGGCGCGTGCTCGCGAATTGCGACCGCGACGCAACCGATCCGCACCCCTACGTCACGGTCGGCGCGATGGGCGCGCCGGCGTGCTGCCGCCACCATCGGGAGACCCGGCCGTTCACGCGAAAGCGCCCGGATGACAGGCCTCGCGGATGAAGGAGACGAGATGGCGAGCACTCCCGCCCCGGAGATGAAGCGGACCTTGAGCCTCACCGGGCTGACGATCAATGCGATGGCGCTGATTGCGCCGGGTGCATTCCTCTGGACGACCTTCCAGTCACAGTCGCTCCAGTCGGCTGGCGGAGCCACGACGGCGTATGACATGGTTCCGGGTCTGCTTTTCGCCCTCATCCTCGCGTTCCTGACCGCGTGGAGCTACGGCGAGCTCGCGAACCTGTATCCGGCCGCCGGGGCCGGGTCCTCGTACTACTTTGCGGAGGCCGCGTTCCTCGAGCGCGAGGAGGCCGTCCACTACAAGTTCGCGCGCCTGGCGAAGTTCGTGGTCGGGTGGATCTCTCACCTCTACTACTGGATCTACCCGGGGATCATGGTCGCATTCACGGGGATCCTGGCGGTCTACATCCTTGGGCTGTTCGGGGTCAGCCTGACGACTCCCTTCGAGATCGGCCTGGTCTTCGTGTTCGCGGCAGTCACCGGGCTGATCGCCTTCCGCGGGATTTCCGGCTCGACCATGACCGCGATCGTGATCAACGTGATCCAGCTCACCGCGCTGGTGGCCGTCAGTGTCCTTGCCGTCGTCTTCCGGCTGACCCATCCGGATCTTGCATATGCCCACAAGGACATCGTGTCCGTCGTCCTGCCGCACAACCTGACCAACGTCCTGTTCCAGGGCACGATCGCGATCCTGCTGCTGGTCGGCTTCGAGTCCGTCACTGCGCTCGGCGCGGAGGCGAGGAACCCGAAGCGTGACGTCCGCCGGGCGGTGCTCCTTTCCCTCGCCATCCAGGGGATCTTCGCCTACATCATCCAGTACGTAGCCGCCAACTTCGCGGTCAGCGATGCGCTCACGGCGACGGTCACGGACGCCTCCGGTGCAACAAGCACCGTGACCGGCTTTGCGGCCACCGCGGCCTCCAGCGCGCCGATCGGCGACCTCGTGAAGCTGATCGGCGACATGATGCTCGGCGGGACGGGAACGGTCCTCGCGTTGATCCTGGCGGGCACGGTCCTCGTGGCGCTCATCGGCACTACCCTTGCCTGCCTCAACACCGGCGTGCGGATCACCTACGTGATGGGCCGCGACCGCGAAGTTCCGGGCCTCCTGGGGCTGCTCCACGGCAAGTACGCAACCCCGCACTACGGGATCCTCGTCCTGGCCGCGATCTCCGGCCTCCTTGGCGCCTACGGCATCCTGAGTGCCGACAACCTGCTCCAGATCATCCTTGCCTCAAACGTCGGGACCTTCCTCGTCTACGGCATGACCAACTTCCTCGTCATGCTCGCGTTCTGGGCACGCCCGGAGCGCTCGGCGCTCAAGCACATCCTCGTGCCCGCCCTCGGGTTGCTCGCCAACCTGGCACTCCTTGGCGCGATCCTGATCATGAGCATCTCGTCCGGCGGGACAACCCAGACGGACACGCTGATCGCGCTGGGTGTCGTGGTCGCGTGGATCGTGGCGGGGGCGGTCTGG
>Ga0209048_10001445_pt1 | contig 24492 bp, 29 predicted proteins | sample FrelakmetCRP12CR_FD_187146 | JGI IMG/M metagenome (GOLD analysis project Ga0209048, IMG submission 187146) | Freshwater lake sediment microbial communities from the University of Notre Dame, USA, for methane emissions studies - CRP12 CR (SPAdes)... | ecosystem: Environmental > Aquatic >... | reverse complement strand
GGGATGTGAGCAAACGGCAGCGCGTTCGGAGGCCGACAGCTCGGTATCGCGATCTGCAACGGCAGTGCGGAGGCCGAACCGGCTCGCCGTTCGCGCCGCTACTTCGCCTTCGAGTCGCCGTCGGTGAGCCGCGGCAGCGGCGAATCGTCGGTGGGACGGAGCAGCCCGGCTTTCATGTACGTCACGAGCTTGGCGCGCGTGTCGGCGATGTCGAGGTTGCGCATCGTGAGCTGCCCGATGCGGTCCTGCGGCGAGAATGACGACGCGCCCTTCTCCATCGTGAGCCGTTCGGGCTTGTATGTGAGGTTCGGGCTGGTCGTGTCGAGAATCGAGTAGTCGTTGCCGCGCCGCAGCTCCAGCGTCACTTCGCCGGAAATGGCGCGCGCGACCCAGCGCTGCGCCGTCTCGCGCAGCATCATCGCCTGCGAATCGAACCAGCGCCCCTGGTAGAGAAGCCGTCCGAGCCGGCGCCCGTTGTCGCGATACTGCTCGATCGTGTCCTCGTTGTGGATGCCCGTCACGAGGCGCTCGTAGGCGATGTGCAGGAGCGCCATTCCCGGCGCTTCGTAAACGCCGCGGCTTTTCGCCTCGATGATCCGGTTCTCGATCTGGTCGCTCATGCCGAGGCCGTGCCGGCCGCCGATCGCGTTCGCTTCCAGCAGCAGCGCGACGCTGTCCTCGAAGCTCGCGCCGTTGAGCGCGGCCGGTCGGCCTTCCTCGAAGCGCACCGCAACCGTCTCGGGTGCGATGGCGACGTCGTCGCGCCAGAACGCCACACCCATGATCGGCTGGACGATCTTCATCCCCTTGTCCAGGAACTCGAGGTCCTTCGCTTCATGCGTTGCGCCGAGCATGTTCGAATCGGTCGAGTAGGCCTTTTCCACGCTCATCTTGTAACCGAACCCGGCGCGGTTCAGGTACTCCGACATCTCCGTGCGGCCACCGAACGCCTCGATGAATGCCGGGTCGAGCCACGGCTTGTAGATGCGCAGGTCCGGATTGGCGAGCAGTCCGTAGCGATAGAACCGCTCGATGTCGTTGCCCTTGTACGTGCTGCCGTCGCCCCAGATGTTGACGTCGTCGCCGCGCATCGCGACCACGAGCATCGTGCCGGTCACCGCGCGGCCGATCGGCGTGGTGTTGAAGTACGTGAGTCCGCCCGTCGAAATATGGAACGCGCCGGCCTGAAGCGCGGCGATGCCTTCCGCGACGAGCGCGGCACGGCAGTCGACGAGACGCGCCGTTTCCGCGCCGTAGGCCAGCGCGCGCCGCGGAATGTCGCCGTAGTCGGGCTCGTCCGGCTGGCCGAGATTCGCCGTATAGGCATACGGAATCGCACCGTTCGCGCGCATCCAGTGCAGCGCGGCGCTCGTGTCGAGGCCGCCCGAGAAGGCGATGCCCACCTTCTGGCCGACGGGAAGGTCCTGCAGGATGTGTGACATGAGCGCGTCTTCGAGTCAGGGGCCGCAAATCGGTTATTCTAATCGACGTCCGGTTCGCCACGGCGCAATGCCGATGCGCGACACCGAAAATGACGATGCACATGACCGAAGCGCGATGATGATGGAGACCGTGCTCAGGGTCCGGCCGAACGGACCGAACATCGTCACCGGCGACTTCGTGGTCGTCGGCACGCGAACGGCGACGGGCGCGAAGGCGAGCGCCACGCTGTGCCGCTGCGGAAAATCGGGCGACAAGCCGTTCTGCGACGGAACGCACACGAAGATCGGATTTCAGGATCCCGGACTCCTGCCTGCCGATACGTCGCCTGGAACGCCGTCGCGCGGCAGCGTGACGATCACGCCGACGCCCGACGGCCCGCTCGAATGCATGGGGCCGCTGACGATCCAGGGCGCGGATGGCCGCACCGCCACGAGCGAGGAAACGTGGCTCTGCCGCTGCGGCCAGTCGCAGACGAAGCCGTTCTGCGACGGTTCGCACGAAAAGACCCGCTTCAAGGGCTGAGGACGGGACGGCGATGCCGGAGCTCCCCGACATCGCGCTCTACCGCGACGCGCTCGCGGCGCGCGTCACCGGACAGCCACTCGTGCAGGTCCGCATCGACAATCCGTTCGTGCTGCGCACCGCGATCCCGCCGATCGCGGAGGCCGAAGGCAAGCGCGTGCGCGACGTGCGCCGCATGGGAAAGCGCATCGTCCTCGTCCTCGAGGGCGACCTGTTTCTCGTATTCCATCTGATGATCGCGGGCCGGCTGCGCTGGCTCGGCGCTGGCGGCGCTCCGCCGAAGCGCATCACGCTTGCGCGGCTCGTGTTTCCGTCCGGCATGCTCGCGTTCACGGAGGCAGGCACGAAGCGCCGCGCGTCGCTGCATCTCGTCCGGGGCAACGCCGCCCTCGCTGCGATGGACCCGGGCGGGCTCGAAGCGCTGAGCGCGGATCGCGCTGCATTCGCGGCGCGGCTGACGCGCGAAAACCACACGCTGAAACGCGCGCTGACCGATCCGCGGCTTTTCAGCGGAATCGGGAACGCGTATTCCGACGAGATCCTGCACCGCGCGCGACTCTCGCCGCTCGCGCTCACGCAAAAGCTCTCCGCCGACGATGTCACGCGGCTGCACGACGCGACGCGCAACGTGCTGATCGAATGGACCGAGCGCTTGCGGCACGAACTCGCAGGGGCGTTCCCGGAGAACGTCACCGCGTTCCGGCCGGAGATGGCGGTGCATGGCAAGTACGGCGAGCCCTGTCCGGTCTGCGGCGCGCCGGTGCAACGGATCGTCTATGCCGAGAACGAGTGCAACTACTGCGCGCGCTGCCAGACCGGCGGCAAGCGCCTCGCCGACCGATCGCTGTCGCGACTCCTGAAGGCCAGCTGGCCGAGGTCGATCGACGAACTCGGTTAGAATTGGCGTCCTGGTCCCAAACTTTCGACGTCCACGCCATGCCCTCGTTCGACATCATTTCCGAAGTCAACACGGTCGAAGTCCGCAACGCCCTCGATCAGGCAAACAAGGAGCTTTCGACGCGCTTCGACTTCAAGGGCTCGGATGCCCGGGCCGAGCTCGCCGACAAGACGCTCACGCTATTCGCCGACGACGATTTCAAGATGAAGCAGGTCATCGACGTCGTCGTCGGCAAGCTCACCAAGCGCGGCGTGGACATCCGCGCACTCAAGTACGGCGACATCGAGAAGATCTCCGGCAACAAGGTGAAGCAGGTGGTGACGATCCGGGTCGGCGTGGAGCAGGAACTGGCGAAGAAGATCGTGAAGCTCGTCAAGGAAAGCAAGATGAAGGTGCAGGCGAGCATCCAGGGGGACGCCGTGCGCATTTCCGGCGCGAAGCGGGACGATCTGCAGGCGGCGATCGCGCTCGTGAAGAAGTCGATCACCGACTTCCCGCTGCAGTACGACAACTTTCGCGACTGACGCCCGGCCTTGCTGCCCGAGCGCATCACCTCGCTTCCGGTCGTCCTCCGCACGTTCGTGCCCGCCGACGCACCGCGCGTCGAGGCACTGTGCGGCGATCCTGCGGTGGCGCTCCCCACGGCGGCGATTCCGCACCCCTACCCGCCCGGGGCCGCCGCCGAATGGATCGCGACGCTCGGCAACGCGCGCGAGGCCGGCGCGGCGTGGACCTACGCGATCACGCATGTCGACGGCAACGCGCTGATCGGCGCGGTCGACCTGCGGGCCGGCGCCGATGCCGACGGCAACCTCGGCTACTGGATCGGCCGCCCGTACTGGGGACACGGCTATGCCACGCTCGCCGTGAGCGCGCTGGTTGCGATGTCATTCGCCGGAAACGACGACGAAACCCTCACGGCCACGCATCTTGCTCGCAACCCCGCGTCGGGACGCGTGCTGGAAAAGTGCGGATTCACGCTCGCGCGCCGGGAGCGCAAGTCGCACCGTGGCGGCGCCGACGAAGACATTTGCGTATGGTCGATCACCCGTGACCGGTGGTCGGCGTTGCGGGCTGCGTGATGAGAGCGCCGTTGCTCTATGTGGGCGGCACCCTCGCGAGCCGCAGGCTGGCGCTGGAGCCGCTGACGCCGGGCCACGCCGACGCGATGTACGAGGGCTTCGCCGATCCGGCGATGTACCTGTGGGTCAATGCGGAGCCGCCGAAGGACGAGGACGATCTCCGCAGCCGTTTCGTGCGTATCGCCGAGCCGTATGCGCCGGGCGGCGCGCTCTGGCTCAACTGGGCCATCCGCCTCAACGAAGCCGGCGAGTATGCCGGCCTGATCGAGGCGACCGTGCGCCCCGACCGGATCGTGTTTCTCGCTTATTACGTGTTCTCGAAGTTCATGCGGCGCGGCATCGCCCGAGAGGCGTGCACGGCGGTGATCGACCATCTCTTTCGCGCGTACGACGCCACCGAGATCCGCGCCGACACCGATTTTCGCAACGTGCCTTCGCGCTGCCTGGTCGAGGCGCTCGGCTTCACGCGCCGGTCGCGCCACATCGTCACGACGTTGCGCGGCGCGCCGTCCTACGACTACCGGTACCGGCTGAAGCGACCGTCCGGCTAGGACAGGACGAGGTCGGCGACGAGCGCCGCGCGCGTCGCGCCCGGGACCGCCGGGATCGCGACGTTGTACGCCGAATGGTCGACGCCGAAGCCGAGCGTCGCGCCCTGCTTCAGCGCGACAATCATCGAGCGCTCGAATTCGAAGCGCAGGAAATGCACGGCGGACGTCTTTTCGTCGTTCTCGCGCTCGAGATCCTCGTCGGCGATCGCGAACACCTTGTCGAATCCGCCGACGCCGGCCCATGTCCGTCGCTCGATGCCGCGCAGCCTGGCCAGCGCCGCGTGTCGCTCGGCGACATCCTCGTATTCGATCAGCATCGTCGCCTTGAGGTTCGTGCCGTCCGGCACGAGCGCGCCGTAGGCCGCGAGCTCGTCGCGGATGCCCGACTCCTCGAAGGTCTTCTCGATCCGCAGCATCTCCTGGACCTGATAGCGGACGGTCAGCTCGTCCTCGAACAGCAGCGTGACATGCTCGCCCAGGTGGACGGTGCGCGCCTTCTTGTGTGCGAGCACGCGCGCCCGGAACGCCGGGCGTTCTTTCGCGTAGGCTTCCAGCGTCAGCAGTGATTCGCGGGGGATGCCGGCCATCGTTCGCACCTCATAATCCGTAGGCAATTCGCAGCAGCGTCAGCGGATGTTCCTTCCTTGGGCGGTGCGGCGCGCCGGATTCCTCGATGCCCTGCATGATCCTTCGCCCCGCAATCGGGCAATCGGAGCTGACGTAGTCGGGTTCCGCCTCCCCCATCTGCCGGAAGACCGGCCGGCCGATCTTCATCGATGCCGCAAAGAACTCGGACTTCACGCCGTAGGTGCCGTCGTGGCCCGCGCAGCGCTCGACCGTGGTCAGCGTCGTTCCCGGCACCCACTCCAGCACTTCGCGCGTCTTCTGGCCGACGTTCTGCACGCGCGAGTGACAGGGGATGTGATACGAAACCTTGCCGAGGGGCTGCGGAAATTCCTTTTTCAGCAGCCCGTCGCGGTCGCGCAGCACGAAATATTCGAACGGATCGACCATCGCATCCGCGACCGCCTTGACGTCGGGGTCCTCGGGGAAGATGAGCGGCAGCTCCAGCTTGAACATCAGCGTGCACGACGGCACCGCCGTCATGATCGCGAAGCCGTTCTTCGCGTATTCCGCCAGGACCGGGATGTTGAGGTTCTTCAGTTTCTCGACGGTCGCGAAGTCGCCGAGCTCGAGCTTCGGCATGCCGCAGCAGGCCTCCTTCTCGACTACCGCATACGGAATTTCGTTGTGCGCCAGGACCCGCAGGAGATCGAGGCCGATCCCGGGTTCGTTGAAATTGACGTAGCACGTCGAGAAGATCGCGACCTTTCCCGGCGTGCGCTTCCCGTCGCGGACGGGCCACGCGATCGATGTCGCCGCCGAGTCGCGAAACGTCGGCGACGCATAGGGAGGCAACGCCGATTGGGCGGCCACGCCCAGCACCCTTTCCATCGCCTTGCGCGCAAGCGGAATCGTGTTCGCCTTGTTCACCATCTGCACGACGACCGGAATCGTCGCCAGGCGGCCGACACGGTCGGTGCTGGTCAGCAGGCGGTCGCGGAACGTGGTTTCGCCCTTGCTGAACTTCACCGCCTTGGCGCGCAGCATCAGGTGCGGAAAATCGACGTTCCACGGATGCGGCGGCACGTAGGGGCACTTCGTCATGTAGCAGACGTCGCACAGGTAGCACTGGTCGACGACCTTGACGTAGTCGGACTTGGCGACGCCGTCGACCTCCATTGTCTTGCTTTCGTCGACGAGGTCGAACAGCGTCGGGAACGCCTGGCACAGGCTGACGCAGCGGCGGCAACCATGGCAGATGTCGAAGACGCGCTCCATCTCCTTGTGCAGCGACGCCTCGTCGTGGAACTCCGGTTCACGCCACGCAACCGGATGGCGGGTCGGGGCGTCGAGGCTGCCTTCGCGGGAGGTCATGTTGATAGGACGCGTCAAGTCGAGGCGCCGCCGGCGGCGACGCCTCGTGCACAGACAGGAAAATCAGTCGGCGAGGGAGTCCAGCGCCTTCTGGAAGCGATTGGCGTGCGAGCGCTCGGCCTTGGCGAGCGTCTCGAACCAGTCGGCGATCTCGTCGAAGCCTTCGCCGCGCGCCGACTTGGCCATGCCGGGGTACATGTCGGTGTATTCGTGCGTCTCGCCGGCGATCGCCGCCTTGAGATTGGAGCGCGACGGGCCGATCGGCAGATCGGTCGCCGGATCGCCGACCTGCGCGAGGTAGTCGAGATGACCGTGCGCATGGCCCGTTTCGCCTTCGGCCGTCGAGCGGAACACTGCGGCGACGTCGTTCTGGCCCTCGACGTCCGCCTTGTTGGCGAAATAAAGGTAGCGGCGATTGGCCTGCGATTCGCCCGCGAACGCGGCCTTGAGGTTGTCGTGCGTCTTCGTGCCCTTGAGATCCTTCATCGTGCCTCTCCTCGAGTAAACATTGCGCTTGCGTTCAGGCGGCGATGGAACCGCCGTCGACGACCCGATTCTGCGCGCCGCGCGATCGATTCGTCCAATTGATTGTACGAATCCGTGTCATAACTTGAGTTAATGCAACGCCCGTCGCCCGCGCCGGGCGTAGGATGGCGTTCCGCATCGTCCACTCCTGCAATGACCGCGACCGCCATGCTCGAACCCGCTGCGCTCGACCTCATCTTCCGCGCTGCGCGAACCCATCGCGCGTGGGACGATCGGCCCGTCGACGAGGCGACGCTGCGCGAACTCCACGAATTGATGAAATGGGGACCGACGACGGGCAACAGCTGTCCCGCCCGATTCGTTTTCGTCAAAAGCGCCGAGGCGAAGGCGAGGCTCCGTCCGGCGCTCGACGCCGGCAACGTCGTGCAGACGATGGCCGCGCCCGCGACGGCGATCGTCGCGTACGACCTCGCGTTCTACGAAATGATGCCGAAGCTCGCGCCGCACACGAATGCGCGCAGCTGGTTCGCCGATGAACCGGAAGACAGCCTGCGCACCACGGCGCTGCGCAACGGGTCGCTGCAGGGCGCCTATCTGATCATTGCCGCCCGCGCACTCGGCCTCGACTGCGGACCGATGTCGGGATTCGACAATGCAAAGGTGGACGCCGCGTTCTTCGCCGGCACCACCGTGCGCTCCAACTTCCTGTGCAACCTTGGCTATGGCGATCCGTCGAAGCTGCGCCCCCGCGCACCCCGCCTGTCGTTCGACGAGGCGTGCAGGATAGTCTAATTGATAAGGTCGTAGGCCGGCAGCGTAAGGAATTCGACGAACGTGTCGTTGCCGACGAGGTCGGCGAAGATTCCTGCCGCATCGTCGTATCTGCCTGCGCCGAACGCGGGTCCGAGCAGGTCACGGATCTTCGTCATCTCTTCCGGAATCATCGTGGCGACCATCGCCTTGGTCACTTTCCGGCCGTCGTCCAGAACGCCTTTCGGCGAGCGGATCCATTGCCATACCTGGGAGCGCGAGATCTCGGCGGTCGCGGCGTCTTCCATCAGGTTGAAGATCGGCACGGCGCCCTGCCCGGCGAGCCACGCGCCGATGTACTGGATCGCGACGTTGATGTTGAGGCGCAGGCCCTTTTCCGTGATCGGCTTCTCGGGTTCCCAGCGGATCAGGTCGGCGGCGCTGACACGCACGTCCTCCCGCTTCTTCGTCGCGATCTGGTTCGGCGCCGGCATCAGCCGGTCGAAGACTTCCTTGGCCACCGGCACGAGGCCCGGATGCGCGACCCACGTGCCGTCATGGCCGTAGGTCGCCTCGCGCTCCTTGTCCGCCTTCACCTTGGCGAAGGCCTCGGCGTTGGCTGCCTCGTCGTTCTTGATCGGGATCTGCGCCGCCATGCCCCCCATCGCGTGGATGTTGCGTCGATGGCACGTCTTGATCAGGAGCTCGGCGTAGCTCTTCATGAAGTGCGCGGTCATCGTCACCAGCGCCCGGTCCGCGAGGCAGAAATCATGCTGGTTCCGGAATTTCTTGATGCACGAGAAGATGTAGTCCCAGCGGCCGCAGTTGAGGCCCGCCGAATGCTCGCGTAGCTCGTAGAGGATCTCGTCCATCTCGAACGCGGCCAGCAGCGTCTCGATCAGCACGGTTGCCTTGATGGTTCCCTGCGGCAGGCCGAGCTCGCGTTGCGCCAGCACGAACACGTCGTTCCAAAGCCGCGCCTCGAGATGGCTCTCGAGCTTCGGCAGGTAGAAATACGGCCCCGTCCCGCTCGCCACGAGCGCCTTCGCGTTGTGGAAGAAGTACAGCGCGAAATCGAAGATGCCGCCGCTGATCGGGGATCCGTCGACGAGGACGTGCTTCTCGGGCAGATGCCAGCCGCGCGGCCGCACGAACAGCGCCGCCGTCTTCTCGTTCAGCCGGTACTGCTTGCCCTCGGGCGTGGTGAAGTCCACCTGGCGGCGGATCGCGTCGCGCAGATTGAGGTGCCCCTGCAGGTTGTTGTCCCACTTCGGCGTGTTGGCATCCTCGAAGTCGGCCATGAACACCGATGCGCCCGAATTGAGCGCGTTGACGATCATCTTGCGGTCGACGGGACCGGTGATCTCGACCCGGCGGTCGACGATGTCGGAGGGCACCGGCGCGCACGTCCAGTCGCCTTCGCGAATCGCGTGCGTCTCCGGCAGGAATTCGGGCAGCTTGCCGGCGTCGAGCTCGGCCTGGCGCTGGGCGCGGCGCGCGAGCAGCTTTGCGCGGCGATCGCCGAACGCGCGTTGCAGCTTCGCGGCAAACGCCACCGCCTCGGGCGTGAGGATTTCGGCATATTCGGGCGTGATGCGGCCGGTGATCTCGATGCCGGCACCGTAGATCGGCGTGCTCATCTGGGGCTCATTCGGGGACTCGAGGGGCATGAGGACTCTGGCTCGGGACGACAAGGGCGTCACTGCCATTCTACCCCTTCCTTTGCTGCGGTGCAGCACCCTCTTTTTTGCCAGACGAGCGCCCCGCCGCCGCGCCCTTCGGGCCTTGGCTCCGCCCCCTCGTGCACGTGTCCCTCTCAGGCCTCGGCCTCCGATGCTGCGTTCTGCCTCGATTTGCCGAGGCGTCGGCCTCCCACCATCGCTCGGCGACGCGAGCTTCGCTCCTTGGCTCGCTTCGCTTGCCCGCGGCCTCCGCTGCTTTCAATTGAACTCGTTACATCGCGGTGTCGGCCGCCACGCGCACTCGGGGACGCGCCCTTCGGGCCTTGGCTCCGCCCCCCTCGTGCACGTATCCCTCTCAGGCGTAGCTGACGCGCCGCACAACCGGTTGGCTCAACATGCCTTGCGCGATCCCGCGGTTGATCGCGCTCACCACGGCGCGCAGCGTGGCCGTCACGATGTTCGGATCGAGCCCGACGCCGTAGACAGTCTGCTCGAGGCCGACCCGCAGCTGGACATACGCCACCGCGGTCGCGTCCTCGCCGGCGCCGACCGCATGCTCGTTGTAGCCCTGCACATGGATGTCGAAACCGCCGTCGTTGCGCAGCGCATGGACGAACGCATCGACCGGGCCGTTGCCGGCGCCCGTCAGCCGCCACTCCTTCCCGTCGACCATTAGGTGCGCGGTAAGCTGCTCGACGGTGCCGTCGCTCGCGTTGTGCTGCGCGCGGTGGCCGACGTAGCCCACCGGCAATGTCGCCGCAATGTACTCGCGATCGAACACGGCGCGGATGTCCGCGGGCGTCAGCTCCTTTCCGGTCGCGTCGGTGATCTTCTGCACGACCTGGCTGAATTCGATCTGCAGAAGGCGCGGGAGCGCGAGTCCGTAGTCGCGCTCCAGAAGATAGGCGATGCCGCCCTTGCCGGATTGGCTGTTGACGCGGATCACGGCGTCGTACGTGCGGCCGACGTCGGCCGGGTCGATCGGCAGATACGGAACATCCCACACCGGATTGCCGCGCGTGGTCTCCGTCGCCCGCTCGGCGAGGCCCTTCTTGATCGCATCCTGGTGCGATCCCGAAAACGCGGTGAACACGAGATCGCCGCCGTACGGGTGGCGCGGGTGCACCGGCAGCTGGTTGCAGTGCTCGACGGTGCGGATGATTTCGTTGATGTCCGAGAAGTCGATGCCGGGATCCACGCCCTGCGTGAAGAGGTTGAGGCCGAGCGTCACGAGGCAGACGTTGCCGGTGCGCTCGCCGTTGCCGAAGAGGCAGCCTTCGACTCTCTGGGCGCCCGCGAGAAACGCCAATTCGGCCGCCGCCACGCCGCAGCCGCGGTCGTTGTGCGGATGCACCGAGAGCACAATCGAGTCGCGCCGCTTCAACCGGCGCGACATCCACTCGATCTGGTCCGCGTAGAGATTTGGCGTGGACATCTCGACGGTTGCCGGCAGGTTGACGATCACCTTTCGTTGCGGCGTTGGTTGCCAGACGTCGTTCACGGCATCGCACACTTCGGCGGCGAAATCGAGCTCCGTCCCGGTGAAGCTCTCCGGCGAGTACTGGAACACCCAGTCGGTCCCGGGCCGCGCTGCCGCGCATTCCTTGATCAGCACGGCGCCGTTGACCGCGATGTCGCGGATGCCCGCGCGATCCATCCCGAATACGACGCGCCGCTGCGTGGTCGACGTCGAGTTGTACAGGTGAACGATCGCCCGCTTCACGCCGGCGACCGCGTCGAACGTGCGGCGGATGATCGGCTCGCGCGACTGCGTGAGCACCTGGACCGTCACATCGTCGGGGATCAGGTTCTCGTCGATCAGCTTGCGCACGAAGTCGAAGTCGGTTTGCGACGCCGCCGGAAAGCCGACCTCGATCTCCTTGTAGCCCATCTTCACGAGGAGCTTCCACAGCCGCATCTTGCGTTCGGCGTCCATCGGCTCGATGAGCGCCTGGTTACCGTCGCGCAGGTCCACGCTGCACCAGACCGGAGGTGACGTCATCGTGCGGGAGGGCCATCGGCGGTCCGGCAAGGCCACCGTTTCGCAAGGCTTGTACTTTCGTGACGGATCGATGTTCATTTGTCGCTCTCGAGGCGAAGAAGTGCCAACGCTGAATACGCCCCCGGGTTCCGGCGGGCGCTCGTTTTACTGCTCGAATTGAGGGGTATGAGTTATGTGCGCGCGGGGCGCAGCAGCAGCAGCAGCAGGCCGCCCGTGAGGGGGGTCAGCGCAAGAAGCGCGAGACGGCCGGCGAAGAAGGTGCTGCTCATGACGAACGACTATACCCGGACTTACGCTGCAAAAGCAAGGCCTTGCGGCCAGGGGCCTTCAGGTCGACGCGGACCGCCCGCGGCGGAGCTTCGTCCAGGCGAGCCCGACATAGCCCGACAGCGCATAGGCAACGAAGCCCGAGAAAAGCACCAGCGGAGGCTGGTAGGACAGGAGCGCGATCGCGAGCAGGAACACGAGGATCGCGAGAAACGGCACGCTTTTCTTGAGGTTGATCGACTTGAAGCTCCAGTACGGGACGTTGCTCACCATCGTGAGGCCCGCGAACAGCGTCACGGCGCAGATCCACCATTTGAGGCCCGCCGGATCGATGTTGTTGTCATCGACGATCCACACCATGCCGGCGACGAGCGCCGCCGCGGCCGGGCTGGGGATGCCGGTGAACCAGCGCTTGTCGGCGACGTCGAGCATCACGTTGAAGCGCGCGAGGCGAAGCGCGGCACCGGCCACGTAGATGAACGCCGCGATCCAGCCCAGCTTGCCCATTCCCTTGAGCGCCCATTCGTACACGATGAGCGCGGGCGCGGCGCCGAAGCTCACCATGTCGGCGAGGCTGTCGAATTCGGCGCCGAACGCGCTTTGCGTGTGCGTGAGGCGCGCCACGCGTCCGTCGAGACCGTCGAGGACCATCGCCACGAAGATCGCGGCGGCGGCCTGGTCGAACCGCAGGTTCATCGCCTGCACGATCGCGTAGAACCCGGCGAACAACGCGGCGAGCGTGAACAGGTTCGGCAGCAGGTAGATGCCGCGCCGCCGAATGCGGTTCTTGCGCAGCGCGCGGTGGGTGTCGAAGTCGACCATTATGGGGGGAACGGTAGCACATTCGCCCCCGCCCGCCACCCCGCGGATGCCGGGTCTAGCGCGGCAATTCGGCGAGGATCGTGCTCGTGGCGAAGACCGTGTCGCCGACCGCGACCTTCGGCACCGCCGCAGGCGCGAGGTAGACGTCGACCCGCGAGCCGAACCGGATGAAGCCGTAACGCTGACCCCGCGCCAGCGCATCGCCGGGCTTGGCGTAGCAGAGGATCCGCCGCGCGATCAGGCCGGCGATCTGCACGCAGGTCACGTCGTCCCCATTCGCAGTGCGCAGATGCAATGCGTTGCGCTCGTTCTCGAGCGACGCCTTGTCGAGCGCGGCGTTGAGAAAGCTGCCGGCGTGATACCACGCGCCGACGACGCTGGCGTCGACGGGGCTGCGGTTGGAGTGGACGTTGAACACGTTCATGAACACGCTGATCTTGAGCGCGTCGCGGTCGAGGAACGGGTCGCGGGCCTTCTCGACCTTGACGATGCGGCCATCGGCCGGCGAGAGCACGGCCCTGGCCTCCGTCGGGACCACGCGCGGCGGGTCGCGAAAGAACTGCAGCACGAAGAGCGCGGCAAGCCAGGCCAGCGCAGCCGGAATCCACCAGTTCGCAAGGGTCAGCAGGACGGCGACGACGATTGCGAGCGCGAGAAACGGCCACCCCTCGCGGGCGATGATCGGGTGGGGATAGTTGGCCACGGCGCGAAGTCGACGAATCCGACGGTCGATTCTAGCAGGCGGCCCGGCCACGCTCGGCGACAGGGCCGCGCGTCATGGAGCAGCCGGGGGCGAGGCCTTCGCGGCGGGGGCCTTCGCCGCGTCCGGCGCCTGCACGCGCGGGGGTTCGATCTGGTTTTCGATGCGCTTCGCTTCCCTCGTCGCGCTCCCGCCGAACGCGATCATCGACACCCTCAGGATCATGTACAGGAAGAGGACAAGGACGATGACGAACGCCGCGCGAATCAGTACGGTGCGATCGAGTTCGAAAGGACGGCGCACCGGTTTGCGCGCGGGCGCCGCGGCGGGACGCGAACGCGATTTCGGCAGCGCCGGCACGGTTCACCGCGTTGTGTCGTCGACCTGCCTCGATTGGGATTCCGCGGCGCGCCGGACCGTGTCCTCGACGCCGCGCGCGCGCTCCATCGGCGCCTGGAACGAAGGCGTGGCGCCGCCCGGGGAATCGGCGACGGCCGCGGGTGTCGGGCTGCGCTGCATGCCCGTCGGCTCCGCGGCCTTGCCGGGGCCGGAAAGCAAGCCATATTGCTTCAGCGCGTCCTTCGACAGCCACGCCACGATCGCCAGCGCCAGCAGGATCACGATCAATCCGACCCATCCGCCCTGCTTGCCGATGCGCTGTTTCATGGCCCGCCCCGCAATGTCAATTTCTCGATTGATCGACGAGCTTGTTCTTCCTGATCCACGGCATCATCGACCGCAGCTTGGCGCCGACCTGCTCGATCGGATGCTCGGCGGTCAGGCGCCGCCGCGACAGGAGCATCGGCGCGCCGGCGCGATTCTCGAGGATGAAGTCCCGCGCGTACTCGCCCGATTGTATGCGCGTCAGCACGTCGCGCATCGCCTGCTTCGTCTCGGCGGTGACGATCTTCGGCCCGGTCACGTACTCGCCGTACTCGGCGTTGTTCGAGATCGAGTAGTTCATGTTGGCGATGCCGCCCTCGTAGATCAGGTCGACGATCAGCTTCACCTCGTGCAGGCATTCGAAGTAGGCCATCTCGGGCGCGTAGCCCGCCTCGGTCAGCGTTTCGTAGCCCGCCTTGATGAGCTCGACGAGACCGCCGCAGAGCACGGTCTGCTCGCCGAAGAGATCCGTCTCCGTTTCCTCGCGGAAGTTGGTCTCGATCACGCCGGCGCGCGCGCCGCCGATGGCCGCGGCATACGAGAGCGCGACGTCGCGCGCCTTCTTCGACGCGTCCTGGTGGATGGCGATCAGCATGGGCACGCCGCCGCCCGCCGCGTAGGTGGAACGCACGGTGTGGCCGGGGGCCTTCGGCGCGATCATCACGACGTCGAGGTCGGCGCGCGGCACGACCTGTCCGTAGTGGATGTTGAAACCGTGCGCGAACGCGAGCGTGGCGCCCTTCTTGATGTGCGGCTCGACGTCGCTCTTGTAGGTCGCCGCGATGTGCTCGTCGGGCATCAGCATCATCACCACGTCGGCGGCCTTTACGGCGTCGGCGACTTCGGCGACCTTGAGCCCGGCCTTCTTCGCCTTGTCCCACGACGCGCCGCCTTTGCGCAGCCCCACCGTGACCTTCACGCCCGAGTCGTTGAGGTTCTGCGCGTGCGCGTGCCCTTGCGAGCCGTAGCCGACGATCGTGACCTTCCTGCCCTTGATGAGCGAGAGGTCGGCGTCCTTTTCGTAATAGACTTTCATCGTTTCATCCCTGTTTGACTAGACCCGCAAAATTCGTTCGCCGCGCCCGATCCCCGACGCGCCGGTGCGTACCGTCTCGAGGATCACGCCCGGCTCCATCGCCTGCAGGAAAGCGTCGAGCTTCACGCCCGTGCCCGTGAGCTCGATCGTGTAGCTCTTGTCGGTGACGTCGAGGATGTTGCCGCGGAAGATGTCGGCGAGGCGCTTCATCTCCTCGCGGTCCTTGCCCGCGGCGCGCACCTTGACCAGCATCAGCTCGCGCTCGATGTGGTTGCCCTCGGTCAGGTCGACGACCTTGACGACGTCGACCAGCTTGTTCAACTGCTTCGTGATCTGCTCGATGACGTCGTCCGAGCCCACGGTCACGATCGTCATCCGCGACATCGTCGTGTCTTCGGTCGGCGCCACCGTCAGCGACTCGATGTTGTAGCCGCGCGCAGAAAAGAGCCCGGAGATCCGCGACAGCGCGCCGGCTTCGTTTTCGACCAGGATGGAGAGGATATGTCTCACGGGTCAGCCTCCCCCCGAAGTCGCTTCGCGACCTCCCACTGCGGCGCTCACAGTTCCTCCGCGAGGATCATTTCCGTGAGCCCTTTGCCGCCCGGGATCATCGGAAACACGTTCTCCTTCTGGTCCGTGATGAAATCCATGAACACCAGGCGGTCCTTCAGCGCCAACGCCTCCTTGAGGGCGCCCTCGACGTCGCCGGGCTTCTCGATCTTCATGCCCACGTGGCCGTAGGCGTCGGCGAGCTTCACGAAGTCGGGCAGCGCGTCCATGTACGACTCCGCGTAGCGGTTGCCGTAGAAGAATTCCTGCCACTGCCGCACCATGCCCATGTAGCGGTTGTTGAGATTCACGACCTTGACCGGCAAGTGATACTGCTTGCAGGTGGAGAGCTCCTGGATGCACATCTGGATCGACGCCTCGCCCGTGACGCACGCGACGGTCGCGCCCGGATTGGCCAGCCTGACGCCCATCGCGGCCGGCAGCCCGAAGCCCATCGTGCCGAGGCCGCCGGAATTGATCCAGCGGCGCGGCTTGTCGAACTTGTAGTACTGCGCGGCCCACATCTGGTGCTGGCCGACGTCCGACGTGATGAACGCGTCGCCCTTGGTGAGCTCGTAGAGCTTCTGGATCACGTATTGCGGCTTGATGAGGTCGCTCTTGGTGTCGTAGCGCAGGCAATCCGTCCGCTGCCACTCCTTGATCTCGGCCCACCAGGCCTTGAGCGATGCCGGGTCGGGCCGCTGCGGCGACGACTCGACGAGCTTGATCATCTCGTCCAGCACGTCGGCCACGTAGCCCACGATCGGCACGTCGACCTTGACGCGCTTGGAGATCGACGACGGATCGATGTCGATGTGGATGATCTTGCGGTCGCCGCGGAAGAAGTGCGCCGGATTGCCGATCACACGGTCGTCGAATCGCGCGCCGATGGCGATCAGCACGTCGCAGTGCTGCATCGCCATGTTGGATTCGTAGGTCCCGTGCATGCCGAGCATCCCCGTGAACTGCGGATCCGTGCCGGGGAAGCCGCCCAGTCCCATCAGCGTGTTCGTGCAGGGGAACCCGAGCAGCCGGACGAGCCTAGTCAGCTGCGGCGCGGCGTTGTTGAGGATGACCCCGCCGCCCGCGTAGACCATCGGCTTCTTCGCGTCGAGCAGCAGCTGCACGGCCTTCTTGATCTGCCCCGCGTGGCCCTTGGTCACCGGGTTGTACGAGCGCATCGAGATCGTCTTCGGGTACGAGAATTCGGCCTTTTCCTGCGTCACGTCCTTCGGGATGTCGACCAGCACCGGACCCGGGCGCCCCGTCGACGCGAGGTAGAACGCCTTCTTGATCGTGACGGCGATGTCCTTGACGTCCTTGACGAGGAAATTGTGCTTTACGCAGGGCCGCGTGATGCCGACCGTGTCGCATTCCTGGAACGCGTCCTGCCCGATCGCGTGCGTCGGCACCTGGCCGGTGATCACGACCATCGGAATCGAATCCATGTAGGCCGTCGCGATCCCGGTGACCGCATTGGTGACGCCGGGACCGGAGGTCACGAGCGCGACGCCGGTCCTGTGGCTCGACCGCGAATAGCCGTCGGCCGCGTGGACGGCGCCCTGTTCGTGCCGGACGAGCACGTGCTTGACCTTTTCCTGCTTGAAGAACTCGTCGTAGATGTTGAGTACCGCGCCGCCCGGATAGCCGAAGACGTATTCGACGCCTTCTTCCTGGAGGCAGCGGATGACGATTTCCGCACCCGTGAGTTGCATGGCTTGAGCCTCTTGCGTTGTGGCGAATTCCGTCCTTGGCGTCAGCGACGACGAGGATGGTCCCGGAACTGCTCGGCGCGCAAAATGGATAGGCGCGCCACCAAGGCTGGGGTAGAAAGCCGCGTCTGGAAAATCCCGGCCGCACCCCGAGGGATTCTCCGGTGACGCTTGTGGCACCTCCGGAGGGGGCGCAATCGGCCGTTGTTGCACTACAGCATCGACCGCTGCCGGCCGACACCGGAACCTTACCTGCGCAGCCCGTGCCGGTCAAGCCGGTTGCACCGCACAACTCGGGCGCCGGCAGTGGGCCCGTTCAGCATCCTATAATGGCCGCCAATCAACGCAACGGACCCGTTTCTGGCCTCGACCCAAGAATTTTCGGCGTTTCTAGCGGAAGTCGAACGCCGTGCGTTCAAGCAGGCGATGTTCGCCGTCCGCGACGAGCACACGGCCGTCGACATCGTCCAGGACGCGATGCTGAAGCTCACGGAGAAATATGCGCAAAAGCCGGCGGCCGAGCTGCCGATGCTGTTCCAGCGGATATTGCAGAATACGATCCACGACCATTTTCGGCGGCAGAAGGTCCGGTCGACGTGGACGGTCCTGCTCTCGGCGCTGGGGAAAGGTGACGAAAAGGACGAGGATTTTGATCCGCTTGAAACTCTGGCGGCGAAATCCGACTCGAACGCCACAGCGGATCCCGCGGCGCAGTTTGCGCAGTCGCAGGTTATAGGGGCAATCGAACAGGCGCTGGCAAGGCTGCCGGCACGTCAACGGGAAGCCTTTCTTTTGCGTTACTGGGAAGAGTTCGATGTGGCGGAAACCGCCGCGGCAATGGGCTGCTCGGAAGGCAGCGTCAAGACCCATTGCTCGCGGGCGGTCGCCGCCCTGGCCGGGTTGCTGAAGGCCAAAGGAATTTCGCTATGACCACCAACGACCGCGATTTCGCAAAGAAAATAACGACTTACCTCGACCACGGCACCGTCGAGCTCAAGGCCGGCACGGCCTACAAGCTCCAGCTGGCCCGGGGGAAGGCGCTCGCGCGACTCACCGATCCGAAACGGGCGGTTGAGCCGCAGCTCGGAGTTGCCGGTGCGGGCGTCGGGACCGTCGGCGGCGGCAATCGCATCCGGGTCAGCACCCGGTACTGGCTCGGGATCCTGGTCGTCATCGCCGCGCTTTTCGGCGTCCAGCAGTGGCAGGCCTATCAGCAACTTCGGGATATCGAGGAGACGGATGCCGCGATCCTGTCCTCGGACCTGCCCATCGATGCGTACCTGGACCGGGGATTCCAGAATTGGCTGAAGCACGTATCCGACGAAGACTGATTCGCATCCTCGCACTTTCCCTGGCGCTCGCGGCCGCAATGGCCGGGGGCGCCTTTGCGCAGCCGGTCGCGCTGCGGTCGCCGGCGTGGGCCGAGCTCCCCCCCGCTGAACGACAGATCCTGGCGCCGATCGAGCCCGAATGGGACAAGCTCGACGCGCAGCGCAAGCAGAAGTGGCGCGGCCTCGCGCAGCGCTACCCGAAAATGACGGCCGAGGAGCAGCAGCGCGTCCAGCAGCAGATGGGCGCGTGGGCCCAGCTCACGCCGCAGCAGCGTGCGGCAGCGCGGGAGCAATACAAGACCCTGAAGCAGCTGCCGCCCGAGCAAAAGCAGGATGTCCGGCAGAAGTGGGAAAAGTACCAGAACCTGCCGCCGGAAACGCGCCAGACCCTGGCCACCCAGCCGCCGCCTTCCGCGGCCGGCGCCTCGACCTCGAACCGGAACGTGCGTCCGGCGCCATCGCTCACGCCGCCGCCGCAGATGGCGCCCGGCGCGCCGCCTCAGGCACCTCCCCTCCAGCCCGCCCCTCCCCCGGCCACGGCGCCGCGGTGAACCGCAGGTGACCGGTGTGCTGCCCGAGGCGCCGCTTGCGCGTCGCCTGGCCGCGCTGGCCTACGAAGCCACGCTCTTCGCCGCGTTGATCCTGGTCGCGGGCTTCCTGACGCTCCCGCTGGTGTCCGTCGCGTCGTCCGCCCCGTCCGACCTGCGGATTCCGGACGGACCCGCGCGTATGTTCTCGTTTGCCATCGTGTTTTCGGCAGGCGCCCTTTACTTCAGCTGGTTCTGGACCGGGGGCCGGCGGACGCTGCCGATGAAGACGTGGCGACTGCGGCTCGTGCGGGTCGACGGCACGGCGCCGGATAGCCGGACGGCGCTCGTGCGCTACTTCGCCGCCTGGATCGGACCGGCGCTTGCGCTGCTCGCGTACGTCGTCCTGCGCCGATGGGGTCTCGGCGCGCATGCGGTGTGGCTCCTTGCGTTCAATTTCCTCTGGGCGTTTGTCGACCGCGATCGCCGCTTTTTGCACGACCGCGTCGCGGGGACGAGGATTGTCCGCGACGCCGTTGTCGGATGACTCATGGAACCGGCGGATCCGGCGACGCCGCGCTCGGCGCCGTTGCCCGCGCCTTCGGCCGCGCCAGCGCAACGCCGATTGCAATCGACACCATTCCGGCGATCGCAAGCGCGTCGAGCGTCTCAGCGAAAACGGCGAAGGCCAGGATCGCGGTCACGGCGGGCACGAGAAAGAACAGGCGTGCGACATCGGCCGCCGCGCCGTGCCGCAGCATCCAGTAGAGGAGGCTGATCGCGCCGACCGACAGCACGACGACCGACCACCCCAGCGCGAACACGAATTCCGGCGTCCACTGCACGGGACCGCCTTCGAACAGGGCGACGAGCGGCAGATAGACGACGGCGCACGCAGCGAACTGGATCACCGCGCCGCTGCGCAGGTCGACGCGCGCGCAGAAGCGCTTCTGCCACAGCGTGCCGACGCTGATGCCGACGAGCGCGAGCGCCGACGGCAGCAGGCCCTGCATGCCGTCGCCAAAGCCCAGCCGGTGCCGCACGACGAACCAGACGCCGGCGACCCCGAGTGCCAGGCCGATCCATTGGCGCGGCACGACACGCTCGCCCAGCCACAGGCGCGCGATCGCCACCGTGAGAATCGGCTGCAGCCCGACGAGCATCGCGCTGGTCCCGGCCGGCATGCCACCCTTGAGCGCGATGAACACGCCGCCCAGATAAATGCCGTGGACGAGCCATGCCGAGACCGCGATGTGGAGCACCGCCATGGGGGTCTCCGGCCAGGGCGCCCGCGTCGCCAGCGCGACGATCACCATCAGCGCGGCCACCAGCACGAACCGGTAGAGGAGGAACGTGAACGGCGGCGCGTACGGGAGCCCGTATTTCGCGGCGATGAAGCCCGTGCTCCACAGCAGGACGAACAGGACCGGGAACGCGAGCTGGCGGCGCGCGTGGGCGGCGTTCGCCACGCGCGCTTCTTGCGCCGTCAACGCTTTGCCGCGGCGTCGAATCGCGTGATGCTGTCGGTGATTTCCTTCTTCGCTTCCTCGGCGCCGACCCAGGTCGAGATCCGCACCCACTTGCCGGGCTCCAGGTCCTTGTAGTGCTCGAAAAAGTGCGCGATCTGCCGCGTCGTCAGTTCCGGCAGGTCGCGCGGCGACTGAATGGCGTGATAGAGCGAGGACAGCTTGTCGACAGGCACCGCGAGGATTTTGGCGTCGCCGCCGGCCTCGTCGTCCATCTTCAGCATGCCGATGGGCCGGCAGCGGACGACCACGCCCGTGATGAGCGGGACGGGCGACAGGACCAGCACGTCGCACGGGTCGCCGTCGTCGGACAGCGTGCGCGGGATGTAGCCGTAGTTGCACGGGTAGTGCATCGCGGTCGCCATGAAGCGGTCGACGAAGACGGCGCCTGTCTCCTTGTCGACTTCGTATTTGATCGGGTCGCCCCGCATCGGGATCTCGATGATCACGTTGCAGTCGTTCGGCACGTCCTTGCCCGCCGGAACGCGGTCGAGGTTCATTTCACGCTCGCAGTGGTCGAATTCTGCAATTATACTGGCCGCCCATGAAGACACCTCCCGCATCACGACATCGCCCGATTTCCGCGCTCGCGCTGGCGGTTGCGCTCGCCGTTTCGGCGCCGATCGCCCTTGCGCAGGGCACGGTGACGCTGTTCTCCACGCAAAAGGCCGGCGCCGACCTGCCCGCCGACTGGGAAGTGGTGAAGATCACCGATGACAAGAAGCCGACGCAATACAAGCTGGTCGACGACGGCGGCACCGTCGTGCTCAACGCCAAGGCCGACGGGGCCGCGACCGGTCTCGGCCAGCCGACGAAAATTGACATCCGGTCGACGCCCGTCATCGAGTGGCGCTGGAAGGTCAGCCGGCTCATCACCGCGGCGGATAACGCCGTTGCGTCGAAGGAAGATTCGCCTGCCCGCATCGTCTTCAGCTTCGGCGGTGACCGGGCCAAGCTTCCGCTGACCGACCGGCTCGCCCTTACCCTGAGCGACCAGCGCTCGGGCAAGCCGACGCCGTACGCGACGTTGATGTACATCTGGTCGAACAAGGCGCCGGTCGGGACGGTCATCCCCAATCCGCATACCGGCCGCGTCCAGATGATCGTTGCCTCCAGCGGCCCGGCCGGCGTCGGCGCGTGGCAATCGCTGAAGCGCAACGTCCTCGAGGACTATCGCAAGGCCTTCAACGAGGACCCCGGATTGCTGATGTCGATCGGCGTGCTCACCGATACCGACAATACCGGCGAAAGCGCCGAAGCCTGGTACGGCGACATCCGGCTGGTCCCTTCGGGCCGCTGATCCCCGAAGGCAGCGCAATCTCCGGCCGGCGCGCGTGCCGACCGCAGTACCTGGCGGCGCGTGAATCCGCCGGGGCGGGTGAGCGCATCCAACCGGTTGGCGCCCTTGCCACTGCCGCGCTTGCCAAGGATCCGCGATGAACCGCCTCATGCTGCCGCTCGTCCTCATGCTCGCGATTGCCGCCGCCGTGGCCGCCGCGTGGTTCCTGCTCGACCGCGGCTTCCGGCAATCGGGCACGGTGCGCGGCGGGGAGATGACCACCGAGCAGCGGCCCCTGCCGCCGTTTACCCGCCTTGAGGTCGGCGGCATGGCGGACATCACGCTGGTCCAGGGCACGACCGAATCCGTGACCATCGAAGCGCCGGCGAAGCAGATGGCCAGAACTCGCCTGGACGTCCGCGACGGCACGCTGCGGGTGGCGAACGGCGGCTCGAGCAACTTCTTCGGTTTCCTGTTCGGCGGCAATGCGCGGCCGGTGCGGTTGACGATCGCGTTCCGCGAATTGAATGCAGTCGACGTCTCGGGCACGGTCAAGCTTCGCGCCGACGGATGGAAGGGCGAGAAGCTTGCGCTCGCGGTCTCCGGCGAAGGCGTGATACGGATCGCCGGCCTCGACGTCAACGAACTGGCGATCGCCGCCTCCGGTGCGGTAAAGGCGGACGTCGCGGGCCGCGCGACCGATCAGCGGATCGCCATTTCCGGCGCCGGCGACTACCGGGCCTCCGGGCTCGTGAGCGACAACGCGAAAGTGGCCGTGAGCGGCGCCGGCAAGGTCTTCGTCAACGCGGCGAAGACGCTGAAGGTCTCGATCTCCGGTGCCGGCAGCGTCGACTACCTCGGCGACCCGAAGGTCACGCAGGATATCAGCGGCATGGGACGGGTCAAGCGCCGCGAGTCCGCGCGTGAGGCCTTTCCCGTAATAGCGTAGCGCGCGGCTCTGCTATTCTGGCGGCGCCATGCCGCCGGTCAGCTATCCCGAGTTCATCGAGCGCCTCAAGCGCGAACAGGGCCACGATCGCGCGATGGAGGCCGCGATCGGCCGCTATTTCGATCCGGTCGGCGAAATCCTCCGCGCATTCCTGATCCAGAGCGGGCTCCTTCCTCAGCATTACCTCGTCGACGTCGGCTGTGGCGCTGGGCGACTCGCGAAGCACCTCTCCGATTACCTTGCCGGACCCTACCTCGGCACGGATGTCGTGCCCGACCTCGTCGACTACGCGCGCCGGATCGCCGCGCGTCCCGACTGGCGCTTCGAGGCCGTTGGCGAAACCATGATCCCGGAGCAGGATGCTCGCGCCGATTTCATCTGCTTCTTCTCGGTGTTCACGCATCTCGCGCAGGTCGACTCGTTTCGCTATCTCAAAGAAGCGGCGCGCGTCGCGCGGCCCGGCGGGCGCATCGTGTTCACGTTCCTCGAATTTGCCGTCGCCCGGCATTGGTCGTTTTTCGAAACCGCGCTCGACCCCGCGCGCGCCGAGGCGCAGCCGGCGATCGAATTCGTGTCCCGCGATGCCATCGAGGCGTGGACCGCGCACCTTCCGGTGTCGATCGAGGCGATTCGCGCGGGCGACGAAGCGCATGTCGAGTTGCCGCGCCCGGTCGAGTTTCCGGACGGCCTGCGGTTCGAGCGCATGGCGACGCTTGGTCCCATCGGGCAGTCGGTGTGCATCCTTCGCAAGCGTTGACGCGCGCTCCGCGGATTCGGGGTCCGGGTTGACGCCGGTTGGATTTTCCCTCGATATCCCGGTCGCCGACCGCCTCCAGCGGGTCACGCGCTTCGGCGGCTGGTGGCTGGAAGGGGCGGCCGAGCGAGGCTTGCCGCTTTCGCTCGCGATCAATGGTGTCCCCGTCGCGGCACTGCAGCGCATGCAGCGTCCCGACGTGGGCCGGGCGCTGCCGGATGTTCCTCGCGCGGCGATGTCCGGCTTCCTCGGCGATCTCCTGCTGCCGCCTGAATTCGAAGATGGCGCGCGACTTGCGGTGGCGGTCTGCGCAACGGACAGGTCCGGCGAAGTCCGCATACTGCACGAGCGGGAATACGTCGTGGAGGGAGCGCATCACGCGACGGCGCCACGAGCACGCGCATTCGACTTGAACGGGCTTCTGTCCCACCCCGGCGGCGGACCGCTTTGTCTCCGCGAATACGGCATGGCCTCCCTTCACGACGACAACGCCGTGCCCGTGATCGCGGGTGTCCCGCATTTTCATCGGCCGGGAGAATTGCCGCTCCTGCGCCTGCTCGACACGCAGCCCACGCATCGGCTCGGCGCCTATGTCGAAAAACTGCTCGCCGACATCGATGGCCTGGCCCTCGATTTCGGCGCCGGCGTCCCCGGCCCCGACCGCCTCCGCGCCAATGTCGTCAATCTCGACCTCATCCATTTTCCGAATGTCGACGTTTGCAGCAGCTATCCGCGGCTGCCGTTTCGCGACGAGTGCTTTGCGCTGGTGTGGAGTCTCGCGACGTTCGAGCACCTGCCCGATCCGCGTGCCGCGGCGCTGGAAGTCGCGCGGATCCTGGCGCCCGGCGGCCTGTTCTTCGTCGACACCGCGTTCATGCAGCCGCTGCACGGCGATCCCGATCACTACTTCAACATGACGATGTCGGGATTGCGCAGGATCCTCGAGGGCTTCGAGATCGTCGACATCGGCGCGAAGATCAATCACACGCCGTCGAAGAGCCTCGCGATGCAGGTCGAGGCGGT
>Ga0209048_10001444_pt1 | contig 24495 bp, 12 predicted proteins | sample FrelakmetCRP12CR_FD_187146 | JGI IMG/M metagenome (GOLD analysis project Ga0209048, IMG submission 187146) | Freshwater lake sediment microbial communities from the University of Notre Dame, USA, for methane emissions studies - CRP12 CR (SPAdes)... | ecosystem: Environmental > Aquatic >... | reverse complement strand
AAGCCGCTCTCGACGCCCCCGGGGCATCGGCCCGCGTCGGTTCCTACCGAACCGCGGTGGAACTCTTGATCGAACACGTGCTCGGCGCTCGCGGGATCGTTGTTCCACCCCGCACGGCTCTCCTAGATCAGATCCGACTGCTGCAGGAGAAGGGTCTGGTTCAAGACAGCACGGTAACGCACCTGCACACTGTGCGCACCCTCGGCAATGCAGCCTTGCACGGAAAACCAGTCGGCGAAGACGAAGCGGAAGCGTGCCGGATTGCTGGGCAGGCGATTCTCAAAGCGTTGGTGGCGACTGTCACCTGATCGGTGGTATCGCGTCGGGGACTGGGCTGGCCAGGGTGTCTTCCCAGCCGTGTTCATGCGAGGCTCCCCAACGCGCGACTTCTCTGCAGGCGCCTTGCTTGGATGGCGTACAATTTGGTGGCAAGGCGCCTCGCCAACGCGACGGCCAGGTCCTTGCTGGAGGATCCCGTGGCGACTGCCGACCAGCTCAAAGCCCTTCTGAAGAGCCACGTCGCGGGCGACGAAGAGCGGTTCCGTGCGATCGCGCTGCAGATTGCTGCGCACAGCGCGCGAAAGGGGAACGTCCAGCTCGCGCAAGAGCTCCGCAATCTGCTCGACGAGGCGCGGCGGACGCCCGCGCCGGCCGGTGTCCCGCGCGCGGTCCCTATCGCCAGGCCGGTTGGCGAACTTGCCGGGCTCCTCACCGCGTCGTACCCGACTACGCAGATCACGGACATGGTGCTACCCCAGCTGGTGCAGTGCGCGCTGGGTGAGGTGGTGCGGCAGTACCGTCAACGAGACCGGCTCCGACACCACGGCCTCTCGCCCAAGCGAAAGCTCCTGCTCATCGGTGCGCCCGGCTGCGGGAAGACGATGACGGCTTCCGCCCTCGCGGGTGAGTGTAATCTCCCGCTCATGTTCGTCCAACTTCACAGCCTCATCACGAAGTACATGGGTGAGACGGCTGTGAAGCTCCATCTCGTATTCGACGCGATGGTGCAAACCCGAGGCGTCTACCTGTTCGATGAGTTCGATGCGATTGGGTCGACCCGCTCGGCGCGGAATGACGTCGGCGAGATTCGCCGCATCCTGAACTCCTTCCTCCAGTTCCTCGAGCGCGACGACTCCGACAGCATCGTCGTGGCAGCCACCAACTTCGCCGGCATGCTCGATGATGCGCTGTTCCGAAGGTTCGACGACGTGATTCGCTACGCCCTTCCCGACGCAACAATGGTCCGGGCGCTAGTTGAGAACCGCTTGTCCAGCTTCGATGTCGATCAGATCGCTTGGCCCGGCGTCACACGCGCCGCACGCGGTTTGAGCCACGCAGAGATCACCCGCGCTTGTGATGATGCGGCGAAGGCTGCGGTACTTGCCGACAGCACAATCGTGACGACCGACCTTCTGGCCGACGCCCTCCGTGTTCGTCGCCTGATGCGCCCCGCTACTTCGCGCTCGCGCGCGAAGAAGGCGAGATGAGCGACCTCTCCCACTTGCGCCTCGAGGGCACGGCCGGTTCTGTGCCGTATACGTACGCTGGCGGCGGGGGTGCAGGAGAGTTTCGCCTGCCTCCCCGCGACCGCATTCCTCACGCGCAGGGTCTGAAAGCCAACCTTCGGCAGGTGCAGAACGAGGAACGGACTGCGCGTCAATCACAAGGACTGGCGTTGGAGGGGGACGGCACCGTCATCAGCGTGCGGAGCGAGCAGAACTTCGAGCTCAAGATCGACAGCCTCGAGCAACGCCAGTCGGGCATCGAACTCCTCAGCGTCAAGGCCGAAAATGGGGTCACTGTCGCGAACGTCTTCGTGCCGCGCGGCAAGATCGTCCGACTTCTCCATATCGTCGACGCTTACGAGAAGAAGGTGTCCCCCGTAAAGGGACAGCCCCGCAACCGAAAGCTCGTTGAGAGCATCGCTTCTATCCGGCTCGCGGCGCTGAAGGACGTCTGGCAGGACCAGCTCCCGTTCCCGGGACAGGACGAGCACCTCTGGTGGGAGGTCTGGCTACGAGCCAGCGCCGGAGAGGAGGCAACGAAGGTGCATCGCGCTTTTGCCGCCCTCGCCCGCGACCGGGGTATGCGCGTCAGTGACCAGTTCGTCGCCTTCCCGGAACGCGTCGTTACCCAGGCGTACGGCCGGCAGGGCCAGCTCGGCAGCTCGCTTGATCTACTGGCACTTCTGGCTGAGCTGAGGCGGGCGAAGGAGCTGGCGACCGACTATCGAGAGCTCCCACCGCGCGAACAGCGGGAGTTCGTCGACGAACTCGTCGAGCGTCTGGTGGCACCAGGGGACGACGCTCCAGCCGTCTGCCTCCTCGACTCGGGCGTCAACCGAGGACATCCGCTCCTCGCTCCGGCGCTGGCGCCGGCCGACACCCAGACGATCAACCCGGACTGGGGAAGCGCTGACGACCAGTGGCAGCACGGCACTCAGATGGCCGGCATCGCCCTCTACGGTTGTCTGACGGAGGCGTTTTCCACGAGCGGACCGGTGACGCTTCGGCACTGCCTGGAGTCCGTCAAATTCCTGCCGCCACCACCGGGCGCGAACGCCCCGAAGGACTACGGCCCGTTCACCATTCAGGCTGTCGCCCGCGCTGAGATCCAGGCGCCGGAGAGGAAGCGCGCGATCTGCATGGCCGTCACAGCGGACCACCGCGACCTGGGCATGCCGTCCTTGTGGTCCGGCGCGGTCGATCAGCTCTGCTCCGGCCCTGCCGACGACATCCACCGCCTCATGTTCATCTCCGCTGGCAACCTCCGTGAAGAAATCGGGCAACCGGACTACGAGTACCACCGCTGGAACCGCGAGCGTGGCGGCATAGAAGACCCGGCGCAAGCGTGGAACGCCGTCACCGTTGGCGCCTTTACCGAGAAGGTGTTCATTCGCGAGGCGGACTACAGCGACTGGCAGCCTCTGGCCGAGCGCGGTGACCTGTGCCCAACGAGCCGCACCTCGCTCCCCTGGCCCGCCGACAACCAGGACGGCTGGCCGATCAAGCCCGACATCGTCATGGAGGGCGGCAACTACGCCGAGAGCGGCACGGACCGGTCTGGGCTCGACGACCTATCGTTGCTGACCACGGTGTTGCCGCCGTTCCCCGACCAAGGACGGCTCCTGGAGACGACGCGGGACACCAGCCCGGCAACGGCCGCGGCAGCCCGCATGGCGGCGATCATCTGGAGCCAGTACCCGCGGCTCTGGCCCGAGACAGTCCGCGGGCTGATGGTGCACTCCGCCCGCTGGACGTCCAAAATGGTCGAGCGATTTCCGGGCGACGGGAAGGGCATGGTGCAGCAACGGCTGCGCTGCTACGGATACGGCGTCCCGCAAGTACAGCGCGCACTCTGGAGCGCGGAGAACGCGGCGACCCTCATCTACGAAGGTGAGCTCCACCCGTATCACAAGGTCGACTACGACGTCCGCTCGAACGAAATGCACGTTCACCGACTCCCGTGGCCGGTCGACCTGCTCGAGCAACTCGGCGACGAGCAGGTGACGCTACGGGTGACGTTGTCTTACTTCATCGAGCCGAGTCCTGGCCGGATCGGCTGGACGCGCAAGCACCGCTACCAGTCGCACGGGCTCCGCTTCGACGTGAACCGGCCTTTGGAGACGGAGGACGTTTTCCGCCAACGGCTGTCTCGCGAGGAGTGGGACGACGCTGGCATGCGTCCGGACAACGCTGCCGAAACGCGCGACTGGGTGGTTGGCGACCAGGGCCGACGCCACGGTTCAATCCACTCCGATTGGTGGACCGGAAACGCCGCGGATCTCGCCGCCACCAACTTGATCGCCGTGTACCCCGTCACCGGCTGGTGGCGCGAACGCCCACACCTGGGAAGGTACGACAGTCCTGCCCGTTACAGCCTCATCGTCACCATCGAGGCGCCGGAGATCGAGGTGGACCTCTACACTCCGATTGTCAACCAGGCCACGATTCTGACCGAACTCGAACTCTGACGCCATTACAGTAGCCCCCGGGGGAGCCGCCCCTTTTGCCGTCTCTTCAGGTATCATCTCCCGCATGCGCAGTGTCCCGGCGACTTGTCCCTGGCCGCTGTGACCTACCCTGACACACGCTGCGCGGACAATTCCTACCGCCGCCCGGAGGAACCATGCACATCCTGTACGGCGAGAAGCTCGCTCAGGCAGTCAGAGCGTTGATGGACAAGGCCACCCGTCGAGCCTGGGTTGCCGCTCCATTCGTTGGCCCCTGGGGATCTGGCATTCGCAAGGTGCTCGGCGTGAGCTGGCGAACCGCCGCGGCAGACGTGCGGCTGCTCACCGACGTCGAGGCCGGCCGCGCGTCGCGCAAGACGCTCGAGTTGTTCTCGAGCCTCGGCGCGGTGCGCTCGCTGACCGGCCTCCACGCGAAACTCTACATCGCCGACGACAACGTCATCCTCACCTCCGCAAACCTCTCGCAGACAGCGTTCGAACGCCGCTACGAGATCGGAGTTCGGCTGGGCGCCGCACAGGGTAAGGCGGCGGTTGGGGTGTTCGAGCAGTGGTGGAAGATGGCCAAGGCCGTAGACCCCGCGCAGGTGAAGTTCAAGGCGAATGACCGGGATCCAGAGGCCGACGGTCAGGGCAGCGGCCTCAAAGTGCTCTGGGACTCGAACGCGGATCCCGGTGAACCGGAATCGGAGGCCGAGGCGAAGTTCGGGGATTGGGAGTACTTCGTCGAACAGTTCGATGACCTCGCCCACAGGTACGCCGGGGTCCAGCGTCTCTGGCCGAATCAGCCTCTGTGTTTCGAGGCGGACGCCCTGCTCAACTTTCTGTATCACCACCAGGCGAAGCTCGTCTCCAAGAGGTACACCACGAAGAAGCCGCGGCGTCTCTCGACGTCCGAACGAAACCAGGAGATCCGCAAGTACGCGCGCCAGTTCAAGGCCTGGTACGAAAGCGACGAGAACGCGGTCGAAGACCCCACCTGGCGTCGAGAGCGCTCTCACACCGTTCAGCGTCTCTTAAAGGTCGCCGCGCACCGGAATCTGACGAAGGCTGAGACTCGGACGCTCCTCAAGCAGACGAACGCGATGAACACGTACGCGTTCAACATCGAAAAAGTCCTCAACGCCAGCAACAACTCCACGCGTACCATTCGAACCGCCCTGGTCACGCTCGCTGACACAGCAACCCCCGTCCAGCGCAGGCTTCGAGACGCTACGGCCGTCTTCGGCCTGGGGAGATCTGCCGTTCAGGAACTGGTGGCGTTCAACGAACCTGGCCGGTATCCATTTCGCAATGGGAATTCCAACGCAGGGATGAGGTTCTTCGGGTACAACGTCCGGGCCAGTTGACGCCGCCTTGAACCAAGTGCGAGCTTGCGCCTCGACGTCCGGCATCACGCACCGACAGAGAGACAACCGGCAATGGCCAAGAAGACGATCAACGGCTCAGTCAAGACCACCGACTACCGGCACAGGGGCGAGAAGCGGACGAACATCCCGCCGGCGAAGATCGCCGCCGAGGGCAAGGTGCCGAAGGTTGCGAAAGTGCGCTACCACTACAGCCCGCACCTGCCGCCCGAGCTGCGCTTCGACCCGACGGGCAAAGCGGACAAGCTGCCGGAGCTGATTGCCGAGGCGGGCCGACGGCCTCTGACGGAGAAGGAGCAGAAGCTGCTCGCGGGGGCGCTTCGCCAGCACGAGCCGTGGCTCGAGTGGGCCGGCAAGCGGGAGCAGCACGAGCGCGGGTTCTTCGAGGTGGACCCGGTGGCGCTGCACATACACGAACGGGTCTCGACGCAGGCGATGCTGCGGGTCCTGGCGCGCGAAGACGTCCAGCGCGACCTCTTCGCTGACCCGCAGCAGACCTACGCGCAGGCGGTGCAGTTCTACAAGCACCCGGTGGACTGGGCGAACCGTCTCATTCTCGGCGACTCCCTCCAGGTGATGACCAGCCTTGCCCGACGCGAGAACCTCGCCGGCAAAGTGCAGATGATCTACATCGACCCGCCGTACGGCATCAAGTTCTCGTCCAACTTCCAGCCTTTGGTCGGTCAGCGCGACGTGAAGGACCGAGACCAAGACCTCACGCGCGAGCCGGAAATGGTGCGCGCGTACCGCGACACGTGGACCCTCGGCATCCACTCGTACTTGGCGTATCTTCGCGACCGTCTGGCTGCGGCCAGGGACCTGTTGACAGAAACAGGTAGTGTTTTCGTCCAGATCAACGACGAGAACCTCCATCGCGTCCGATGCCTGCTTGACGACGTTTTTGGCCCCGACAACTTTGTCGTCGTAGTCGCCTTTCTCAAGACCGGTGGCCTCAGCCAATCGTATCTTCCGGCCACATTTGATTTTCTGCTTTGGTATGCAAGAGACAAGGCTCAGGTCAAGACGCGTCAGATCTTCGAAACGAAGGCTGCCGGCGCAGACACCGACTACCAGTGGCTTTCGCTCCCGAACGGCGAACTGCGCCGCATGACAGCTGAAGAGCGAGATCGGGAAGCTGCAATTCAAGACGGTTCGGAGGCGTTTCAGACAACCTCGCTCGAATCCGCCAATCCGTACTTTGACTTCACTTTTCGCGGCAGGACATTCACGCAGAGATGGAAGAGCAATCCTGAAGGACTGAGGCGTCTCGGCCGAGCGGAGAGACTCTTCGTGGCTACCACGAAGCTCCGGTACGTCCGGCTCGTGAGGGATTTTCCGGCGATGCCGATTACTAACGTCTGGTCCGACACGGGCTCAAGCGGGTACCGGGATTCGAACATCTACGTCGTTCAGACGACTGACAAGGTCATCGCGCGTTGCCTTCTCATGACCACCGACCCTGGTGATCTTGTCCTGGACCCTACTTGTGGCAGTGGCACGACTGCCTTCGTCGGCGAGCAGTGGGGCCGGCGCTGGATCACGTGCGACACGAGCCGGGTCGCGCTGTCCCTCGCCCGGCAGCGCTTGATGACGGGGCGTTTCCCCTACTACCAGCTTCGCCCAGTGACGGCCGAGGACGCGCAGCGCAACCCGAGCGGTTCTTGGCTGACCGATTCGAGCGGCCAGATTCCCGGCAAGACTACTTTCAAGTGCAAGGCCGTGTCGCATATCAAGCTCAAGAGCATTTCGCGAAACACGGCGCTGGACCCTGTCTTCGAGAGGCAGGAGCCGATTGTCGCAGCGAGACTGAAGGACCTGAACACGGCGCTCAAGCAGGTATCGAACGACGTGCGCGAGCAACTGCTCGGGAAGCTCGCCGAGAGGCTGCGGCGCGAGGGTAAGAGAGCTGTCACCGATGCTGACCGTCGTCGCTGGGACCTGCCGACAACCGCATGGCAGGAGTGGGACGTACCGTTCGACACTGACCCCGATTGGCCGAAGGCCCTGCGCGCTGCGCTCTCGGCCTATCGAGCGGCCTGGCGCGCCAAGATGGACGAGGTAAACAGCTGCATCGCCGCCAACGCGGACATGGAAGAACTGGTCGACAAGCCCGAGATCGTGAACGGCGTCGTCCGCGTCACCGGTCCGTTCACGGTGGAGGGCGTGCGCCCCGAGGAACTCTCGCTCGGCGACGAGGGCCTGTTCGACCCGACGCCGAATGAGTTCGAGACGGGGGACGACGCAGGCTGGGCGGGCGGCGACCTGAATGTGCAGGCGTACTTGTCCCAGATGGTGCAGCATCTGCGGACCGACGGCCTCACCTTCCTCGGGAACCAGCAGCAGAAGTTCGCACGCATCGAGCCCCTGTTCGAGGACGCGTCAGGGTCGCTGATTCACGCCGATGGCGCGTGGGAGAGCGCGGGCAGCGACAAGGGCTCAACCGTGGCAATTTCCTTCGGGCCGCAGCACGGGCCAGTGACGGCGCAACAGGTCGAGGAAGCCATCCGCACGGCGAAGCAGTACGACGAGCTGGTGCTCGCTGGCTTCAGCTTCGACGCGGAAGCCTACGCCGTCGTCGAAGAGGCCGGCCACCCGAAGCTGCGCGTTCACCTCGCGCAGATCCGGCCCGATCTCAATCAGGCGATGCAGGGACTCCTCAAGGACACGCCCAACAGCCAGCTCTTCACGGTCTTCGGGCAGCCCGAGATCGCCGTCAAGGAAACCAAGGACGGCTGGGTCTGCACATTGAAGGGCGTGGACATCTACAACCCGCTCGACAACACGGTCCGCTCTTCCGGTGCCGAGAAAGTGGCTGCCTGGTTTCTTGACGGCGACTTCGACGGCCGTTGCTTCTGCATCACGCAGGCGTTCTTCCCCGACCAGAACGCGTGGGAGAAGATTGCCAAGGCGCTGGGGAGCAGTGCGGACCCCGAGGCGTTCGAGCGCCTGAAGGGCACCAAGTCGCTCCCGTTCCCGAAGGGCAAGTACGGACGGATTGCCGTCAAGGTGATCGACCCGCGCGGCAACGAGGTGATGGCAATCCGGAAGCTGGAATAGGACGATGGCCAAACGACCACGGACGCAGGAAGCCCCGGGAGATTGGCGGCCGACACAGGCGGTTCCCGAACCGATCCTCAATACACCATACGTCGAGCCGACGCGGCACTGGATCTATCGGGGAGGTGTTCCGGAGGCGGCCAGCGGCCGGCGCCCGGCCAGCTACTGGTACACCACGAAGAAGGTGGCCTCCGGCCAGCAGGACCTGCTCGCCGAAGAGGAGCGCGACGACATCGAGCTGGTCAACCGGCTTCGAAGCGACGTGGCGCGGTGGCGGTCAACCGGGTATCGAGGCGCATCGGGCGTTACCAGGGAACTGCTCGCCTACTGGACACGCGCGGACCGAGTGGCGCCGCGCCGGCTGTTCTTCTGCCAGGTAGAAGCCGCGGAGACACTGATCTACCTGCTCGAAATGGGCCTCCCGGGCCGGCTGGCCGCAACCGGCTACAAGACGTTCGAGGCGGATCCGGCACTCATCTCTACGTTGCTCGCCGGCGATCGCCCGCCGTTCGCCGCTGAGGACGACACGAACTGGCCGCGCCTGGTGGACCCCACCGGAGGCACGGACGACCTGCCGCTGCGACGACTCGGCTGCAAGATGGCCACCGGCGCGGGCAAGACCGCCGTAATGGCGATGATCATCACGTGGGCGTTCGTGAATCGCGCCCGCAACCCGGCGAGCGCCCAGTTCCCGAATGCGGTGCTCGTCTGCGCGCCGAATCTCACCGTCAAGGAGCGCCTCCAGGTGCTGCGCCCCGAGCACCCCTGGAACTCGTACGACTACTTCGACCTCGTCCCGAACAAGTACCGCGACCAGGTTGGCACCGGGAGGATCCTGATCACCAACTGGCACGGGCTGGCGCTGAAGAGCGAGAACCGCGAGGGCGACACCAGCTACCGCGTGGTGCAGAAAGGCGAGGAAACGCCAGACGCCTTCACGAAAGACCGCCTTGGCGAGCTGGCCGCCCGGCTTCCAATCCTGGTGCTGAACGACGAGGGCCATCACTGCTGGCGCCCGAACCCGGCCGGGGCGGCCGAAGAAGCGCTCAAGGACCTGACGAAGGAAGAGCGAGATCGCCTGAAGGAAGAACAGGAGGAAGCGCGCGTCTGGCTGGCGGGCCTCGACCGCATCAACAACTGCGGGCTCCTTGGCAAGGACGAAGCGGGCCGAGCGCGGGCCGGGATCGTCGCGTGTCTGGACCTTTCCGCGACCCCCTTCTACCTTTCGAACAGCGGCTATCCGCAAGGCAGCCCGTTCCCCTGGCTCGTTAGCGATTTCGGTCTCGTCGATGCCATCGAATGCGGCATCGTCAAGATCCCGCGCCTGCCCGTCGCTGACGACACGGCGAAGAAGGACGAGGCCGGCCGGCCGCTGCCGAAGTACTTCCGGTTGTGGCGAAACGTCTCGGACGAACTGAAGCCACAAGAGCGCATCGGAAGACGTCCGAAGCCGGACGCCATCTACAGGCACGCGCAGGGCGCTCTGCTGACGCTGGCCAGCCAATGGCGGGAGCGGTTCCACCAGATCAAGCGCGACAGCGGCGACGAGCACTTTGTGCCACCCGTCATGATCGTCGTCTGCGACAGCACAGATATCGCCGACGTCTTCTACCAGAAGATCAGCGGCGAGCGCACCATCGACGGCGACGACGACTCGGAAGACAAGGTCCAGGTCGAGAAGGTGGTCTATGGCGACAGCGAGGTGATGGACGAGTTCCGGAACGAACCGGGCGTCAAGCGCACGGTTCGAATAGACACGAAGCTCCTCGCGAAGATCGAGACCAGTGACGGAGAAACGAAGGACGAGGCCGCAAAGGCACTTCGGCAGGTGATTGCCTCGGTCGGCAAGCGTGGCGGACCCGGTGAGCAGGTGCGCTGCGTCGTATCGGTGTCGATGCTCACCGAAGGGTGGGACGCCAACAGCGTGACGCACATTCTCGGGGTTCGCGCCTTCGACAGCCAGTTGCTGTGCGAGCAGGTGGTCGGGCGCGGCCTCCGGCGGATGAACTACAACGTCGACCCGGAGACCGGCCTGCTGCCGCCGGAGTACGTGGACGTCTACGGCATCCCGTTCTCGCTGATTCCGTTCAAGGGGCGGGAGAAGGACGACAAGACGACCGACCCCATCTACCACCGCATCTTCACCGTCAAGGAGCGGGCGGCGTTCGAGATCCGATTTCCGGTGGTCGAGAGCTACACGTACGACGTTCGGGAGAGCGGGATCCAGTGCGACGTGGAGGCGCTACAGGACATCGACGTCAAGGAGGAGCCGACGACGGTGTACCTGACGCCCACGCGGGGGTACCACGATGACCCGAGTCCCCTGGTCACCGGCGACTTCGTGCCCCAGACGCGCGAGGAGTACTACAACACCGTTCGCCCCCAGCAGGTGATATTCAGGATCGCGCAGCTCATCGTCGAGGACCTGATCTCTGGCGCAGCCGGCCCAGGAGCGGATGCGGCAAAGACCCAGAGCGCCAAAGGACTGGCGCGGCATCAGATCTTCCCGGAGGTCGTGAGAATCCTGCAACAGTACGTGCAACGGAAGGTCCATTTCTCGCCCGGCGTCGATTTCCGTGAGCTGGCGCTCGAGTGCTACGCCCAACGCGTGCGCGAGATTGTCCGTGAGGGGATCACCGCGGCGGTGGCAACGAAGAACCACCCGTTGCTGCCGGTCTTGAACCGATACGAGCCGTTCGTTTCGACTGATGGCGTCGAAGATCAGACGACCAGGCCGATCGTTCGCCTGGCCAAGAGCCACCTGAACGCTGCCATCCCGCTCAGCGAGGATGAGCGGAAGGCGATCGACGTGCTCGAGGAACTCGACTGCGTCGAGTGCTTTGCGCCGAACAGCCGGAAGATCGGGATGACCATCCCGTACCGGTATCAGGACGCGCCGATGCGCTACGAGCCGGACTTCGTTGTCCGGCTCGGCGGCGGCAAGATGCTGGTCCTCGAGATCAAGGGCCTCGCAGGACTGATTCACGATCCCAACCAAGTCTCGGCCAAGAATGCCGGGGCCGCCAAGTGGGTCGAGGCCATCAACAACATCGCACGATACGGGACGTGGGCGTTCGTCTACTGCGACCGCGTCGCCGATCTGCGCTCGATGGTACTGACGCACACGGAATCCGGCGGTGCAACCGTGCTGCCCTTCCGTCAGGTGACACCCAAGGTCTCCGAGCGCTTCGAAACGTGCGTGCCGCTCACCAGCCTGCGCGCCGCGGCTGGCCGGTTCAGCGAGGAGCAGGCCGGCTTCGACGAGCTGGCCGAATGGGCCGCAGAGTGGGTCACGTGGGACAACCACCCGACCTTCGAGCCGGGCATGTTCGTCGCCAAGGTCCAGGGCCAGTCGATGGAGCCCGAGATCCTCGACGGCGCGTACTGCCTGTTCCGTCCGCCGCGTGCCGGTTCGCGCCAAGGCCGGCGACTGCTCATGTGGCACTCCGGCATCGACGACCCGATGACGAGCGGGCACTACACGCTCAAGGTGTACACGAGCGAGAAGGAGACCGACGCGGACGGTTCGTGGCGTCACACGAAGGTCGTGCTGAAGCCGTTGAACCCCGACTTCGACCCGATTGTGCTGACGCCGAAGGACGAGGGGGATGTCCGCGTGATCGCGGAGCTGGCAGCGGTTCTGTCCCCCGTTGTCGAGCAGATATGAGGTACAGGTCGAGACGGTTCGATTACCTTGGCAACCTGGGATCGAAACTCGCCGATCTCCAGGGGTTCGCTTCGCTGGCTCACGAACTGATCCAGAACGCCGACGACGTACCCGATGCGGGGTGGTTGACGTTCGACGTCAGGCCAGACGGTCTCGTCGTCGACAACGGAGGTACGTTCAGGAACTGTGGCGAGTTGGATGCGGAAGACTGCCCTTGGCTCCTCACTCCCGATAACAAGGGTCGCTGCGATTTTCACAGGTTCGCCCTGATCGGCAGCGGCGACAAGCGCCTCGAGGAGGGCACCACCGGGGCTTTCGGCATCGGGTTCCTGACGGTCTACCAGATCACGGACGCTCCGGAACTGTTCTCGGCGGGACAGCACTGGATTCTGGACGAGCTGGCGGACGAGGGGCACCGAGTTGGTATGTGTGAGGGATGTGCGCGCTGCCGCGACGCCTCCCTTCCGGGCACCCGGTTCTTCCTGCCGTGGGCTCGCAACACCAACAGTGCCCTGCGCAAGGCACTTCAGGCTCAGTCCTTCAACGAGGATCAGGAACCAGAACTCACCGAGGCTCTGACCACGTTGCTTCCTGGTTCGATGATTTTCCTGAGGAATCTGGAACGTCTGCAGTTGGCGGTCGACGGGCAGGTTCATGTCGACTTGGAGCGCCTTGTGGACGGACCACAAGTGCTGATTCGGTCGGGCGATGAGGTGCGCTGCTGGACGAGATACTGCGCGTCATTCCAGGCGGAAGCAGCGGCCCTTCGCGAGTGCTACCCAGGGAAGATCGAACCAAAACGGTCGACAGACGTCGTCATTGCCTTCGGCGAGAGCTCAACGGAGGGGCAATTGTTCGCGTGGTTGCCGACGCAGGAACCGAGCGGTCTGCCATGTCATGTCCACGCGGACTTCTACCCGACAAACGACCGGAAGCACCTGCTATGGGAGTCTGACTACCGGTCGGCGTGGAATAGGGCAGCGCTCGACGCAGCTGCTCGAGGCTTCCGTTCGCACTTCGAAGCTATCAGAGACCAAATCGGACATGTTGCGTTCTGGATGGCGCTCGAAGCAGCGAAGACTCTTGCCGGCGGACCGCGGGAACCGTTCCGTTGTTTCTGGCGGGAGTTGCTCGCGGCGACTCGAGACGCAAGGAGTGTGTACACGCAGAGGGGCGATTGGTTGCTGCCTGCTGGCGCCACCGTCGTCGATTCTCCGTACCGCGACTGCCTACCAGTGCTTGAGAGTCTCGGAATTGCAGCCGTTCACGAGGATCTGGATTTCGCGCGCAATACCCTCACCGAGAAAGCGAATGGCCTCGCCGTCGAGAGCCTGCGACTCTCGGTGGTCAACAGACGCCTCCTCACGTTGAAGACGGAAAACGGGACTGCGCTGAACCTGTGCCCGACCATCTTGAAGGAGAAGTCGCTTCGCGAAGGGCTGTGGACCGTTGTCGATCGCCTGCTTGGAAGCGCGCAAGGAAGTTCCAAAGACGACCGGGACTGTCTGGCAGGCATCCCGATCTCCCCCGGGTCAGATGGTCGAATCTGGGCACCGCGCGACGTGTACAGGCTCGACGAGGACGCGATGTTCCTCTTCGACGCGCTCGGCCTTCCAGTGCCGCTGTTGGCGCTTCGCGACTCACACGCCCGACTCGAGGAACTGTCGCCGGTTCTGACGGTCGCCCGAGCGTTGTCGGCCCTCGAGAGCCATGAATGGAACAACACTCAGGCGGCCGACGAAGCCGACTTGCGGTTGGGACTGTTGAAGTGGTTCGCGCAGCGGAAATCGGAGTTCGACTCCAACTCGACGTACAAGTCGCGCCTGGCGGCGCAGCCTTTGTTCCCATCGGGTGGCAGTTTCCTGCCGCTGACTTCCCTCTCGCTTCCGGGCTCGTTCGAGGACCCGCTTGGTGTTGCCGGCGTGGTTGATGTCGCGGCGCTCCGCGAACTCGTTCCGTTTCTCGTGAGTCTCGGCGCCCAGACACTGTCCGTTGGCGAGTACGTCAAGAAGCACGTCCCTCGGGCGCTTGAGGATGGCGCCCCCTCCGATCTGCGGAGGAAGCTCGTCGACCTGCTGGTCGATCGGTCTGGCGAATTCCGCGATGACGAGGCCTGCCGGAGAACGCTCGCCGCGACTCGCATTGTCGTCTGTGATGACGGCCACTTCTATCGGCCCGTCGATACCTACTTCCGGTCCTCGTCATTGGACCTGCTCGAAGGTCTCGACATTCACGTTGCAACTGTTCCCACCGAACGCGCTGAGGCCGCGAGCGATTTCTATCAATTGCTGGGTGTCGAGCGTGCGCCTCGGTTCTCCGATCTTCACCGAGTCATCTCCCGGCTGAGTGTGCAGCCACTGACAGCCGCCGCCCGTCAAACCGTCCGCGGGTTGTTCGCCCACCTCGGGCGGCGACTCGAGAATTACGAGAGCTTGCCGGACGAGCTTCGCGATCTGCGGCTGTTGAAGTGGCTGCCGGCGCAGGGTGACGAAACGAACTGGCACATACCCAAGGAGCTCGCCGCATCCTTCAACAAGGACCTATTCGCTTCGCAGGTGCGCTTCCTTGACGTCGAGATCGGCGTTCAGCAAGACGCCAAGAACCTGATCAGGCTGCTCGACATTCAAGCATCGCCCGATGTGCAACAGGTCGTTCGACATCTTCGCTACTGTGCCGGCCAGGGGATCCCAGTCGCAGAAAACGTCTATGTGCGACTGAGCGAGGAACGTTGGAGCCAGGATCAGGCGCTGGAGGCACTCAAGGGAACGCCGTGCATTTACCTGCCCGGACGTGGATATGTATCGCCAGCACACGTGTTCTGGACCGACCATGGATTCGGGCGGTACCGCTTCACGCTGAGCGACACTCTCAGAAGTTGTTCGAGGTTCTTGGACCGGGTCGGAGTCCGCAAGTCCCCTGAGCCCCTCGATGCCGTGCAGGTACTCGTCGACATCAGCGAGGACCCCGCGAACAAGGGCCGAGCGCCTGCCCCCGACGTGATCGCTGTTCTGAACCATTGCTGGAATGCTCTTGCCGACGCGTTGGAGCGTGAAGTGCTTGGCCTACAGACGTTCGGCCCGCTCCGTGAGGCCAGCGTAGTGCCAGCCGCGAACGGTCTGCTGGCCAAGCCGGCCGTGCTGTTCTTCGAGGACCGTCCGAATCTCGCGCTTCATTTCCGCACGTCGCTCGGCGCCAACGTAATCGGCATCCCGGAACGCACAGCGGCGGCGATGCAAGCGGCCGGCGTTCGGCGACTGAGTCATCACATTAGCGTGGAGGTTCTGGAAAGCGACGACCGAACGGAGCACTACGGGCTGGAGTCGCGACTGGCCGGGCGCGAGCAGCAGCTGCGGCGGGCTGCCGCGGCGGCCGGGTTTGCCAGCCGTACCGGCGACGAATGGTCGCGGCTTGGGTCATTGCAGATCGATGCCGTGACGAGGCTGCTGGTACGGTATGTGTTCGAGGACTTCGGTCGGCCGATGTTCAGCGAGCCGCAGGCGCCACGCGCCGTTTACAAGGCGAACGAGGCGTTGCTCGTCGAGTTTCAGGACGGAAAGCTGTCGTGGCCGGACATCGCGCGAGAGCTTGCGCTCTTTGTTTATCCGGAGCTGGAACCAGGCCGGGTGGCCGGCGCCATTCACCAGATCCTGGCGCCCGACTCGCTGGAGGAAGTGGACGCGTTGCTTGACGCCCTCGGAGTGCCGCGCCTGGTTGCCGTCGAGACGCTGGTCCCAGCCCCCGCCCCTTCGGTCGAGGGAATCGGCGTTCCGACCCCGGGCGCCGGCGACGTCACCAACGTCCCGGGTCATCCGCAGTCGCCAGCCCCGGCACCAACACCAGGACCGTCCGCATCGCCGCCCGGGCGGTCCCGGGCGCCTGCAAAACCGCGCAGCCGGTACGTCACGTACGTGGCATCCGACGATGCCGAACCCAAGACGCTGACGAGCACCGACCAGTCGGACGCGAACCGTCAGGTCGAAGAGGCGGGCGTACGGCTCGTCAAGGCGTGGGAGGAGGCGGCCGGGCGAACCGTGCGCGTGATGCCAACCGGGCATCCTGGGTACGACATCGAGTCGCAGAACCCAGACGGTGTCATCGAGCGCTACATCGAGGTGAAGTCGCTGAGCGGAGCCTGGGGCCAGGATGGCGTGGGCCTGACGTCGACGGAGTTCCAGCGAGCCCGGGAACTCAGTGGAAGCTACTGGCTCTATGTCGTTCAGAAGGCGCTTACGAACGACTATCAGATCTACCGAATCCAGGATCCGGCAGGCAAGGCCAACTGGTTCTATTTCGATCACGGGTGGTCTCAGGCTGCTGACTCGTGAGCCTATTGCGACACATAGAGGCATACCGCAGTGGCAAAGCGTCTTGAGTTCTCTGAGTTCACGTACGGCTACGCACTCACCGAGAATCTGGGTCGGCTGAATCCAATCAAGGCCGTGCCGGTCTTTCCGACTCTCATTGACGAGGGCAAGAAGGCCGGCGGGTACGACGTGGCAATCGCTGCCGGCGGTAGTTTGCCCTTACTCCTGCAATTCAAGGTGCCACAGGTGATGACGCGGCCCTCAAAGTGGATGCCACCGAAGTTCGTGCCGCCGTACTATCGAGCCCACTTAAGGACCCGCCTCAATGACGAAGGGTTTTGCCAGCACGCGGCCCTGTTGGCGCACGAATCGGCCGGGTACTGCGTGTACTACGCGACACCCAGATTCCACACCTCTTCCGCGCTTGAGGCGTTGTTCCTGACTGGCGAGATGGTTGCTCGCTCTGCGTTCGTACGTCCCAGTGCCATAGGGCCACTCACGGACGAGGACCACTATCTTGCATACTCACCCTCAACCGCAGATGTCTGGCGGAAGTCGGATCTCGTCCAATTGTCTGGCCCGATGGACTCCGGGCACTTCCTAAGCCGACTCCGAGCCGAAATGAGCACGCGGGCACGTGGGGAAGTGGTTGACTTTCGACGCGTGCTCGAAAGCATGGTGAACGCGATTGAGAGCGTTCGACCTGCCGGCTCCGCATCAGATCTCCCGCACGTCACCGTCGAAGATGAATGGACTCAATCTCGCATTCCGCCACGGCTAGCAGCGAATAGGCTTCTTGAGAACCGCACACCCGTCGCCGCCGCAGCCACATTTGCTCGACTCTGGTTGGATTCCGAGCTGGTTGTAGCGAGCCTGAATGAGCAGGAGGGTCCTCTTGGCAGCTGACCGCGCCCGCTTCGGGTGGCAGTCTGACTTCCCGGACTTCCGTTCGACTCCGTATCCGGAAATCAGGGATCGGCTCCAGTCGTTCGTCCGAGATGCCTCACCGGAGCAGCTCCGTGCGTGGCGCGACTCCATTCCGCCGCTGCAGCGCGAGGTGAACGAAGTCCTTGTCCGAGACGTGCTCGCCCGAGGGTACTCTGCGATCCTCGAATACGAGTTGCCGCTGGAATCGCGACGCCCAGACGTCGTACTGCTCGTTGGCGACGGCGTGCTCGTGGTCGAACTGAAGGGCAAGCTCGAACCGTCCCAGGCCGACATCGACCAGGCGGCCGCTTACGCGCGCGACCTTCGCTGCTATCACCGTGAATGCTGGAACCGGCCCGTCGTCGCCGTTCTGGTCCCAACCCGCGCGAAGGGCTACGTACGACAGGTCGCCGGGGTTCACGTGGCTGGACCGGACGCTCTCGACGGCTTGGTATCCCAGCTCACTGGACCCCAGCCCGGCGTCTCGATCGATCGCGAGCGCTTTCTCGACGAGAGTGCGTACTGTCCGCTGCCGACGCTGGTGGAGTCTGCCAGGGAGCTCTTCAACTCCGGGGAACTCCGGACGATCCACCGAGCGCGCGCCACCACAGACCCGGCGGTGGAGACGATCGCTGCCGTTGTCCATCAGGCCGCTCGGGCGAAGACCCGACACCTGGTGCTTCTCACCGGCGTGCCTGGCGCCGGCAAGACGCTCGTCGGACTGCGCACGGTCCACGCCCACTTCCTGGACGATCTTGCCGTACCGAGGGAGAACGGCAAGCAGACGACACCCGCGGTCTTCCTGAGCGGCAACGGCCCTCTTGTCGAGGTGTTGCAGTACGAGCTCAGGGCTGCTGGAGGCGGCGGGAAGACGTTTGTCCGGGGCGTCAAGGACTACGTGAAGACGTACTCGTCCAAACCCGGGCTCGTACCGCCAGAGCACGTGCTCGTGTTCGACGAGGCACAACGCGCATTCGACGCTGACATGGTGCGCCAGAAGCACCAGGGACATGCCGGAGGGAATGCCCTCAAGTCGGAGCCCGAGCATTTCGTTGAGTTCGCCGAGCGCATCCCCGAATGGTGCGTCGTAATCGGCCTGATCGGGAGCGGGCAGGAGATCCACGTTGGCGAGGAGGCCGGGCTCGTTCAGTGGAGATGGGCAGTTGAACGTGCCACGCGGTCGGCCGAGTGGACGGTGCACGGCCCATTGGCCGTCGCAGATTGCTTCGAGGGGTGCCCGATTCCGTTCGACACCCAGCCATCGCTGAATCTCGACACGGAGCTGCGTTTTCACTTTGCAGGGAACCTGCACACACTCGTCTCGGATCTGCTCGACGCGCGGCCGGCTGATTGTCTCAAGCCGCTCGCCGACCGCCTGGATCTCGACGGCTTTCACCTGCGGCTCACTCGTTCTCTTGATGCCGCGAAGACCTACTTGCGGGAACGTTACTCCGAAGACCGCGACGCCCGATTCGGCCTTGTCGCCTCGTCGAAGGACCGCGATCTCGTCGCGTTCGGGATTCCAAACGACTTCCAGTCGACCAAGCGTGTCCGGGTCGGCCCGTGGTATGGAGACTCCGAAGACGACTATGGCGGCCGAAGCTGCCGCCGGCTGGAAACGTGCGTCACGGAGTTTGGTGCCCAGGGGCTCGAGCTCGACGCGACGCTGCTGGCCTGGGGCACCGACCTGGTGATCACTGGCGGCAAATGGTCGAACGCGAACGCAAGGGGCTACCTGAAGCGGGCGAACGTCCGTGATCCGTACCAGTTGCGGGTGAATGCGTACAGAGTACTCCTGACACGTGGCCGCGATGCTTGCGTGGTGTTCGTGCCTCCGCTGCAGGCGCTCGACGAAACGTTTGAGTACCTCGGGAACGGCGGGTTCCGAAACCTCTGAGGATGACCAGAAACGACTTCTGCCAAGGAGATGACGAGGCGGCTCGGGTGCGGGTCGGGGCGAAGGCAGCGCTGACGGCGGCGTTTCAGCGCAGCCGGCCAGAGGCCCGGACGCAGGCCGGTTACGTGGAGGCCATCGAAGAGAACCTGGTGGACGGAGTAACGGTCGATTCGTTCTACGAGGATTTCGAAGGGGCTGGCGGGCAGGAGCTGAAGTGGACCGCTCCGAACACGCCACCGAAGTTTTGCGCCGTCCATTCGTCTGCCGCTCTGGCGGTCAATACGTTCGCCCGGTGGAAGCGCGACATCGGACAGCTCGTGGTGATGGGGTACGGCGGCTTTGATCGTCTTCGGTTCGAAGCTCGCTGCCCAAGCGGACTCAGGGGCACTCCGCCGACGGTCGACGTCCTCATATGGAACCGCGATCAGACGATCGGAATCGAGTCCAAATGCCTGGAGTACTTCGGGACACATGAGGCGAACTTCGCCGATGCTTACGACACGATAGGGCCGCCTCGAGCTGACAGTCGGTGGTTCCGGGAGCTGGAGGATCTGAGACACCATCCCGCGAAGTACCGTCGCCTCGACGCCGCCCAGCTCATCAAACACTATCTTGGGCTCGCTCACACGGCTCTGCAGGGAGTCGACGCTCCGCCCCAGATCACGCTCCTTTACCTGTTCTGGGAACCAACCAACTGGCAGACGTTGGCGCCCTGCGTCCAGCACCGCGAGGAGATCGCGGCTTTCGCGGACTCCGTACATGGTGATCGGGTCAGGTTTGAATGGGCGAACTACCTGGAACTATGGGCGCAATGGCAGCCGCTGCCGGAGCCAGCTTGGGGGGGCGCCCACGTTGCCGCGTTGCGAGAGCGATACGGCGTGCGTGTCCTGAATGAAGCTGTCGCCGGGACGAGACAGGGGCCCGAATCTACGGAACGGTCGAAGGAGTCATAACGATGCCAGCCGAGTTCTTGCCGTCGTTGGTGCCTTCCAGAGCGGCGAACGCCGCCTCGGATTCCAGTAATGCTCCAGCGTTGCATCCCGCAGTGTTGCGGGACCTACACGCACTCCACGATCGTCTGGCTGCCGAGGGCGAGTTGCGATCGGTCGAGGCGCTTGCCGGTTTCTATGCAGCTTTTCGAGACCGGTTCGGCCCGGACGTGCTGCGGGCTCAAGACGGTGACAGTCTTCTCACCCTGATGCACGACACGTCGAACCGAGATGGCCTCGTGTACTGGCTCGAATTCAAAGACGACGGCGAATTCCCAGCGATCTTCGGGAGCATCGCGGGAGGCAGCGCCCTCAAATTCGGTCTCTACCGGCGACGTGAGACGGGAGCATGGATGACTGGGAGCTCCGCTGCCCAGCGTGAGATCTCGAGCGCGGAAGCGATCGGCATCGCCCGCATGCACCGCGACCAACTCTTGGCAGCGTGCGCCGTGTTCAAGGCGTTCTCCGCTGGCGGTGACGATGCCTCTTATCAAGCACTCCAATCAGAGCTTCTGCAGGTGGCGCCGGATGTCAGTGATTCCGCCTGGGGCCGCAAGTACCTATCGCTGATGTTCCCCGACAAGATCGATGATTTTCACGCGGCGTCGTATCAGCGCTTCAACCTCATCAAGCTCCTCCAACTGCCACCCGCGGGTGATGGCCGCTACATCTGCGCTGGCCGTTTCGTCGCGCTCGCTCGTGAATTCGCGTGGCCGCTGAACCACCTCACAACGGTGCTCAATCGACGCAACGGCCATCCTCACCGTTACTGGAGAATCGGCACGCGGGCCGGCGACGATGGACACAGCCATTGGCCCATGATGCGAGACCGTGCCGTGGTGGCGATCGGCTGGTCAGAGCTGGGCGATCTGTCCAAGCCTCTCGGAGAGGGCCAGGTCAAGGAGTGGATCCGGACCGAGCTAACCAGGGCTTCGCCAGGCCACCCGCAGTCAATCGGTCGCGCGGCACAGCAGGTCGCGCACTTCTGCCAGACGATTCAGAACGGTGACTGTGTGCTGGCAAGCGACGGAGCCAAGGTTCTGGGCCTCGGCCGCGTGGCGGGCGACTATCAGTTCGATGCCTCCGAGGCTTTCTCCCACATCCGTCCCGTCGAATGGCTCCGCGTGGGCGAATGGCAACTGCCCACCACCGAAGGTCTCCGGACGACTGTTCACGAATTAAGGAAACATCCCGAAAACCTGATCGATATCGAGAGGCGGCTCATCGAGCCGGCTCCGGGACCGCCGGACACTCCCCGCCCTCCAGTCGGCACCGTCAGGCCGCCGCTCTGGACTGGCGGTGGCACGATCGGCCGCGTTCAGGACATCCTCGAACGAAAGGGCCAGGTGATTCTTTACGGCCCGCCGGGGACGGGCAAGACCTATTGGGCCGAGCAGGCGGCCCAGAATCTCGCGGCGCTTCGGAATTTCGGTCGCCGTTGCGACGAACTGGACGAACAAGAGCGCAGCCGGATCCTGGAAAATGCGCCCAACGGGTTCGTGCGCTTCTGCTGCTTCCACCCTGCCTATGGATACGAGGACTTCATCGAAGGCTACCGGCCCGTGTTGCGAGGCAACGCGCTCCACTTCGAGCTCCATGACGGTTTGTTCAAGGTCCTCTGTGATGCCGCTTCGGCCGAACCCGCAAGGAGCTTCTTCCTGATCGTGGACGAGATCAACCGCGGAGACATTCCTCGGATCTTCGGCGAATTGCTTACCCTGCTGGAGCGATCGAGACGTGGTACCGCGCTGTCATTGCCACTCAGCGGTCGTCAGTTTAGCGTCCCACCAAATGTGAGCGTCATTGGCACGATGAACACGGCCGACCGCTCCATCGCACTCCTCGACGCCGCGCTGCGTCGACGGTTCGGCTTCATCGAACTGATGCCGGACCCAGGCCTCTTCGGGGGAACGGTTGTGTCTGGAATACCGCTCGGGCCGTGGCTTGACTCGCTCAACAGGCTGATCGCCACGCATGTTGGCCGTGACGGTCGGAACCTGCAGGTCGGACATTCATACTTTCTCAGCGGGGGTCGCGCCATCGACGATTTGGCACGGCTCGCACACGTTCTACAGGAGGATGTGCTGCCCCTTCTCGAGGAGTACTGCTACGACGATTGGGAAACACTCGAGCGGATCCTCGGGTCTGGACTCGTGGACGTTGGTGAGCGCCGATTCCGAATGGATCTCTTTGCCCCCGGACGGCAGGACGACCTCGTGCAGGCCATCCTCGCCGCCGCTCCGGATGTCAGTGCGTCGTCTATCGCCATTGCCGCGGAGGCGTCGTCGACAGGCGACGTCGACGAATCTGAGCCCGAGGGCGGGACCGCATGAGCACGGTCGTCGTCGATTTGGCTGAGTGGCAGGAGGTGACGCCTGAGACACTGGCGTCGCTACACGGCGTCTTCTTGTCTGACGATCCGACCGAGCAGAAGCTCGCGGCGCATCTAGCCCAGCAGCGGATGCTCACAGTCACCGAAGGTCGGCGCGGATTGTCGATTCAATCAACGTCGTACGTCGGCTCGCTGAACATGGGGCCGGTCACGGTGCGAGTGCGCCCGAAACTCGAGCCGCGGCCGTTTGCCGCCTTGCTTGCTTATGCTCTCCGGCTGCACAACTTGACGGTCTTCTCTGAACACGAAGTCAGTCTGAACACGGCGGCGTTTCAGGATCTGCTGGCGCTCCGGCTTTGCACCGAAGCGACCCGAATCATCGGTCGAGGGCTGTTTCGGCAATACGTAGCCAAGGAGGAACGACTCGGGAGTCCCCGCGGGAGCATCCTCTTCGCGCCGCTGGCAAGGCAGTCGACCGCGCAGGCGACTCTCCCGTGCCGACACCACTTGCGAAACGACAACGCTCTCCCGAATCGCGTTCTGTTGTCTGGCCTTGTCCACGCTGCGACCCTCTGTACGGATCCAATGGTCCGGACGCGGGCCTTGCGCCTGGCCGGTGAACTGCGGCTGACGGTGTCGCCCGTCCGTCTCGGTGGAAACACGTTTGCAGCCGTTGAACGATCGTCGAACCGGCTGACGGCTGCATACGAGCCGGCTCTCCGACTGATTCGGCTTCTTGTGGCCGGACAAGGGATCTCCACGCTGCCTGGAGAACCGCACGTCACCCTTCCCGGGTTCATGTTCGACATGAACTTTCTGTTCCAGGAAGTTCTGGGACGCTTCCTACGTGATTGGCTCCTGGGCGCGGACGTCCAGGAACAGCACCAACTCAAGGACATCTTCACCTACGACGCCGCGTTCAACCCGCTGAATCGCAGGGCACCGACTCCAAGGCCGGACTTCGTGATTCGCCATCGGCGGCAAGTCGTGGCGATTCTCGACGCCAAGTACAGAGACCTGTGGCAGAAACCGCTGCCTCGGGAGATGTTGTATCAGCTAACTGTCTACGCACTGAGTCATGCGAGCTGCGCGACCGCCACGATTCTGTATCCCAGCGTGGTTCACGGCGCCCGCGAATCACGCATCTCAATTCGGGACCCCTTGAATGGCCAGACACGGGGCCGAGTTGTGTTGCGACCGGTATCGCTGGAATCGCTCGCATGCCTCGTCTCGTCGCCTCGGACCGCAGCAAACGACCGGGCCCGACGGGCATTCGCGGCGTATCTTGTCAACGGACCAAGTGAAGTCGGACAGACACGGATGGTCGAGCCAATTGCGAGAGGTCTCGATGTTCGGTGAGCGGCGACTGCCGGATGCTAGTATTAATGGAGCGGAGGGGAGTCGATCATCGCGTTGGCTTGGTCCGCGGGTTAGCGACGCGAGCTCAGGAAAGACCTTGCGAACACACCAAGCGAATGCAGTCGTGGCACCGAGCGCGCTCTCTGAGGTGCGTGCCCAGCCCCCGCGGCGTCTCTGGCCTCGCCTGCCCCACGCGCACAGGATCCGCCGGTAGCAGATTCCAAAACGGGCGCGCCTCTTTCCCCGGGTTATCGGTTCGGTCGAATGGTGATCGCCCACCCGGCATCGTGGTTGAAGGTGTCCGTCCGCCGAAGCGCCTTTGAAGGACAGGCCGCGACAATAGGCGGTCGCGATGAATCTTCCGAGGGCGTCGAGGCGCAGCGGCGTCGGGCGCCATCTGGCGGGTCAGTCGCGTGCCCGAACGTCGAGATTCTCTGCGATGCTCTCGAGGTCATCCCGTCGCCAGCTATGGCGAAGTGCGACCGCCATTGCGATCGCCTGCGGAAACCGAGAAGGTGGAATCGCGGCGGGATCGCCGACGAGTTCGTCGAAGTCGTCGTCGATGGCCAGTTCCTCGAGAACGAGGAGTAGCAGCTCGCGCGTGAGCTTCAGATTCGCCGTGCCGC
>Ga0209048_10001443_pt1 | contig 24501 bp, 14 predicted proteins | sample FrelakmetCRP12CR_FD_187146 | JGI IMG/M metagenome (GOLD analysis project Ga0209048, IMG submission 187146) | Freshwater lake sediment microbial communities from the University of Notre Dame, USA, for methane emissions studies - CRP12 CR (SPAdes)... | ecosystem: Environmental > Aquatic >... | reverse complement strand
TCTCCCTGGCAGGCGAAGTCGGCATGGGCCAGACATTCTGCGGGCCGGATGGTGGCATGAATCCCGCCCCAGATGACCGGGATCTGCAACTGGGCCCTCAGGTAATCGCTGAGCTGAGCCACTCGTTGAAAACAATAGGTCATGAGGGAGATGCCGATGAGGCCGCTGCCCTCACAGTGGCGGGCGATCTCGGCCATGAGGGCCAGCGCATAGCGGTCATCGAAATCACGGCGGTCCTCCACCTCCTCCCGGTAATCGGGCAGGAAGATCATGGTCACCCGGTGCCCGAGACTTTTTAGATAGGCCGACAGACAGCGGAGGCCGTAGGAGGTGATATCGGAATAGGGAGAAATCAGCGTCACTTTCACGGGTGTTTTTTCCTGTAGGTTATGGGTAGCCGGTTTGAGGCCTGATGACCCCTCTGCTTCATTCATGGATTAACGCAGGGCGCTCAAGATCTGGTCGGCGGCCGCCTGGCCGCTGTCGATGGCGCCCGGTGTGGTGACATAGAGGAACCGGCCTTGCCGGCCGGCCAGCCGCAGCCGGGGTGATTCCAGTTCCTCCATAAGCCCCTGCACCTTTAGTTCGAACCCCAGCTTGTAGACGGGATAGGCCCGGTGCACCAAGGCTGAGTGCTGGGCCGCGATTTCGTCCCGGTTAAAGAGCTGGACTTCCTCCGTCAATTGCTGAATGACCCGCTCGTCAATCTCGGGGCCGGGGGGCCCGGCTTCCGGCTGGAAGCCCACTTCCACGGTGATCGCGGTCATATCCCCCGGAAGAGATAGAGCTAAGAGCCGCTTCCAAGGGTGTTGGGGTTCAAAGGAGTAAAGCACGAAGAATTCATGAGCGATGCGGGGGCGCTTGACCAACAGAAAGATCAGCTTGAGATCGAGGTAGGAGAGGTCCTGGGCATCAGCCCAGGCCTTGTCCGACAGTTGGTCCCGGGCGGCGCGGGCCAACTCCTCCATAGGGATGGTGGAAATGGCGTAGTCGGCCTGGTAGACAGCCGGCCCCTGGGGACCTTCATAGTGAATCTCGTAACCGGCATCGGCTTTCCGGCTGACCCGTTGGACCTGGGCCCCGCAGATGAGGCGGACCCCCCGGGCCTCGCACAGCTCCGCCAACTTTTGCGAAACGAGACCGACGCCGCCCTGGAAAGGATAAATATCCGGGTGACGCTGTTGCATCTCTTCCCGGATTTTCCGGTTTGAAGATAAGATGATCCGCATGAGCCGCCCTGGACGGGTCAGTTCGTGGATATTGTGGAGGCGCCGCTCTCCCAGGGTGGGTGAGAGCTGAGTCACCGGCAGGCCCTGCATTTTGGTGACATACAGGTCCAACCGGCTCAAGCTGAGTAAACGGGAGGTGAGGCGGTAGCGCAGCCAGTCCCGCAGGTTGGCGCCATCCCAGCCCAAGGAGACCCGGAGGTAAGAGTAGAGATAATCACAGGCGATGCCCAGGAGGGCGGTCTTGGACTGCCTCCGCAGTAAGCCTTTGTCCATGGGAAAGTCGCGCAGGTCTCTGGCCATCCAGGCCCGTTGCAGCATCCCTCCGGCTATGGGCTGGAACAACTCCGGCAGGAGTTGCCGCAAGTAGTTGTTCCACCGGAAATAGAAGACGCCGTTGTCCCACCAGCAGCCGTTGTGGTGGGTCGTCTGCAGCAATCCGCCGGGGCGCGGTTTTTCCTCCAGGATGACAATCTCGGAGATGGCCTCCGAACCTGCCTCCTGCAGCCGCAAGCTGGCGCACATGCCGGTGACCCCGCCTCCGAGAATCGCGATCTTCACTGGTTTTCTGCTCCTATGCATAAATGTTATTCACAATTATATCTTCTGAGTTGTATTTCCAAAATAGCGGATAAAATAAAGCAAATCTCTGTCTTCCTTCGAGAAACTCTCTTGATGGATGGTTATGGTATATTTGCCCGGCCATAATCACCGGTTCAGGTCTTTCCCGGCTGGACTGCCCCCCAGCTCGCAGGGGGCCGCCTAATCGCGGGGCTTACCCAAGACTTCCCGCAGGGCGGCGATTTCCTGCCAGGTTATGGCCTTGAAGGCATAGAGCAGCACGGCGTAGAGAGCCAAAGCTGCCATGGTTTCGGCGGCGGTTGCCAGGAGAGGGGACTGCGCCCCGCCGCCCAGCCACGGGTTCAGATAATGCCAGGCCAGGAGCGAGGCAGCCACTGCCAGGCCAATGGGCAAAACCCGGCCGGCGACCCGCTTCAGGGAGAATCCTCCCACAACGTAGTAGCAGACGATGAGGGAGATGATAAACCACAAGGCGTAGGCGCCGATGTTGGCATAGCAGGCTCCCAGATATCCATAAGCAGGGATCAGGAGCAGATCCAGCAGCAGATTGACTCCCAAGATGACCCCATTGGTGAGCGGGACCAACCAGGTCTTCTTGATACTGATGAGGACCCCGGTCAAAAAGGGTTCAAAGAACGCAAAGAACAGGCACCAGGATAGGGTAGCCATGGCCAGCTCTGCCGGCCGGAATTTGGCCCCAAAGAAGGGGACCATCAGGTGCGGCCCCACCAGATGGGCCACCAGGGTGAGGGGGATGACCACGATCAGGAGAATTTTCAGAGATAGCTCCACCAGGCCCCGAAAGCGATCCGTCTCGCTTTGGCCCAGCCTAAACATGGCCGGCGACAAAACGATGGCCAAGACCGATGCAACCAGGAGGATGCGGTAGATAATCTTATAGGCGACATCGAAATAGGCAATCTCGGCGGGGTCGCGGAACACCCGCAGGATAAGGATGTCCACTCGCAGGAAACTTTCCAGGAAGGCGAAGGAAATGGCCAGGGGTAAAGCTTTTTTGAGCCAGCCCCACAGCAGGGGGCCGCGCCACACCAGACGGGGTCTCAGGAACTTGCCCCTGACAATGAGTAGCGCCACGGTCATGGCTAAGCCGTTGATGGCGGCAAAGGCGATGAACACCGCCAGAAAACCCAGATCAAAGTAAGAGATGGCCAGCATCAGGATGAGGGCGAGGACCCGGTTGGTCATCCTGATGTAGGTTTCGAGCTCCATCCTCTCAAAGGTAATGAAGACCTCGGAGCAAATTCCCACCCCCAGCAGGCACAGTTCGCTCACCAGAGAGATGACCAGGGCCACCGCCAAGCGGGAACTCAGGGAGGTCAGGGAAAGGACGACCGCGGTGCCGAGGACAGCCACCGAGGCCAGCAAGAGCCGAAATGCCAGGCCCGCCCCGAAAATCTCATCCCGCTGGTCCGGATGCACCGACAACTCCCGCACCATGAGCGGGGTTATACCGAAATTGATAAACGGCAGGTAAATAAAGACCAGGGCCACGATGAAGGCATAGTCGCCGTAAAGGTGCGGTCCGAAATACCGGGCCAGGATGGCCATCACCAGGAAGGCGTAGAGCACATCAAAGACGCGCATTGACAGCAGGGAGACGAGATTCTTGCCTACACGCTTGATCGCATCTTCAGCCATGGGATAATCCTAATTTGGTTTAAGTGAACCGGTGCAGGGATGACAGGCTGCCATAGGGTATGGCGCCCCGCGGAGCCCAAATCGCTGGTGGACGAAAGGGGCAGTTGCTCACGTCTATGGCGGCCTGGGTGATGAAGTTGGGCATTATCGGCAGCCGGCCGGGGACCGCGGCGAGAACGGTTGCTCCTGAGCCGGGGACGGCGGCGGCAACCGGTGCGGCCCGCGGGCGCATATCCTACCAGCGGGATTGTCCCCATCCCACCGCCATTCCTACCTCGCCAAAAAATTCCGGATACGCCGGAAGTCTCCGGTCAGCAAGGCCCGCAGGCCTTTGTATAGGACGATGGAGCCGTCGCCTAGACGCTGCAAAATAAGGAAAACCCCCTTGAACTTCGATACCTCCAGCACCTTGACCAGGCGGGGGTGAGCCAGGAGGCGCACCACGCACCTGGGGAAGTTGGAGAACCCGGCCAGGTAGACGAGAAAATTGACATAAGAGCCTTCTGGGGTAATTAAGTCCTTGCTGTAGATAAGACGGCGCTCGTCTTCCTTGCTGCGGATCAACCCTTCCCGCACGGCCCGGTCGAAAAGTTCGGTCCCCGGAAACAAGGTCAGGGAGGCTCTCTTGAGCCAGAAAGGCCGGGGCAGCCGGAGCACCAGGTCAAGGGTTTGACCCACGTCGGCCGAGCTTTCCCACGGGTTGTCCAGGATGACATGGTAACACGGCGGCTGGATCTTGGGATGGTAGCGGTTGATAATCCGGGCTGCCTCCAGGATTTTTTCCGGCTTGACCTCCCGGCGGTATATGGCCATGCCCCTGGGGCTCACCGATTGAATGCCCATTTCTACGAACATCAGACCGGCATCCACCAGGGCCTCCATCTTCTCGCGGGTGGTGGTGGTGGGGCTGGCTTGAATGCAAAACGGTAAACCGATTTCCTGTTTGTAGAGGCGACAGAAGTGCTGGATATCCTCTAAGGAACGGGCCGTAAAGGTGTCGTCGAACAAAAAGATGCTCTCGACAAAAGGCAACTCCTTTTTGATCCATTTCAGTTCGCCCATGACGTGCTCGGAACTGCGAAACCGCAGGTAACGCTGCTTCCTATACATGAGGGCCAGGGTGCGTTCGGCGCAGTAAGTGCAATGATGGGGGCACCCCCGGCTGGTCATGGTCTTATAGGAGATGGTGCGGTGAAAGGCATCAAGAAAGGTGCTGCGCGGGGCCGGTTCCTGGGGGAAATGCTGCTTCAAGAGTTCCTTGTTAAGGGGCTCGAGGCGCTTCGCCCGGTTGCAATAGAGGTAGTGGTCATCCAAACCGAAATCGAAAAATGGGAGCGTGTCCAAATCCTGGATAAGGGGCCGGAGGGGATTCCGGATGATCTCCTCCCCATTTTTAACCCAGATATTTTGGAGGTGTTGGATATCCCGGCCCGCGGCCAGCGATTCCGCTAATTCCAGGAAGGCCTCTTCGCCCTCGCCGACCATGACTATGTCGGCATATTCCAGGGACTCCTCCGGGCGGACGGTGGGATGGACGCCGCCCCAAATGATGGGCACCCCGAGCGTCGTTTTCAGGTGCTGGGTCAGTTGCCGGGCCCGATCGAAATAGTGGGTCATGACGGAGATGCCGATGAGGTCGCTCCCCCGGCACACCTCCGACACCTCGTTCAAGAGACGCGGTTCGTACTGGTACACATACCCCGTACGATAGGTGAGACGTTCCACGCCGCCCGGGATGAGCACGGTGCGTACTTGATAGCCATGTGACTTCAAATAGGCCGACAAGGCGCGGACGCCGAAGGCGGATACGTCCATGGGGGTGGGAGCCAGTAGGGTTATGCGCATGGTTCTTGTATGCGGCAGTAGGCCGGCGGGATTGTGACGGCAAGGGCGGGTGAGGCAGCGCCGCTAGCACCCCGGGGGCCGAGGCTCGACGCCAGACACGGGCCCCAGGCCCCGAAGCCGGACCCGGGAGGCAGCCCCGGCTCCGCCACCTTCCGGGGCTCGGAGCAGGGGTAAAGTCGGCCCCCTAAAAGGTTGTGAAGCAGGGAGTTTTTCGGCCACACCGGCATTGACCGGGGCCCCCACGTCCACCGATACTGTTCAATCATGCGGCAACTTTCTCCCATAGTCTTATGTTACCAGTAATACCCTGCAATTGCCAAACCTAATTTCGGACTATGCCTCTGGGTAGCACTGCTGCCCCCGGCTAGCCAGGGGCAGGCGAGGGGGCCTGCCCGACACCTTCAAATAAAGTCGCCATCAAACGAGTGGCACAGGCGTCAGGCTGCGGCGGAGCCTGGGTTTGGCCCGGGCGATCAGCGCAGCAGCGATTGACATCTGCCATAAATTTAGATAAATTTAACCGAGATGAGATCATCGCCTCCCTGGCAACATGGGCCAAGACTTTATGCGGTGGGCGTTTCGCCAAGGGTCGCCATAACCAACTTTCCCTAAAAGGATTATCCCCTAAAAGACTGAAAATTCTTCAGAGGTCACATGCGCATTCTCCTGATTCGACCCCCATACTCCCGTCTCCGGGGTACCGGCCACCCGGCTTTTTTTCCTTTAGGCCTGGGCTACCTGGCGGCGGTTTTGGAACAGGCCGGATTTGAGGTTTTCATTTACAATATGGAGCTTGGCGTCGGCGAGTCCCGGAGCGAGATTATCGCCGATGCTGAGGCCACCTTTTATCAGCGTTCCCAGGAACAGAAACGCTATTATCAGGCTGTCGCCCAGGATGATCACCCGGTATGGCAGGAACTGCGGCAAATCTTAGATAATTATAAGCCTGACCTGGTGGGGGTTACCCTGCTGACGCCAGAGGTAGCCGCAGCCCGCAAGGTATCCCAGGTGGTCAAAACCTGGCGGCCGGAGTGCTGGACGGTCTGGGGGGGCAATCACCCCACCTTTCTGCCCGGAGAATCTCTGGCCTATCCTGAAGTCGACATCGTGGTTCGAGGAGAAGGGGAATACACCCTGCTGGAGCTTTGTCAAGGCCTGGCCCAGGGCAAAACCGATCTAAAGCAGATTGCGGGCATCTCCTTTAAAAACCAGGGGGAAATGCTTCACAATGCCGATCGGCCTCTGATTGAGAATCTGGATGACATCCCTTTCCCCGCCCGGCATCGGCTGCTGTTTTACGACCGTTTTGACCACAAAAACCTCGGATGCATGATCATTACCCGCGGCTGTCCCTGGCGCTGCGCTTTTTGCTCTTCCCGCAATTTCTGGGAAAAGAGGGTGAGATTCCGTTCCCCGGAAAACATTGTGGCCGAACTGCGCCAACTGCAAGAATCCTATGGCATGCGCTACGTCATGCTCTGGGATGATTCCTTTAGCATCAATCGGGATATCGTCTTGCGCTATTGCCAGGCGGTAATTGATAGCGGCATCGAAATTATGTGGCGGACCGCCACCCGGGCGGACCTGGTGACCGAGGAACTGCTGCCCCGGATGAAACAGGCGGGCTGCACAAAATTAGAAATCGGCGTCGAGACCGGCAGCCCGCGCATGCAGCGCTTGATTCACAAAGATATTGACAATGCCGAAGTGGTGCGGGCCTTCAAGTTGCTCCAAAAAGAGCATATCCCCGCCGGGGCCTTCTTCATGGCCGGATTTCCCGAAGAAACGCTTGAGGACTTGCAGCAGACCTTTGCATTGATGAAGTCCATACCCTGTCTGGAGATCGCTTTTAACATCTTCGATCCCATGCCCGGCAGCGAACTGCTAGACACCTGCATAAAGTTGGGAGTGGTACCTCCGGACCCTGACTGGAGCACGTTTCTTTTCTGGCCGGATAATCACTTTATGAAGCATGTCAGCCCGCAAGAGTTTAACCACCAGGCCTATGTCATGGCCGACTGGATCTATGCGTACAATAATCGCTGGCTCAATTTGGTGCGTAAACAGGGATATCTGGCCTGGTTCCTCCTGAGAAAGGATCCCCTGTTTTTCTTCCAAAAGATCTTGCAGCGGATTAAAAAACGCTTCCAGGTCAAGATTCTGAGACGGGCGGAGGATACACCGCCCGAGAGCTTATGCCCGGCTGGGAGCATGGTGAGGAAAGAGAACCTGAAACCGTGAACCTGCCGATAGTAATGACCTATTTAGGCCGCATCACCCCACCATTTTTCCGTTTTTCCGCTAGGTCTTGCCGGTTTGGCGACTTGCCCAGTCAAATATGAACTCCGCCGCGGCTAGGGGCATCGGGCGGGTGGGACCACCGGTGAGAGGCGGCCGGGCAGGTCAAGCATTGCTCTCAAGCTCTGCGGGGGTGGACTCTCCCTTGACATCCTCCATAAATTTCTTTATATTTATCAATTATTTAATATGGGATCGGTGCAACAATGAAAATGACTTTCGTATCTTTGGGAACTTCTACTGATGCTATCGGGATCCGTATTCTCTCATCGATTTTGAAGGAACAGGGATACCAGACGCAACTGATATTCCTCCCGACGTTACAAGATTTAAACCGCAAGACCAAAGGCGGTATCTATAGTTACGATGAGCCTATTCTTCAGAAAATCGTTAGTCTTTGCCAAGAATCACAGTTAATCGGCCTCTCGGTGATGACGCATCATTATTCCATCGCCAGATCGCTCACCGACACCCTCAAGCAGCACCTGTCGGCCCCGGTGATCTGGGGGGGCATCCACCCCACCTTAAGCCCTGAGGAATGTTTGGAGACTGCTGATTTGGTGTGCGTCGGAGAGGGTGAAACCTCGGTCCCGGAGTTGCTCCACCGGCTGGCAAGCGGTCAGGACATCGCCGATATTCCCGGAATTTGGCTAAAGCAGGATGGCCGCCTCATCGGCAACGGCGCCGGCCCCCTGGCCCAGGATTTGGACATCCTGCCTTTCCCCGACTACAGCTTTAGCGATTGCCATCTGTTGGCGCATGATTCCCTGATACCCATGACCCCGGAGAGCTGGTATGAGCACCTCTGCCGGTTCTTCCCGCCACTCAATCCGGGCAAGCCGGGTCAGCCGATGCACGTGTCTTATCAGATCATTTCGGCCCGGGGCTGCCCCTTCGTTTGCACCTTCTGCGGCGAGACGCCCCTCAGGACCAAGACGTACGGGCGGCACTATTTCCGCAAACGCAGCATTGAGAATGTCATGGCGGAACTCCAGTGGGCTAAGGAAACCTTCCCGTTCATCGGGGATATCTGTTTCTGCGACGACACCTTTGCCAGCCGCAGCCTGGCGGAGATCAGAGATTTCACCCAGCAGTACCAAGAGAAGATTGGTCTTCCCTTCTACATCCTGGTAACTCCCGTCAACGTAGTCAAAAACAAGTTCGACCTCCTGGTGGATGCCGGCTTGACCAATGTGGGCATGGGCGTCCAGTCGGGCAGTGACCGGATCATCGAACTCTACAAGCGGGAGCGTTGCGGCAGTCCGGAGCAGTCCTTACGGTCGGCGCACCTGCTGAACAGCTATAAAGGCCGGCTTTTGCCTTACTATGACTTCATCGTCGAGAACCCCTACGAGACCAGGGAAGATCTCCTGGACACCGTGCGCCTGCTCGTCGATTTGCCTCGCCCCTACGTCACCAGGGTATACGCCATGAGCTTCTTCCCCGGCACGCCCTTGTATGATAAAGCCTCCGCCGACGGCCTCCTGTTCACCGATCTCTACGAAAAGACCTTTGGCCAGCGGACCCAAGGGGGCTACCTCCAATTCATCATCGACATGAACAAGTATAACGTCCCCCAGCCCATCCTGAAGCTCTTGATCACCAAACCATTCCTTAAAGCCTTAAACCAGCCTTTTATGGATCGCTTCTTCCTGGCCATTCACCGCTCGCTGAAGTGGTTGGCCATGAAGCTGGAGTTTCGCCGGTACGGCCTTACCTGAGGCCGGTCGCCTCTCCTGCTGGCCTCCGCAGAAGCCGCGGTGGCTTCCGCTTTCCCTCTGGTGCACCATTACCGGGCGGTGCCGGCCTGGGGTTCTTAATCTCCACAGGGGTGAAGAACCTGGTTTCTGAGGGAGTGGTATGCCCAAATTTTAAGGGAAATTACTTTTTCATTGAAATTTGTGCTATAATGCCACAATAATAGACAATGTTGCTACAATGAGAGGAAATTATCCGGGGTTAAATTCGGGGAGAGACGTCCCCAAAACCATTGTTGGACTGCGGTCGCCAAGGTTGCGGCATAATCTCGGTTAACGATAATCAATTTGTGCGCCAGAGACTTATCCTTTCTCACCTGTTTTGATTGGCATCTCTTTTATCGTACGGCAGCCTAAAAATATACTGGCAGAAGGAGAGGCCAGGAGGCCCGTGAGCCGCGGCCGGTCCCGAAGGCTAATAAGCTCGTGTTCAATTCTGGCGATTCCCATCGATGCGGCGTTTCCCTGGGGAGCGCCTCCCTCGCCCTGAAGGTTAGGTAGCAATGCGCCGGGGTTTGCTGTACACGCTGTATCTCGGCCTCTTGTGCCTCATTCTCCTGGAGGTGTCGGTGCGCCTTTGGGGTTATTCCCGGCAATATATTTCTGACTCCATTTATCTACCCGGTTCGCCTCCGGAAATCCCGTATGTCATGAAACCCAACCTGGCCAATGCCCAAGGCCAATCCAATACCCGGTTCAATACGGATGCCTTGGGTCTGCGGAGCCTGCACCCAGGCACCCGTTATGGGGTCAAGCAGTCGAACGAATACCGCATTGCGTTTTTTGGTGACTCTTTCACTTTTGGCCAGGGGGTCGCCGATGAAGAAACTTTCCCCCAGGTCGTTAACAATGAGTTAAAAAACGGGCAATCGCAATACTGGATCACCGTATTTAACTTTGGGGTTTCCGGCTATAATGTAAAAACTATGGCCGATACTCTTCGTTATAGAGCGATGGAGATTAAGCCGGACTTAGCCGTCATGTGTATCATCTATGATGATTTTGATCTGAATAGAACTGGGGTAGTGGATAAATATGGCTATATCGTCACCAAGGATAGTACCGAATACTTGGGCGGCGGGAAGATAAAATATTTAATGCGACGGCTCCACTTAAGTTACGTCTGCATGGACATGCTCAGAAAATTTCGTACTCTGCGTAAACCCGATAGAGCGGAGAGTATTGCCTCTGCTGAACTTACCCCCGAGTCTTACCGCTATGTGCTAAATTTCAAGAATATTGCCGAAGCTAACGGCATAAACTATTTCGTAGTAACTCTGCCAGCTATAAATCCTACCGATAGGCAAATTTTAAAGGTCCAAAAACAATACGACAAAGATAAGATAAAATATGATGATCTCTTTTTTCTGGCCGATTCCATTAAGGCAGAAGACTTTCGCTGCAGCAAATGGGATGCCCATCCCTCGGCCCTGGTACATCGGCAGATAGGGGAACAGGTAGTCCGGTATATCCGGGGACAATTTTTAATCCCCCGGGAAAGAACCAAAATCCAACAACCCGCGGCCTCGAAGGACTGACCCGCCGGATCCAAGTCACCGACTTTTCTGGAAACGCTAAGGCAATCCTGGGGCACTCCGGGTGAGGATGTTTAAAGCCATTTTACCCCCCAAGATGGTCCTTCGATGTTGCCTTTGAAATAAACCAGGGGAAAAGACATTTATAAGGAGTTCGTCGCAATGTCGGGGATAAAAAAAATATTCAAACATGCCATAAATAATATAGCACTCATTTTCTTGTCTCTAATACTCATATTTACTATTGGAGAAATGACTCTGCGATCATATCATTATTACAAATATAGAATAAGCATCTTAAATGATGCTAATCATGGGTTATTAAGTAAAGATGACAAACTCGGTTGGAAGATGTCAAAAAACCTCAAGTATAACGTAAAAGATAAAGATGCGCTGAATAATGTATACAATGTCAATATAGAAACTAACAAATATGGATTTAGATTATTTGGGAATCCTCAATCGGATAAAATAAAGATACTTTTTATCGGTGATTCCTTTACGGCCGCCATGAATATTTCTAATGATAAAACCTATTATGGTATCATTAAAAATATGATAAAGGATGTTGAGGTCTTTGCTTATGGTGCTGGTGGATATGGAAGTCTGCAAGAATTTATGATCTTAAATGAATTTATGGATTTAATTAAGCCAAATATCATTATTTGGCAATTTTATGAGAACGATTTTTTTGATAATGATAATGAATTGGATATGCTTAAATCTTTTTATAATACTGGCACGCCAAGGCCATATTTAGATTTGGACGGGCGAATAACTTATCGATATGCCAAATATGACAATCTTTTCTGGGTTTTGCCGGCGCAAATTTCCGAAAATATAAGGCTGTTAAAATTTCTCAACACCCGCTTAAGCTTGTTGATAAACAGACTATCAAAGAGTAGGCCGGTTTCCGAGGAAATTGCCCAATTAGGAATTGCTCATGGAGGATTTAGGCATTCTGCGAAAATAACGAAAATGATAATGGAAATGGTTAAAAGGAGGGCAGGGAATATACCAGTGTACCTGTTTTGTATAACTGATAAACAACCTTATTACGATACAATAAAAAATATTTGTCAATCTGTAGGTATTCGCTTTATTGATGGCGTCCCTCAAAGTTTAATCAAATATGAGAAAGAACAACCAAATATTACGAAAGCATCTGATAAAGAACATTTAAATGAAAAAGGGAACCGTATAGTAGCGGAAAGTCTTATCCAATTTTTGAAAGAAGATGGGGTTATCCAATGAGTACCGCTCCCAAAGCCACCAGGAATATTTTTGGGGTTATTATACGGCATTATGCCTGTACGGGAGCGATTTAGCCATAAGGATTCACCCGGATTTTAGCCTAAGGATTATAGGGTTCTTAGCGTCGGGGATGCCCGGAGATCCTGGCTCCGCCAGGCTCCCCGGCTTGACTTGACCCCCATCCTAACTAAAAACTTGGTACAACTACTGGGGGCAGGTCACACCAGCAAAGAACACTCCACAAACTGTGAAGAAAATCTTATCCTGGGGGTGGGGATGATTCCAGCAGGAAGCGCACCCCCTTTACCGCAACCACAGCAAAACCCAACAATACCCACATTTCATAAATATAGAAAAACTGATCACCAAATGGCGTACCAAACATCATTAACGCACTGCATACGCCTATGATAAAAATTTTAAATCGTGGATCTGGGCAGTTTCGCAAAGCCCAGCGAAGTTCTATAATCAGATTTATCATGATCCACCCCATTAACAAGAGGCTCAGTATGCCATAGCCATGATCAGTGAGAAATGAGAAATAAAAAGATGGTGAATCAATCCAGGCACTAGGATCCATTCCCCGCATTATTCCCCCGGTTCCACCCCCTAATCCTCCGGTTTCCCAAATACCGTATAGTGCGTAGACTATATGATCCCAGCGCGATTGGGTCCCAGAAAAACGGTAGGTGGTGCCTGCGGTCTGTTCTTGACCAATAAGCCTGGCGAAAAGTTCCTTAGAACTATAGAAGCTGTTAAGCATAAACAGCAGGGCTAGAAAAACGATTACGTAAGAGGCTACCATCAAGACATGTTTACGCATCCTTTGGTTTCGCCATTGGGGATTAAGAGAAGCAAACGTAAACCAGCCCAACAATAGGCCCATCGTCTCATATCTGGAAAGGGTCAGGATGTGGAAAAATAATATAACCAGAAGGCCAAGGTATATGAGGACTTCAGAAGAGCGGCGAACTCGGGTGCAGAGAAGGGACAAACCGCAGAATATGGCCATATTAAGAATACAGGCTATAGCCTTGGGTCCACCTACGGCTGCCCTTAAGCTCTCCCGATTCCCCTTGAATTGAGTAAAGTTTACCACAAAGAAAAAATAATCGGAAAGCCGGTAAAGTTTATAAAAACCAAAAAAGAAAGAGGCAAATACAGTTATGACTGTAATGATTCCTAACACAAACCAGAGCCAAAAGAGATTCTCTAAATGCTTAGGGGTTGAGTTCAGGGCACTAATCAATACATAGAAGGAAGCGCTCATAGTAAATGAAAAAACAATATTGAAACCGTCTTGCAAATAAGGGGTCCATAACAAACCAATAACGCATGTAACATATAATACTGCCAAAGGCAGGTCTAATGTAGTAGATTGGTAAGGCGGGGTTACTCCAGCTAAACGTGCAACGCCCCAACAAAGCACCCCGATTAACGCCGCATAATGAGATAAACCGTACCCTACACCATATTCCGCCGATAGGTATGCCAGTGAAAAAGATTCAACTATTATTAATAATGTAGCTATAACTAACGCGATATAAGGGGAAATTAAAAACAATACTAACACTAGCAAAGAGGCTATAAGAATCAAGGTAGGGAAAGGCCAGATAAGATTTAAACACCCGAGAAAAACCAGAAAAATACCGCCAAGCCACTGATTCCAGGTCCAGTTAAACCAGGAATGAGTCCCACTTTTTCTGCAAAGAAAAAATTCCATCCAAGGCATCCCGTTTTTTAAAGCATGAAGTTTTTCGAATAATTTATTATATAAAGGGGGGCTGCGTCTATACAAGGTTGTTAAATCATAATAGGTACAACCACATTATTTTTTATATGACCGGATATTTTCTCAAAAAGCTATGAACCGTCATAATTCAGCATTTTTAAAAGATCATATTTCATAATTTTTCCTTCGGCCATAAAGTAAACATAAGCAGTATTGCTAAGATAATCAAAGTGATATTTAGCTGGAATTACAGCTTTAATACCTGTTGTCAGATTTTTTGTCAATTTACTGCCAACAATTTTATACAATTTATTGCTAAAAAATCCTGTTGATTTATCTTGGTACACCTGATCCGCATAAATTGAATTATCAGAGTTATTAAAACCTACAATAATCAAAGATTTTTGACTCAAGGAGCTTTTTGATGTAAGCCTCGAGGAGTCTATTATCTGATTGCCAATATAAATTTCGCTCTTATCATCATTAATTAATAACTTACTATTAAATTGATCTATCTCGCTTGTAATGTGTACTTCTCTCTCTTTTGCGAAAGATTTTCCATCAATCATTATAAGTTTATTATTGTTTGAGAAAAATATGTAAAGCTTGTTAGTTTTCGAGTTGTAAGATAGCTTAACGAGCCCAAGCCCCCTGCTAAGGGCTTGGTTTCGGTCAAATCCATATTGAGAAAGATCAATTGTCTTAACGGCCCGCCTATTAGTGAGATCCGCAACTCCAACTAATCCGAGTTCTGGCCATACCCCAAACATTCTGTTGTTGGCATAGTCCATCGTTATTTCTGACAGAGAATCTGTCCGCGGCTTCCATGGCACAGAAAATATTATTTTGCTCAAAAACCTTTTTGTGGCGGTGTCAATTACGTCAATTGATGCGTTATAATGGCTGAATACATACATTTCTCTCCCGTCTTTGCTTAATGCAAAGCCGGTGGGCCACATGCTAATTCCGCCACCAGTCCAGTTGGTCGAGTTCCAAATTGATTGCCTTTTAGAGAGATTGTTTTCATTGTCTGCGAAAAGCGAAACACTTTTCGTTGACTGGCTATATTTGTATATGGTGCTGCCGCCGAGTCGGTTTCTCATATAAATATTACTGTGGGAGTCAAGAAGTATTTCATCAATGGACGTTCCGAGATGAATATCTTTTACCCAGCAAGAATCTTTAATGCCATAATTAATGTTTGCAAGTTTTTTTAAATCAAAAACGGAAATTGAAGAATCGCCCGTATTGGAGGCATAGATTTTTCCGTCTTGCGTGTCTATATCAAAGAACGTCGCGTCAGGACCATGAATTATTACTCCCCTTTCAGAGCCGTTATAGATCAATTTTATTTTATCGTATACTCCATTAAGATCTTGCGTTGATGTTGGATTAAATCCATGGTATCTTTGTGAATTAAAGGTATGTTCTCCGATTAGCGTATAGCCGTTCCAAGACTTCTGACGGCCGACGCCGTATTTATCGCTATCAAGTGCTTGCTGGCATTCTCTCATACTTTGAATCTTATTAGCGGTTTTTGTGTCGGGATTATATTTAGTGCAACTGGAAAGCATTGCATTTAAAATGTACAAATTGCCAGAGTTGCTTAGGGCCATTATTCCCCCTGGCGTTCCCGTATCGAATAAATCTTCGATAGTATCAGTTTTAGGATTTATTACCGCAAAAGTAGTCTCAGTCAAACCCCCTGCAACATAAATTTTATTTCTGTTTGGATCATATACGACATTACCTTGTTTTAAAATATTTCTATCAAATCCATTAACTAGTTTCTGGATATTAGTTTCTTCAATAAGCGCTTGCCGTGAGGCGGAGAAATTATTTACCAGTTTTTCTTGATTATAATTTTCGCTTATTAACGCAGGTGGAGTCTGATGCGGTTGTGGCGCGGTCTGGGCTGGCGAAGATCCGTATGGGTCTGGCCCTAATATCTGGATGACCTCCAAGATTTGAGGCGGGAAAGGTCCGGGGCGCGCCTCAATTTCGCGGACGACCACATTTTTCTGGTCCGGAGGTCCATCATACATTTTCACCTTTGCTGGTGGGTGGGCGAAAGCAACGGTTGGGGCTATGGCCGCAACAAAAAAAACAAGGAACACCAAAGCCAATCCCTTCATATTCCCTGCCTCTCTTCCGAGATTATGGAGCAGCTTAGTGCTGTCTGGCCGAAATTGATGCTCAGAATCGCTTCCCCGAGCTTAAACCCAAAACGCTTTTTCTCTCTGGCAACCCTTTCATGGAACGCACCATAGCAAAAGATATGGCACAAAAAATACTGATCCAGATTTTATGCATCCCCGGCCACAAGCTGTTAGCCATACCATTGATTTGGGCCCTAATACCATTTGGCGATCAATGGACAATTTTATTTAGGAAGGGACCTGCGTGTTCCCACAAGAGGGCGCACACACGGGTGCGCCCCTACATTTACTTCGTTCCTTTTTGAATGCAACTCGGTATAAGAACCCATCAATACATAAGGTTAAGGAGAGCTAACCAAAGAATCTTATGACATTTGCCAGGCGCTGATCATTGTTTCTTGGTTAGTCTAAATTTTGAGTGCTTTTCCACGAAAGCAAACAGACGCTGGACCGGCGGCCAGGCAGCCATGGCTGAGATGGTTGGGGAGAGTAGAGGCCAAAGTGCCAATTTATTATACCGGTTGAGCACCAGCCCGACGATCCGTCCGTGGCAGCGCTGGATCTGTTCCTGGGCCCGGGCTATTTGGGTTTTGGAACTATGATTTGCCGCCACCACCATGAGGATATGTTCTGCCAAAGCAGCCAGAGGTGCGCCTTCCCCCGAGCCGACGGCCGGTAAATCCAATAATAAAACATCAAAACCGGTTTTGACGTTGTTCAGCCAAGGAGCCAGGACCTTGGGATCCAATTGCGGCCATAAAACTTCGTCGGCCTTGCCATTGGGTAATACATACAATTCCCCCGGGCCCACGTGTCTGACGCAATCAGTCAAAGAGGCCGTACCCTGCAAGAGTTCGCTTACCCCTTCGCTGGGGGGAAGGTTCCATAAAGAAGCCAGCCTGGGGTGGAAGAAATTTAGATCGACCACGAGCACCCTCAGGTCTCTCAGGGCCAGAGCCCATCCCAAACTGGCTGCCACCAGTGATTTTCCTTCTCCGGGGCTGGCACTAGTGACCGCCCAGACTCCCGCCAGTGAGGCCTCACCCGCAGGTTTGGCCATGTCGGGCACCGCCCAAATGGCCTGAGACCAGGGAACATGAGACATGATCCCCGGCAGATCGAAAATCTCCCGGGGTGGTAACTCCGGTAAATTGGCAAGGACCGGAAATTTCAAATACTCTTCAGTTTCGCCCGGGTCAGATAAGGTATCGTCTAAATATTCCTGGGAGAAAATCGTGGTCAATCCCACCAGCAATCCGATAATCAAGGACATCATGGCCAGGAGTTTTCGCCTGGGAAACCAGCGGAATCTTTTAGTCTGGCTGGCCTCGTCAGGGACGGTCGCCCGTTCAATGATTACCGCATTGGAAAGGGCCAGGCTGCCGGCCAGCTTGGCCACCTGTTCTTGGGTCAACAGGCTGCTCATCGCGGTGGACAGGGCGGTTACCTCTCTCGACATCGGCCCCAAGCCCAACTCTTTCAGAGTCAGGTCGTCCAATTCTTTCTGTTTTTGAAGGGTGAGCTGATCCAGCAGTTGTCGGCGGCCGGTCCTCACCACCTGATTAATTTCATTTTCAACCAGGGTTTGAACGAGAGAGGTATGGATGGCACTGCGGATAGTACTTTCGTTGTAAAAAATCTTACCGGCTTGTTTTCGGTATTCATCTTTCAACTTTTCTATGGCAGCCAGGGATTGCTTCTGAGTGAAATATTCAGGCGTGACTTTGACCCCGCCACTTACCATGGTGGCCTCGGCGTCCATAAGTTTTTGCCGGATATATTCCAACGTGGCGTTGGCCCGATACTCCGTCGTATTCTTCTGAAATTCCGGGATTTTCTTTAACTTGGCTTGGACTTGAGCAATGCGCTTTTCGCCCCCCGCCAGCTCGGTCTCGTTAGTATCCTTGGTCTCCTGAAGACTGGCGAGGTTGGTGAGCAATTTTTCACGCAGGTAGGTGACATTACTTATATGATTGGCCACCTTGTATTCTGCCAGGGTGGTTTCCGCCTGCTGCAGTTGCGCCGCGACTTTTGGGATGCTTTCTTGAATAAACCGCAGGGCCTGGTCCGCCGTGGTCCGGCTATTCTGGTTGTACAAGGTGACAAAGCTGTCGGCGATTTGATTGGCAATTTCCGCAGCCTCCTTCGGGGAACCTGAGAAACCCGACACCTGGATGATCTGGCTGGCTGCCACCAGACTCACCTTGACCCCCGTTTTATTGATAAGCAGGTCCAGGCTACCGGGATCTAAAAACTCCTTGGCGCCGTATAATGTACCCTTCTTTTTCTCCAGGCGCATTTTCGTTATGACATCCTGGATCATATTGAGGTTTCTGATCATGGCCAACTGGCCGTACATGACCAGATCACTGCTTACCGTACCGAGGCTTGCCAGGTCGGTGGGCATGCCGAGCATACCAGCCTTGGGGTCGGCAGTTTTAACCAAGACGTTCGAGTTAAACTTGTAGACCGGTGAAATAATAAAACTGCCTAAAATTACCGTAATGAGTATTACCCCAATAATCTTGAGGAGGGTGCCCCGCCGCTTTAAAATGATTTGCCAGTATCGTTTAAATTCCATAGAGTTATCACAACCAACTTAGTTAGGAATAGTTGCCGCAGAAAAGGATATTCATTGTTATTGCTAATTTCCGCTGGTAGTTGAGGTGGAGGTCGAACTGCTGCTTGGAGTGCTGATGGACAACGTTGAGTTAGTAGTACCTTTAATGGCGTTTCTTAAGGAAGGCCAGAGAACTATCATTTGCTCTGCGGTCATAAAAGGTTGCATGATAGCTTGTATATTGCTCATAAATCTTGCTATATTGGTTATGACCGTGGGCGGCACATAGATGATGTCTCCCGCCTGACAATAGACCGGCGGCGCCTTGCTCCCATCCTTCAATGCCGCTCCGGCGTTAATTTCATAGACATGGAACTGGTCGTCAGAGCGGCGCACCAGCACCACCTTGGATTGGTTCGCCGATGTGTTAAACCAACTGGCCTTGGCGATGGCCTCCGTCACCAGGAGAGGACGGGTGTAGCTTATTGTGGCGGGGCTGTTGACTTCTCCCATGACATAGATCTGATGTCGAACGGCGCTAGAAGTGATATCTACCTGGGGATCTTTGAGATATTTTTTCAACCTGGCAGTAAACATCTCTTGGACCTGCGGCAGTGTCTTCCCGGCCAATGGCAGGCGGCCCAACAAGGGATAATAAATATCTCCGGAAGCGTTGATGGCAACAGTTTTCTTGAGGTCATCAAAACCCCAAACCGTAATAACCACCTCATCCCCTACGTCTAAGACGTAAGGCTTGGTGGTCCGGACCTCGGAAGTTCCCTGGCTAGCTGGCAACTGGCCCACATCTTCTATCGGCTTGGAGATGACGGAACTGCAGCCTGCCATGGCTGACAAGAGCGTCATCAGAAGAGTCAAACCAGCCAGGACCTGTGCCCCTCTCCGGCTTTTTCCTTGCTTCACTTTTCCCTCATCCATTCAAAAGCATACCTATGCTCTCAACGGGTTATAACCACTCCCGCCAAAGGAGCGGTTCATAAGGAGGCTGGAGAAAACCCAGCCTCGGAAAACGACGTGGCCTAACTGCCCTCCTGGATAGAGGAGGGAACCGACAACAGGTACAAACCTCTTGCTCACGAGAGCGCCCGCGCATGGATAGTCGGGACCGCTTACCCCTTGGTCTCGAGATGAAGCTATGGATTGAGGCGCCCTTATGCTCAGCAGCCCCTGGGCGCCGCTCGTGGTCGAGCTTAAACTTGGGAACCTCTTTCAAAACCCCTGAGGAAGCGCTCTATAGCCTTTGATTGCAAGTCGTTATCGTGTTAGTCGGAGGTCTGGAAATGGCTGCTAAAACGAGCCTTATTCCCCAAGGTAATTAAATTTTTAACCGTTAATTTAGCTGTAATGCCCCCCAAAGTCGAGACATTTATGAGGCCATCTTTAGTTTTTTATCAAACCGCTTTTTTCAGGCTCGCTTTCCGGTAAGGCCACTCATATTCCTGCGGGCTCTTAGCGCCCAGGGCCGGGTGCAGGGAGTTGTCATGCTCACGAGAGCGCCCGCGCATGGATAGTCGGGACCGCTTACCCCTTGCTCTCGAGATGAAGCTACGGATTGAGGTGACCTTATGCTCAGCAGCCCCTGGGCGCCTCTCGTGGTTGAGCTTAAACTTGGGACCCTCTTTCAAAACCCCTGAGGAAGCGATTTAGTATATCAGGCACCTAGATAGCAATATCCGGGGACCCCAATTAAGGTCTGCAGGAATATATCGGTTGAATTTCAATTTCCATAAAAATCAGCCCAGCCTCGATCAGGCCAGGCAACTTCTCCCGGGTGGTAATGGTGGGGACGCCCGGATTTGAAAGGGCAAGCCGATTTCCCGTTTATGCAGTGGCCGATTGCCGGCCACCGACCGGTGATGGGGTGCCCAAATTAAATAAGCCCCAGGCGGCCAGTATAATCAAAAAGGGCATGAGAGGCAAGCGATAACGGGGTGCAGCGCCGATGGCCGCTAATGCCAACCAATAACCGATTATAGACAGTATGATAAACAACAGATAAAATTTTCGAGAGCGCCACAATAGCGCCACCCCAAAAATTGCCAGCCCGTAGACTCCCAGATCATAAATTATCAGGGGCATGGCAATGACTACCCAGAAGGGCCAGTGTTCTCCGAAATACCGAGTCAGAGCCGGACGCAGGCCTTGACGGAAGACGGCCCCCAATGCGCCCTTACCTTCCTGGGTAACACCAAATAACTCATAGAATCCAGCCAGATCCGGAATAAACAGAATAGCCATCCCTTTGAAATAATACCAGGTAAACAGGCCCGGATGATCCTTGATAACCCCTAAACTATAGTTGCGGGAGTAAACGGCTCTTTCAGGCTCCGAAGGGTTTTTAAAACCCTGCCTGGCCATCTGGTCCGCCAATTCTTTTTCAAGTTCCTCATATACTTCCCAGGAGGAAATATTTCCTTCGGGATTGCGAATTTTGGCCACTATATGGGACGTAATGGTAGCTAATAAATCGCGATCGGCACAGGTGGAAACTAAAAATCGGTCATAAAAATGGTAATTACGAACCGACCAGAGCGCGGGCGGCAGGAGCGCCACCACCATGAAGACGATGACGGCTTTAACACCGGGAGCAAACCGGCTGGACAAAGGGGGGCTGCTATCCGGTTTCGCCGGGGCGGCTTGCCCCCGCAACGTCTGCCACCCCCCCCAAAAAGCATTAATAATCCACAAGGCCATCAAGAATATGGGGAAATAAATCCCCACGGGACGGGTTAGGGCGGCGAGCCCGATGGCCAGCCCGCCTACAATTGCCCAAAGAAGATGCACTCTCTTCTGGTTGTCAGCGGTAACCAGCATCAAGAAGACATAAAGCCCGAGGAGAATAAGGAAGAGGAACAAGCTTTCGGTCATTAATTGGTGGGTATAGGTAAGGCCCAGGGGTTCCAGGGCGGCCAGCAGACCGGCCAGCCAGCCGGCCTCAGGCCGGAACAGCCTGGCCATGAGTAAAATAATCAGCCAAACCGTCAAGAGGCTGAGTAAACTTTGCGCGACCACCGCGGTGAAAATACCGCCGCTCACCCCAGAGAATAAGGCCAAAAATACGGGATAAACCGGGGTCCGGAAAGTTTCGGGAATTAAGGCAACTTTTTGCCCTCCAGCCACTGGGGGAGCGACCAGTTTCTGGACGTCCTTGGGTGTCTCCATGGGCTCCCGTCCGAAGGTATGATAATAATGCAGATTCTGGGCCAGTTGGAGGTAATCCTTGCTGTCCCCCTTGGCAAAGATCCCGCCCGGATAAATAGCCAGATAACCCAAGATTAACAAGCGGATTAGCAAGGCCAGTCCCAGGACTGCCCGGACCCGGGAATCCCGGCACAGGGTCCTCCAGAAACTTTCGGGAGCCGGCTTATCCCCCGGGATCATTACCGATGCGTCTTGCATGCCTTTAACCGCCTATTTTGCAATATCTTACCAAATAAGTCTTGATTTTGGTCCACCTAAATTTTTGGCCTGGGTCGGAGAATCCGCCGGAAACGCCATGGCCTCCTGCAAGTCACCTTTCTGGGCCATGGTGGCCAAAAGGTTTTTGAGGCCGCAGGGATGCCGCGATCTTTTTTGGTCGCAGTTTCGCATGCATAGCGGACCGCCTCATAATTGCCGGCCTTATGAATTCAAAATCGTCTCCTGTGGTGGGCTCAACCTATACCCTCGACAATTCTTGAAGAACCTCTAATCGGAGATTATGCCACCGCCTTGTCCGCCGCGGTACAAATGATGAAATGAGCCCAGAGGGGGATGGATGATTATTAAGAGATTATCAGCCGGTTGCCGAGAGAACCAATGAGGCTCAGGGGGCTGCGGCCGCTCGGCGTCCCGTCAGGGCGAGCAGGCGGTCGTAACTCCAGTCGAAGAGGCTGGCCCCAGGGAGGCGGTAAAAGACTCGGCCCATGTCCTCGGGTCCCAGGGGCAGGAGGGGGTCGCCGGGGGCGATAAGGCCTTCAGCCGCGGCCTGAATTTGAACGGTCGTCCCGGGCTCGATGCGGATCTTGTTGAAGGTTAAGGCTACGGCCCGCCGCCCGTGGAGTCGGTGCCACAGGTAGAAGGCGGTATTGGCCCCAAAGTCCTGCCAGCGCATCCCCGGGTAGGTCCAGAAAAGGCTGAAGTTGGCGGCCACGGTCTGGCGATTGACCAGGAGACGCCAGACGCGGCGGACTTCCGCGGCGCTCTGCATCTTCTGAAGAGCCGTTAGGGCGCGGTTGGTGAGGCCATCGGGAGAAAACCAGAACCGGTCGCAACCTGCCTCCAGGCAGAGATCCAGGAAAGGGGCGTCAAAGTCGCTCTCGTGAAAGTAGGCCTCCCATTTAAGGTCCAGGTCGGCGGCGATTATCCTACGAAGCACACTCTCGGCATGGGCCTTGGGGACATTGAAGGTGGCGTCGGTGAAGACGACGCGCTGGACCTGGTGGCTCTCCTGGAGGTCGGTGAGTATGGCTACCACGGCTGCCGGGTCGATAAGACGGACGCCGCGGCCGTTAAGACCGGGATAGGTGCAGTAGCTGCAATTAAGGGGGCAGCCCCGCTTGGTCTCCACCCCTATGGCCAGGGGATTATCCAGATAAGCGGATAGAGGAAACAGGTCATAGCGGGGAGGCAGATAGTCGCGGAGCGAGGCGATGCCGATCTGGCTGCCTCCTGCCACCGTCCCCGCCTGGCGGGACAAAACGCTGGGGAAAGCCTCGGGGTGCTGCGGAGACGCCAGCAACTCCGGGAGAATGGCCTCGCCTTCGCCTAAGAAGCCCAGGTCGATTTCCGGGGTGCGGGCCATGATTTCCCGGGCAAAGATGCTGAACCCGGAACCGCCCACGATGATGCGGCTATGCGGCGCCCATGCGCGGATCTGGCGCACCTGCTCCTGGAACCGGGTAAAATAGTAGAAGGGGTCGCCATACCAGGTAGTGTCCACATTGCGCAGGGAAAACAACACCGCCTCGGGCCTGGCTTCGTCCAAGGCCTGACGGAGCGCCGCCTCCGGTGATGGCGTGATGTTCAGGTCCACGGCCCGGAGTTCGTGGCCTTGCAGATGGGCTGCCAGACAGGCCAGACCCAGGGGAAAGACGGGCGGTTCGGGGCGGCCCAGGTAGGGTTGCACTAACAGGAGCTTCATGGCTTTCCGGTGCACGGCGCCACAGGAGACCCGGCTGCCGGAGAGTCGGCCGGATAATCCTGGAAAAACTGGTTCACCCGATTCCGGGTATACCTCCTCGCCAGGTACAGGAAAGGGGCATATTGCCAGGGGTATCGGTAGAAATAGGTCTCCAGCCGGTGGACATAGGCGTCCAACCCGGCCTGGAGGAAGGTCTCGGCGTCGGCCCCATAGGGCAGGGAGAGCGGGGTCTCGATAATGACCCGGTATCTGCAGCCAAGCTGGGGGCGCAGCACAAAGATAGGCAGGAGCAGGGCCCCGGTCCGGTGGGCAATGAGCCAGGGGCCGGGAGAACTGGTCTCCCGGGTAGCCTTGGGGCCGGAGGTGGGGGGGACCGGCGAGGCCGACAAAGCCGCCTTCCTGACGGAGGCGCTGCGGAGTTGGGGGCTTGAGGTCGACAACTATCCGGCCCCGGATGACCGGGTGCCGGGCGGGTCGCGCCCCAATCTGGTGGCGTACCTGCCCGGGAGGCGGCCGGAAAAGGTCTGGGTCCTGAGCCATATGGACGTGGTGCCGCCGGGGGATTTAAGCCTCTGGGAGTCCGACCCCTTTACCCTCCGGGTGGACAACGACCGCCTCTATGGGCGGGGAACGGAAGACGACCATCACGGCATCGTCATGTCGCTCATGGCCGTGAGGGCCTTCCTGGATTTGAACCTCACCCCGGAGCGCACCATCGCCCTGGCCCTGGTGGCGGACGAAGAAACCGGCAACG
>Ga0209048_10001442_pt1 | contig 24510 bp, 22 predicted proteins | sample FrelakmetCRP12CR_FD_187146 | JGI IMG/M metagenome (GOLD analysis project Ga0209048, IMG submission 187146) | Freshwater lake sediment microbial communities from the University of Notre Dame, USA, for methane emissions studies - CRP12 CR (SPAdes)... | ecosystem: Environmental > Aquatic >... | reverse complement strand
GAGCTTGACGCCGCGCTCGCGCATGAGGCGCGTGAGCACGCGATGCACGATGGTGGCGCCGACCTGGCTCTTGATGTCGTCGCCGATGATCGGCACGCCCGCCTCGACGAAGCGCTTCTGCCAGTAGGGCTCGCGAGCGATGAACACGGGGATGCAGTTCACCATGGCGCAACCAGCGGTGAGGATCTGCTCCGTGTACCACTTGGTGGCCTCCTCGCTGCCCACCGGCAGGTAGTTGACCACCACGTCGGTCTGGGTCTCCTTGAGGATGCCGACGATGTCGGCGGTGGCGCCGGGCGCCTTCTCGATGATCTGCGACAGGTACTTGCCGAGGCCGTCGTGGGTCATGCCGCGCGCGACCTTGACGTCCTTCTTGGGCACGTCGCAGAACGTCACCGTGTTGTTGGGTTTGGTGAAGATCGCCTCGCTGAGATCCTTGCCCACCTTGTTCTTGTCGATGTCGATGGCGGCCACGAACTCGATGTCGCGGATGTGGTAGCCACCGAGCACAGGGTGCATGAGGCCGGGGACGAAGTCCGTCTTCTTGGCGTTCTTGTAGAACTCCACGCCCTGCACGAAGGAGGAGGCGCAGTTGCCGGCGCCGATGATCGCGACGCGTACCGGATTACCCAAGATCGGTCTACCTCCACTGGCAGCGGCCGCGTGCGCGGCCGCCTCGTTGCGCACGCCCGCGGGCGTGCGCAACGCTCCCCGCGGGCTCGACGATAACGCGCGAGAGTATATCACGCGGTCGCGCGCAGCTTGCGCATCACGTGGAGCATGCGGCGCAGCACGGTCAGCGAGGTGAGCACCGCCAGCAGGTAGAGCATCCATACGAGGAAGCTCGTGCCGCCGATGCGCCACCCGGAGAACAGAAAGCCCAGGCCGAGTCCGACGAGGCGCTCAGGGCGCGACATGAAGCCCACCTTGCAGTCCACGCCCAGCGCCTCGGCGCGGGCGCGCGTGTACGAGACCATCTGGGCGGCGCCCATGAACACGAGGACGCCGACCATCGGCCACAGCTGATCCTCCCGGGCGAAGTACACGACCAGAGCCCCAGAGACCAGAAGCTCGGAGATCCGGTCGGTCGTGGAATCGAGGAAGGCGCCGGCCTTCGTCGGACCGGCGCCGGCGCGCGCCACGGCACCGTCGAGGGCATCGCAGACCGAGGCGACGACGCCCAGGGGCACCGCCCACACGAAGTGGCCCGTGAGGATGAGCGGCACCACGCCGACCTGCAGCAGCAGACCGAAGAAGGTGAGCATGTCGGCGGTGAGGCCGAGGCGGGCGAGCCCGACACCGACCTTGAAGAAGCCGCGACGCGCGCCGTCGGTGTACCGGGTCTTGAGGTTCGCCACGTCAGCCGTCGCGCTCGCGCACCGTCATGGCGCGCGTGCCTGTGACGTCGCTCGTCTGGAGACTGACGGCGAGCACGTAGGCCGCCAGCACGACGAGGACGCTGGCGACAGCATCGACGATGAAATGGTTGCCGGTGGCGACGATGGCGAGGAGCACCAGCGCCGGGTAGGAAAAGCCACCCCAGCGCAGCCAGGTCTGGCGCGCCAGCATGAACAGCGCCAGCGCGAGGAAGAGCGCGTAGGCGAAATGGAGGCTGGGCATGGCCGCGAAGGGGTTGGCGAGAAAACCGTTCTCGAAGATGGACGGCCGTTTGCCCTGCAGGAAGCTGATGTCGGCGATGCCGGAGGTGAAGATCATGCGCGGCGGCGCCGTGGGCAGCAGGAAGTAGAGCAGGACTGCCATGAAGTTCATGGCGAGGAACCAGTTGCGGAACTGCGGCCAGCGGCTGCGGCGCTGCGTGAAGATCCACACCATGGTTCCCATGATGAGCGGCAGATGCAGGGCGCCGTACGACCAGACGAGGAAGTCCATGAGCGGCGGGAACGCGCTGACGCGGCCCTGGATCCACGGCTCCCAAAACATGCCCATGGCTTTCTCTAGGTTCATGAAAAAGAGGCCGTTGGCCATGGCCACGGCCTCCCGGCCGACGACCACGGCGCGCGAGATGTCGTAGGTCGCGTAGCACGCGAGCATGATGAGACCCTGGCGCAGGACGTCCTCGCCGCCGCGGGGGGCGAGCGAGAAGCGGGCATCGTCCAAGAGGCGGCCCACGGCGGGCGTCATGCGGCCGTTCACGGTGTCGGGGCTCCCGTCAGGTGAAGTGCTTCACAGTGGCCCATATCCAGAGAACGATAGCAGAGCGGCGAGCGACTGGGCAACTGTTCTGGAGGCGGCCTGTGCTGCCGCGGAAAGGCTGGTGGGCCGTGAAGGATTCGAACCTTCGACCTTGGGATTAAGAGTCCCCTGCTCTACCAACTAAGCTAACGGCCCACTGGTGGCGACGCGATATGGTACCAGCCGCCTACAGTCCTGCCAAACCGGCCACGACGCCTGCGCCGCGACCAGCGCCCGACGGCGATCACTCGCCGAACAGGTGGCGCCCGGCGACCTCGTAGCCCTCTTCCTGGACGGCCGCCTCGATGGCCTCGAGCGTCACGTCGCCGGTCTCGAAATCGACGGTCACGCTTTTGGTGTCGACGTCAACGTCCACGGACCGCACACCGGCCAGGGCGCCCACCGCGCCCTCGATCGCCATCTTGCAGTGATTGCAGGAGACGCTCGGGACGTTGAGTACCGCCTGTGTCTCGCTCATGATGATGCCTCCTCGTCGGCGGCTCTGCCAAGCTCTGCGAGTTTGTACGTGACGGCGTGGCCCTCACTGTGGACCACGGTGACGCTGTCGAGCGGCGCCAGCAGCTCGACGACTTTGCCCTCGCCACCCGGCGTCGTGATGATCGCGCCGCGCTTGGGCGCGCGCGTGCGAAACGACACGTAGACCTGGTGCTCGTACTTGAGACAGCACATGAGGCGGCCGCAGCAGCCGGAGATCTTGGTGGGGTTGAGCGGCAGGTTCTGGTCTTTGGCCATGCGGATGGACACGGGCTCCTGGTCGCCGGCGAAGGTCGCGCAGCAGAGGCTGCGGCCGCAAGGGCCGTAGCCGCCGACGATGCGCGACTCGTCGCGGGCACTCACCTGCTTGAGCTCGACGCGCCGCTTGAGGCGCTCGTTGAGCTTGCCCACGAGCTCGCGGAAGTCGACGCGCTCCTCGGCGAAGAAGGTGATCAAGAGCTGGTCGCCTTCGAAGGCCTGGCGCGCCTCGACGACCTTCATGTCGAGGCCGAACTCGGCGACGAGCTGCCGGCAGACGCGCTTGGCCTCGAGCTCGTCGTCGCGATGGGAGGCGACGGCGTCGAGGTCGCTTTGCGTGGCCTTGCGGCGGATCCGCTTGAGGCCACGCGGCGACTGCTCGGGCGGCACCTCGTCGGGCCCCTTGACGAGCCGCCCGAAGTCGGCGCCCCGGGTAGTGTCGACGACCACACGGTCGCCCGGCACGACCTCGAGGGAGCCGGCGTCGAATTGGTAGACCTTGCCGCCGCTACGGAACACGACACTGGCGATCCTAGGCACTCTCTGCGACCTCCTCGAAGCGCGCGAACAACGCTTGCAGCGCGAGCTTCTGATCGATGTTGAGATAAAGATCCTTGCGGGTCCGGGCCACGACCGCCATCAGGCGCGCGTAGTACTCCGGTGTCGCCACGGCCGCCCCGGCGAGCTCGTCGGCGTGGTCGCAGTTCCAGAGTACATCGGATGCCCCACAGGCGACCACCCAGAGGTCGCGCACCCAGGCGCCGAGGAGGTCGACGGCGTCCTGCGCCGCGATACGCCGCAGGCGCGCTTCTTCGCGCTTGGCACGCTCATCGGCTTTCTTGACGTACCAGTCGCGGTCGCGCTTGTCCTGGAACTGGCGCTCCAGATCGGCGACGCGCACCTTGAGCTGCTCCTGCGCGTCGGCTTTGATCCTCTCTTGATGCCGCTCGAGGACGCCGATGAAGGCCGCCGGCGAATCGCCCTCGGAGCCACCGCGCGCGAGGCCGGCGGCCCGCGCGGCGTGACGCAGGTACTCGGCCCGGCGGCCGGCGCCGCGGGCGTCGCCGGCAAGTCGCGCGGCGCGGTCCGCGGCGCCGCCCGAGAGACGCGCGAGGGCTTCGGCCTCGACCCCCTCGAGGCCGTGGCTCTCGCGCAGGTACGCCGCGATCTGGGCGTCGCTGAGCGAGCGGAACTCCACGAGCTGGCAGCGCGATACGATCGTCGGGAGCACGCGCTCCAGGCGGTCGGTGACCAGGAGGAAGACCACGTAGGCCGGCGGCTCTTCGATGCTCTTGAGCAGCTTGTTGGCCGCCGCCGGGTGGAGGTACTCTACCTCGGGGATGATCCACACGCGTCGACTCCCGGAGAACGGCTTGAGCCCCAGGTCGGCGATCACCGGCCCCACCTGCTCCAAGCGGATGAGGTCGCCCTCGCGCTCGACCACGTGCAGGTCGGGGTGGACGCCACGGCGCGCACGCTCGCACTCGGGGCAGGTCCCGCAGCCGCCGCAGGCGCTGACGAGCGCCACCGCGAGCTCGCGCGCGAAGGCCGTCTTGGCCAGACCCTCGGGGCCGCTCAGCAGGTACGCGTGGCTGAGGGTGCGCTCGCGCAGGGCGCGCGCGAACATCTCCTTGACCTTCTCCTGGCCGGGGACGTCGTCGAACACGGGGCGCCCTCAGCCGCCGAGCCGCAAGCCGGCAGCGGTGATCGCCTCGAGCGCCGCAGCCTCAACGGAGGCGGCGACGAGGCCGATGTCGCGGAAGCCGTCGATCAGCCGCACGCGCTGCGGGAAGCGCCGCGCCACCACGGCGAAGCCGGCGGCGACCCGCTGCTGGAGATCGAGGCCTTCGGCCTCGATGCGGTCGGGCGCGCCGCCGGCGCGCGCCAAGCCGACGACCGGATCGACGTCGAGGACGATCGTGAGGTCGGGCAGCAGGCCGCGCAGACCCGGCGCGTTGACGGCCAGCACCGCGTCGATGCCCAGTCCGCGGGCGCAGCCCTGATACGCGAGCGACGAGTCGATGAAGCGGTCGAGGACGAGCACGCGGCCGGCGCCGAGCTCGGGCAGCAGCACACGCTCGACGAGCTCGGCGCGGGCCGCGGCGTACAGCAGGGCCTCGGTCCAGGGTGCCGGCGCCTCGGGACCGTGGAGGAGTACGTCGCGGACGGCCTCGCCGGCCGCGGTGCCACCGGGCTCGCGGATCACAGCGCCCGGGGCGGACGACGGGCCGACCGGCAGCCCGCAGGCGGCGAGGCGCTCGCAGAGCAGCGCCGCCTGCGTGCTCTTGCCGCAGCCGTCGCAGCCTTCAAGGGAGATGAGGACGCCGCTCCGTGCGCTCACGACGGTCTCCGTGGTCGCGTGCCTGGTGAACCGCTCGCGCTCAGGCGCTCTTCTTGGCGCGCGAGCGGTACTTCTCTTTGCTCGGGCAGTCCATGTCGACGCAGAGTACCCACGGGCGCCCGCGGCCGCCGGCGCCCACGACCTTGATCTCAGGCCAGCCACACGAGCCGCAGGTCTTGCCGGTGGGGGTGATGGTGCCGCGTTGCGGCAGCGGGAAGGTCTGGCCGCAGCCGCGGCGTGGGCGCTCGCCCTCGGCTGCCGGCTGCGGCTCGTCGCCCTCTTTGCCGACGCAGGCGGCGAAACGCTTGCCGGTCTTGCCGCGCAGCACGCGCAGCTGGCCGCCGCAGTTCTTGCACTCGCCCAGGGTGAGATCCCCGCGCACACCGCTCTTGATGCGCTCGCGGATGTCGGCGATGTGGCCATCGAGGAGCTTCCACGCCTGCTCCAGCATGTCCTGGCTCTCGGCCACCACCTCGTCGCGCCGCAGTTCGCCCTCGCTGATGCGGGTCATCTGGTCGTCGAGCTTGGCCGTCATCTGCCATGACGAGATGTCGACGGGCGCGTTCTTCATGGCGGCATCGAAGGCCGTGATCAGCGCGACCCCGAGCTCCGTGGGTTCGACGGGGTTGTCGCGCACGTAGTTGCGGTCGTAGAGGTGCTGGATGATGTCGGCGCGCGTGGCCCTGGTGCCCAGGCTGAGCTCCTCCATCTTCTCGATGAGCGGACCCTGACCGTAGCGCGACGGGGGCTGCGTCTCCTTGCTCTCGCTGCGCAGGTCGCGCACCTGCAGCACGTCGCCGGGCTGCAGCGTGGGCAGCGGCCGCTCGCGCTTGGCGGCGAACTTCTCGTACACCTCGAGGAAGCCCGGCGCGGCCACGCGGCTGCCACGGGCCAAGAACGGCTCGAGGCCGATGCGGATGTCGACACGCTGACCCTCGATCACCGCAGCCGGGAGAAGCGTCGCAAGAAAGCGCCGCACGACGAGGTCGTAGACCTTGGCCTGGTCGCCGCTGAGCTCCTTCCTGGGCACGCCCACCGGATGGATGGGCGGGTGGGCGGTGTCGAGCTTCTTGCCCCTGGTGGGCATGAACTTGCCCTGCCTGGCGAGGCGCGCGGCGGTGGTGGCCACGGGCTGCCAAGCGGCCAGAGCCTCGAGGCTGCCGCGCAGGTCGAGCGACGCCGGGTACACCGTGTTGTCGGTGCGCGGGTAGCTGATGAGGCCGTCGAGGTACAGCGATTCGGCGGCGCGCATGGCCCGCGCCGGCGACACGCCGACGCCCGAGGCGGCGCTCATGAGCGCCGTCGTGTTGAACGGCACCGGCGGCGCGACCTTGCGCGGCTCCGCCTTGTAGGCGGTGACCTCGGCGGTCTCGGCCTGGGCGCGCGCGAGCGCGGTCTCCAGGGCCTCGAGGGAGTCGAAGCGGCCTTTGGCGTGCGCCACTTCGACGGTGTCGGCGCCGCGCGTCAGCGTGGCCTTGATCTCCCAGTAGGGGACGGGCACGAAGGCGCGCCGCTCCAGCTCGCGGTCGACGACGAGGCGCAGCGTGGGCGACTGCACGCGGCCGACCGAAAGATAGTCGGAGCCGTACCGGTACGAGGCCAGCGACATGAAGCGCGTGAGCACCGCCCCCCAGATGAGGTCGATGTCCTGGCGCGAGTGCGCCGCCTCGGCGAGGTTGAAGTCGACGGTGGACGGCTTGGCGAAGGCCGCCTCGACCTCTTCGCGGGTGAGCGCCGAGTAGCGCACGCGGACGTGGCGGTCGACGGCGGCCGCCGGCAGCATGGCCTTGACGTGCGGGTCGCCGTTGTCGGCGGGCGGCTCGGCCGGAGGGGCGGCCGCGGCCTTACCGCGGCCGGCGGCGCCGGCCTTCTTCTTCTCGGGCTTGTCGTGCGGGTGGTGCTTGAGCGCGTCGCCGCGGAGGATCTCGAGCGCTTCGTGGCCGATGAGCTCGCCCTCGCGGTCGAAGTCGGTGGCGATCACGACCTCGGTGGCGCCCTTGGCCACGCTGCGCAGCGCCGCGAGCGTGCCGGCGGCGGCGCCGTCGACCACCCAGGCCAGGTCGGGTGTCTCGATCATGTCGCCGAGGTACTTGAGGCTCCAGCGCCGGTAGGTGTTGGGGAACACGGTCTCCATGACGTGGCCGCGCAGGCCGATGGCGACGGCGTCGTCGTCCTTGTAGCCGAAGTGATACGACCTGACCTTCTGGCGCCCGCGGCCGTGCTCTTTGACCGTGACCTTGCCGCCGAGGATGTCGGCGATCTTGCGGGCGGCGGAATCCTTCTCTGTGACGATGAGCCTCACGGACCTACCTCAGACGATGTGGCCGGGCGACCCCGGACGATGGGAGTTAATACCACCGCGGGGACCCTGGTGTCGAGATGACGATTGCCGCGCACTCAGGCGAGCGACTCGAGCGCCGCCTCGCGGGTGGCGTGGATGGTGAACACACGGTCCAGGCCGGTGATCGAGAGGACGCGCTCCACCGAGCGGCTGGTGACGACGAGGGCCATGGCCCCGCCGGCGGTGTGCACGCGGCGCACGCCGCCGATGAGCACGCCGAGCGCCGTAGAGTCGATGAACGTGACGCCGCTGAGGTCGACGACCAGCCTGACGACGCCCGCGTCGAGGAGCTCCAGCATGCACTCCTTGAACTGAGGAGTGGTGTAGATGTCGACTTCGCCGAAGAGGGCGACGATACCGAGACCGTCACCGGCGCGCTCGCTGGTGACGCTGAACAGGTCGCTCACGGCCCGCCTCCCGCGCTGGACGATGGCGACGGCGACGGCGTCGGCGTGGTCTGGCCCGAGTTGGCGGCGATCCAGGCCTTGACCGACGCTGCGTCTGAAGAGGTGGGATCGAGCTTGAGGTATCGGGAGAAGGCGAGCAGCGCCGTGTTGGTGTCGCCGGCCTGGATGGCCACGCTCGCCATGTCGAAGAACTGCTGCGCATCCTTCGGCTTGAGCGCGGTGATCTGCCCATAGACACCGGTCGCCGACTGGTAGTCCTTCAAGAAAAGGTACACGCTCACCAGCTGCTGGAGCGTGTCGAGGCGCAGCTGCTTGGCGGCGGCGCCCTTCTGCTTGCTGAGAAGCTTGACGGCGCGCGCGTAGCCTTGCGCCGCGGTACGATAGTCGGCCTGCTGGGCGGCGGAGCCCTGCGGCTGCACGTTGGCGCGCAGCACGTAGTTCTCGGCGAGCAGCCGCCAGGACGCGACATCCTTGGGGTCGGCCGCGACGGCCGCCTGGTACCTGGCGATGTCTTTGTCGAGCTGTTTGGTGGCGGAAGCGGCGCCGCCGCCGCAGCCCGATACTCTGCTGCTCAGCGGGATCATGACCAAGAACCCGGCCATGATCACGGCCATGAACCCGAACACCCACTTCTGCCAGAACTTCACGCGTTGGCGGTCGAGAAGCACTTAGGGGGTCTCCTCTCCTGGGGCGCTGGCGGTCTGCCACCAGCCTGATTCGGCGGCGCCCACTTGCACACCTCCGGCGCGCACGCGGTCACGCAGCTTCTCGCGCACGCCGACGGCGGCGCGCCTGATGGCCTCCGCGTCGAGGCCGTTATAGCCGCGCTCGTGGAAGAGCACGTCACCGCCGACGACCGTGAGCAGAACGTCGTCCTGGTTGGCGCCGTAGACGAGCGCCGAGTACGGCTCGTCGATGGGCGCGAAGTGCGACTTGGACACGTCGACGGCGATGAAATCGGCGAACTTGCCCGGCTCGAGACTGCCGATGTCGTCCTGCATGCCCAGCGCCTCGGCGCCGCCCAGCGTGGCGATGCGCACGCACTTCGGCGCGTCGAGCACCGTGACGTCGCGCTCGACCGCGCGGTGCAGAAAGAGCATCGTGCGCATCTCGTCGAACATGTCCATGATGTTGCTGGAGGCCGGGCTGTCGGTGCCCAGGCCGACGCGCACGCCCTCGTGCAGCAAGTCGGCCAGGGGCATGACGCCACAGCCCAGCTTCGCGTTGCCCTTGGGACAGTGGGCGACCGCGACGTTCTTGGCTTTGAGGATGCGGATGTCGTCGCGGCTCACTTGCACGCAGTGGACGGCGAGGAAATCCGCGTCGAAGACGTCCCACTGCTGCAGGTACTTGATGGGACTCACGCCGAAGGGCTGCACAAGCATCCGCTCCCAGCCCATCTTCTCGCGGTAGTCGTGGGCGAACTTGCCGGAGCCGGAGCGGATGTAGGTGAGCTCCTCTTTGCTCTCGGCGACGTGGCTCATGACCTTGAGGCCGCGCTCGCGCGCCAGCCCCGAGATCGCCTGATACAGACGGCTGGAGACGGTGTAGGGCGCGTGGGGCCCAAGGCCGACGTCGAAGCGCGGCGGCGCGGCCGCCTGCGCCTCGGCGAGACGCCGCTCGACGTCCGCCATGGTCTCGTCGAGGCGCTTGTCGTCGACCCCGAAGACCTCGAGGTAGAGCCGGCCGCGTAAGCCGGCCCCGGCGGCCGCCTCGAGCGTGGCGGCGCCGTAGCTCGTGTCGGCGATGGTCGTGACGCCGGAGGAGATGGCCTCGAGCGTACCGAGCTTCGCGCTTGCCAGGTACTCCTCGGGGGTCAGCGCGGCCTTCACGTCCACGAGACTGATGATCCAGTCGCCGAACTCGGAGTCGTCGAGGATGCCGCGGAAGGACGTGTATTCGATATGACTGTGGCAGTTGACGAACCCGGGCATGATCACGGAGCGGCCGAGATCGACCGCCTGCGCACCCGGATGAGCGGCCGTGAGGTCGGGCGCCGGGCCCACGCCGACGATGCGCTCGCCGCTCACGGCGAGCGCGCCGTCGGCCAGCACCGGCGCCGCCACGGGCAGCACCCAGTCCGCACGGTAGATGGTGATGTTCTCGCTCGTGATGACCGCCTCGATCGTCGCTCCGGGCACGCCGGGACGCAGGGTCGGGCCCCGTTCGTGCGCAAGGAGTATAGGGGAGCGTCTCGCACAGTGGCAAACAGCGTCGGCGCCCGGGCTCCCCGCGCGCCTCCTGACGGCGATATACTCGCGCCACCAGCGACGGAAGGGGCGGCGTGCGCGAACGACCCGGGCCCAGCTTCTCGGCCGAAGTCATCACCAGCATCGTGTGGGACTCCATCAAAGGCATCCCCGGCGTGACGGACCTCTACCGCAACCCGCTGCAGACCCTGGGCGAACGTGTGCACATGGAGCGCCACGGCCCGGTGCGCCTCGGGGAGGACGACGCCGGGCCGGTCCTCGAGGTGCATCTCGTCGTCGACCCGGACGCCGCCATCCCGGCCGTGTGCGAAGCCGTCGCGCGCGGCGGCGCGACGTACCTCGGGCGCTCCACGGGCACGCCGATCACCCACGTCGAGGTGTATGTGGACGACGTCGCGGCCGCCGCCGACGAGTGAGGGCGATCGACCTCAGCGCAAGCACCCGCGACCTGCTGGCGCCGGTCTGCCAAGGCTGCGTCTGGTGGCAGACGCTGCCCGCCGCGACTCCGTCGCCCGACCTGCGTCAGGCCTGGGAACAGGAGGCTGAGGCCGAGGCGGGCTTCTTCGGCCGTGCCCTGCTCGAGGGCGGCGCGGTCGTCGGTTGGATGCACACCGCCGCCGCGCGCCTCGTGCCCCGCGCGCGCTGCCTGCCGGCCGGCCCCCCCTCACCCGACGCCTACGTCCTCACCTGTTCGTACTTCTACGACGAAGGATATCTGCGCGGCTTCCAGTTCCTCCTTCAGGAGATCGAGGCGTCGCTCAAGCACCGCCGCGTCGCGGCGCTCGAAGCCTTCGGCCTGAGCCGAGCGCGCCCCGGAGACCCGTTCCGCGGCTACATCCGCGAGCTCAACCTGTTCCACCCCGAGGTGCTCGAGGGCGGCGGCTTCCGCAGGGTCCAGTCCAAGGGCGAGATCGCCCGCTTCCGCCTCGACCTCGCCACGCTCGTCGAAGCGCCGCGCCACAGCGTCGCCTGGGAAAGGGTGGAGGCACCGGCGGCGGCGCAGCCGATCTGAACGGCGGCGCGAGCGCGACCGCGAGCGCCCGGCCGCCGAACGCGTCGGCGATCTAGCGAAAGAGCCGCGGTAGCCGCTGCTTCCAGTCGTCGGGCAGCACCGCGTCGAGGGCATCGTCGAGCGTGACGATGCCCACGAGCCGCCGCTCCTCGTCGACGACCGGGATGGCGAGGAGGTCGTACTTGGTCATGATGCGGCCGACCTCCTCCTCGACCACGTCGGCGGCGATGTCGACGATGTCGTCCTCCATGAGCTCGGCGACGGGCCGGCCGGGCGCTGCGAGCACCAGGTCCCTGAGGCTCGCGACACCGACCAGCCTGTCGTCCTCCCGGGTGAAGTACAGGTAGGTCATGGCGTGATGCTCAGGCCGCTCGCGGCGGATCCATTCGAGCGCCGCTCCCGCGGTGAGATCCACCGGCAGGGCGACGAAGTCCGTGGTCATGAGCGATCCCGCCGTGTGCTCTGGGTGGCTGGCGAGCTCGCGCAGATCTTCTTCGCGCTCGTCGGGTAGTCGTGCGAGAAGCTGCTGCGAGAGCTCGTCGGGGAGGTGGCTGAGGATGTCGGCGGCTTCGTCGGCTTCGATCTGCTCGAGCACCGCCACGGCGCGCCCGAGCGGCATGTCCTGCAGCGCCGCCGTGCGCAGCTCCTCCTCCATCTCCTGGAGGGTGTCGGCGGCGAGGCCTGTGTTGAGCGCGGCCAGCACGGCCGCGCGCTCGCGCGGGCCCACCTGGCTGATCACGTCGGCGATGTCGGCCGGGTGCAGCTCGGCGAGTTCGGCGAACGCCTCGACGAAGTTGAGCTGGGAAAGCCGCAAGGCGATGAGATTGACGTCCGCCCACGGCACGAAGTCGCCGCTGCGCCGCGGCAGGCGGCGCGAAAGGAAGCCGAGACCGAACCGTCGCGCCAGAGCGCCGGAGCTCGCGTCGACACCGCCCACGACGAGGTCGCCGTCGCGGGTCTCGAGCAGCACGTCCTGCACGCGCACGAAGACGCGGCGGCGCATGTCGAGCACCTGATGGTCGAGCACCGCCTCGACGAGGGCGAGCTCGTCACCGCGGATCGAGGCAGGCTCGAGGCCGGCGGCGAGGCACGAGAGGTGGAGCTTCTCGGCGTCGACATCGATCTCCGCGACGTGCGCCCAGGAGACGCGGCACTGGTCGTCGTCGCGCTCGACCAGGAAGCCGGTGACCACGGCGGTCTCGGAGGCGCAGAGAGCGACGACGTCGAGCAGCTCGCCGATCTGCGCGCCGGCGGCGTCGACGACGGTCATATCTTCGAGCTCGGAGAGGGCCAGCGAACCTGGGTCGACGTCCACGGAAACGAGTCACATCCTTTCGCCTGCGAAGACCCCCGCGGGACGCGGCGAGGATACCCGCGCGGCAGGCACGTCGTCAATGACTCGGGCTGCGACATTCCCGTATCGTCGCCCTGCCCTCCTGCGATACACTCGGCCCGTTCTTGCCCCCGCATCACCGCCCCGAAGGAGGACGAGGTCTATGGAAGCCGCCGCTGACGCCGGCCCGACCAACGCGCTGGAGCGCCTTTTCAAGTTCAAGCAATGGAACACGTCGCTCAAGCGCGACACGCTGGCCGGGCTCACGACGTTCATCGTCATGTCCTACATCATCTTCGTGAACCCGAGCATCCTGGGGTTCGTTGGAGTCCCCGGTCTCGAGAAGATCGGCCTTCCGTTCGCCGCCGTCCTCACCTCCACGTGCCTGGTCGCCGCAGTGATGACGATCCTCATGGGCCTGGTCACCAACCGCGCCTACGCGATCGCCCCCGGCATGGGACTCAACGCCGTCGTCGCCTTCTCGCTCGTCGCTTCCCAGGGCCTCAGCTTCCCCAGCGCGATGGGCATCGTCGTCATGGAGGGCATCGTCATCACGATCCTCGTCCTCACGGGCTTCCGCCAGGCGATCTTCAAGGCGATCCCGATCGAGCTCAAGAAGGCGATCGTGGTGGGCATCGGCTTCTTCATCCTGTTCATCGGGCTCGTCGACGGCGGCATCGTCGTCAAGGGCGCCGGCACCCCACTGACGATGCCGGACCTCGTCGGCGTGCCCATCGCGGTGACCGTCTTCGGCCTGATCGTCACCATCGCCATGATGGCGAGGAAGTGGAAGGCCGCGATCCTGCTCGGCATCGTCTTCTCGACCATCTTCGCGACGATCCTCAACTACGCGTATGGCAAGACGTCCTTCATGGCCGGCACGGCCGTGATCCCCAGCAAGATCTTCGCCGCCCCCGACTTCAGTCTGATCGGCCGGTTCTCGCTCACGGGCTCGTTCATCAAGCTGGGCGTCATCGCCACGATCCTCTGGGTGTTCAGCCTCATGCTGAGCGACTTCTTCGACACCATGGGCACGCTGATCGGGGTCGGCGGCGAGGCCGGCTACCTCGACGACAAGGGCGACCTTCCCCAGGTGAACCGGCCGCTGATCGTCGACTCCGTGGCCGCCATCGCCGGAGGCGCCGCATCGTGCTCTTCGGCCACCACCTACATCGAGTCGGGCGCCGGCGTGGGCGTCGGTGGCCGCACAGGCTGGGTGGCCGTCATCGCGGGGGCCTGCTTCCTCGCGGCCATGTTCTTCTCGCCCATCGCCGCGATCGTGCCAGCGAGCGCAACGGCGCCGGCGCTCATCGTCGTCGGCTATCTCATGATGGCCACGCTCAACAAGAGCGAGGACATGGCCGAGCGCGCCGAGGGCAAGCGGAAGGTGCTGGCGTCGATCGACTTCACCGACATCTCGTTCGGCATTCCCGCGGTCCTCACGATCACGATCATGCCGCTTACCTACAGCATCACCAACGGCATCGGCGCGGGGTTCATCTCCTTCGTGGCGATCAAGATCGCCCAGGGCAAGGCGCGCGAGGTCAGCTGGATGCTCTGGGTCGCGACCGGGGCTTTCGTGCTGTACTTCCTCTTCCCGCTGCTCAGGGTCAAATTCGGCTGGTAGAATGCGTGCCCGGCGACGGGACCGCCGGCCACTCGAGGTGAGAAGGGCCGGGCCGCCGTAGACGGCCCGGCCCTTCTGCTATCCTTGCCGCCGGTATGGCCGTCCTCCTCCTTCTGATCGCGCTCGTCATCATCCTCGCCTCGGCCGAGCTGTTCACCAACGGCGTCGAGTGGTTCGGCCGGCGCTACGAGCTCGGCGAAGGGGCCGTGGGCAGCATCCTCGCGGCGGTGGGCACGGCCCTTCCCGAGACCCTCGTGCCGATCATCGCCATCGTGTTCACGGGAGGACAGGCTGCCGAAGACATCGGCGTCGGCGCCATCCTGGGGGCGCCCTTCATGCTCGCGAGCCTGGCGATGGTCGTCACAGCGGCTGCGGTCGTGATCTTCACGTGGCGGGGCCGCCGCGATCTCGCGGTCACCGTGAACGAGAAGGTCATGCGTCGCGACCTCAGCCACTTTCTCATCGCCTACGCGCTGGCCATGGGCGCCGGCTTCATTCACGTGCGCCCGCTCCACTACGCGCTGGCCGCCGGCCTCCTCGCCTTCTACGGCTACTACGTCTGGGAGACGATGCGCAGCGAGGGCGACCTCGGGGGCGACACGAAGCCTCTGTACTTCCACCGGCACCCGGTGATGCCGCATCGCTACCGCATCTTCATGCAGATCGGGGTGGCCCTCCTCGGCATCGTCCTGGGCGCGGAGATCTTCGTCACAGAAGTCCAGACCCTGAGCGAGACACTGGGCGCAGCCCCACTCATCGTGTCTCTCCTCATCACGCCCATCGCCACGGAGCTGCCGGAGAAGTTCAACTCCGTGCTGTGGATCCGCCAGCGCAAGGACACGCTCGCGCTCGGCAACATCACCGGGGCGATGGTGTTCCAGGCCACCTTCCCGGTGTCGATCGGTCTGATCTTCACGACGTGGCAGTTGAACAGCATCGGGCTGGTGAGCGGCCTGCTGGCGCTGATCAGCGGCACGGTCTTCTACCTCACCCTGCGCATCAGGCACCGCCTCACGTGGTGGTCGCTGGGCGGCGCCGGGTCGGTGTACGTCGCCTACCTGGTCTACGTGTTCGGCTTCGCCACATAGTCGGGCGGGAGAGGCCTCTCGGTCCCGCCCGCCCCAGCGCGCGAACGCGTCTACTTGGCGATGACCAGAAGCACCGTGGATCCGCTGGCCACCACGGTGCCGGCGTCCGGCACCATCTGGACCACCGTTCCCGCAGTCTGGCCCGTGCCCGCTAGCTGTTTGATCTTGACAACGAGCCCGACCGCGCTGAGCTTCTCGGTCGCGAACGTGGCGTCCATGGTGTACACGTTGGGGATGGTCACCGTCGACGTCGTCGGGCTCGGCGACGGAGACGGCGACGGCGAACCGCTCGACACGACGATGTTCACGGCGGAGCCTTTTGCCACGACGATGCCGGCTGCGGGGTCTTGACGGATGACCTGGCCGCTGGGCACCGTGGTGCTCGGCTCGGGCGTGACCACGCCGAGCCGCAGACCGGCCGCGGCCAGCGCCGTCTGCGCCGCGGCCTGTGTCAGATTCGTGAGATTCGGGACCGTCGCCTGCGGCTTGCCGCTGCTCACCCAGTAGGTGATCGTGTCGCCGCGCTTCACCTGAGTGCCCGCCAGCGGGGCCTGCCTGAACACGCGGCCGGAGGCGACGGCGCCGGACTTCCCGGGCTTCTCGAGCCCGCTCAATCCGTTCTGCTTGAGATACACCTGGACCTCTTTGGAGGTCCATCCCTCGAAGTCCTGCAGCGTGACCGTCGCGCTTCCCTGGCTCACCCAGATGTCCACCGTGTCGCCTTTGCGCAGCTTGGTGCCGTTCACGGGCGCCTGCCGGCTCACGACGCCTTTGGCGTACTTCTCCGAATACTCCTGGTGCGCGCCCACCTTGAAACCGGCCGCTTCGAGCTTGGTCTGCGCGGCGGCCTGGCTTTGGCCGACCACCGAGGGCACGGCCACGCTGCCGGAGCCCATGGCGCGCACCAGCCCGTAGGCGGCGGCGGCGATCACGAGCAGGAGCAGGACGATCACCAGTACCCACGGCCAGCGGCGACGTCTGCGGCCGCGGTCGCCCGTGGTCTGGGCGAGGGGGCCGCCCGTCATCACGGACGTCGCGGCGGCGGCGGAGACGGCGGCGGCGCCCATCAGCCTGGTGGCCTCGGCGCCGGGGTCGAAAGCAGCAGCAGCCACGGGGCCGCCCACCTGCGCGGAGCGCAGGTCGCGGGCGAACTGCTCGGCCGTCTGGTAGCGCTGGTCCGGATCCTTGGCGATGGCCTTGAGGACGATCTGGTTGAGCGCGTAGGGCATGCCCGGCACCAGCTGCGCGGGCTCGGCGGCCATCTCGTTGACGTGCTTGAGCGCGACGGTGACGGCGCTGTCGCCCTTGAACGGCACCGTGCCCGTGAGCATCTCATAGATGACGATGCCGACGGAGTACAGGTCGGAACGCTCGTCCACGCGCTGCCCCTTGGCTTGTTCGGGGGCCAGATACTGAGCCGTGCCGAGGATGGAGCCGGCCTCGGTCATGCCGGAGTCGCCGGCGCGGGCGATGCCGAAGTCCATGACCTTGACGTTGCCCTCGCGGTCGAGCATCACGTTCTGCGGCTTGACGTCGCGATGGACGATGCCCGCGCGGTGCGCGAACTCGAGGGCCGCCAGAAGCTGCAGCGAGATGCGCACGGCCTCGCTGCCGCCGAGGCGGCCCCGGCGGCGCACCAGGTCCTTGAGGGTCTCGCCCTCCACGTACTCCATGACGATGAAGTACGTGCCGTCGACCTCGCCCCAGTCGTAGATGCTGACGAGGTTCGCGTGGTTCAGGCCGGCGGCGGCCTTGGCCTCGCGGCGGAAGCGCTCGACGAAGTTGGGATCGTCGAGGAACCGCTGCAGCAGCACCTTGAGCGCCACGCGGCGGCCCAGAGTGAGGTCTTCGCAGAGATAGACATCGGCCATGCCGCCGCCGCCGATCTTGCGCAGCACGCGGTAGCGGCCGCTCAGCACCTGTTCTGGCTGGAACACGTCACTCACGTCTGCTTACCTCACTCGTTTGCTGACAGATACGGGTCCGGGCGCCGACTCCCTGCCCCGTCAGGGCAGGGACGGCTGCGCCAGAGCCGTCTTGATCACGGTGGCGGCGAGCGGCGCCGCCGCCTCCCCGCCGGTCGACTGAGTGTCTTCGATCACGACCGCGACCGCGACTTTCGGGTCGTTCGCCGGGGCGAAGGCGATGAACCAGGCCAGGTTGGTGCCGTCGCCGCGTTCGGCGGTCCCGGTCTTCCCGGCCACCTGGATGCCCTGGAGCGCCGCCGCTGTGCCCGTACCGGCGTTGACGACGCGCTGCATCATCGCGTTGAGAGTGGCGGCGGTCGCGGGCGTCATGGCCACCAGCCACTGCTGAGGCTGCGCTTTCTGGACCACGGCGCCGGAGGCCGCGACGATCTGCTGGGTGTAGTAGGGCTTCATGACGCGGCCGTCGTTGGCGACGCCTGCCGCGACCAGAGCCATCTGCAGCGGCGTCGACAGGAGCTGCTCCTGGCCGACGGCCGCCCAGGCCACAGCCAGGGGGTCCATGAAGGCGTCCGGCGAGAGCAGGCCGTTCTTGCCGTAGCGACCGCTGGGCACGACCATACCCTGCGGCAGCGGCAACGGCGGCGTCTGGTAGAACCCGAACTGCTGCATCGAGGCGATGAGCCTACGGCGCCCCAGCAGGTTGCCGACCTTCGCGAACGTGGTGTTGATGGAGTAGGTGAGCGCCGTGACGAAATCGTTGGGGCCGAACACGGCACCGCCGTAGTTGGTGACCTTGCCGCCGAAGACGACGTACGTGCCCGTGTCGATGAACTTGGTCGTCGGGGTGACCTTGCCGTTCTCGAGCCCCGACGTCGCCGTGACGACCTTGAAGGCCGAGCCCGGCGGGTAGAGACCCTGCGTCGGCCTGCTGAGGAGCGGCGCCCCCGGATCCTGGCTCAGCCGCGCCCAGTCGTCCTCGAGATTGGCGAGGTCGTAGGTCGGCGCCGAGGCCGAGGCGATCAGGGCGCCGGTCTTCGGGTCGAGGACCACGATGGCGCCCTTCTGGCCGCCGAGCGCTTTCTGGGCCTCCTTCTGCACGGCCGGGACCAGCGTGAGCTGGACGCTGGCGCCCTTTGGCTTGCGCCCCAGAAGACGGTCGATCCAGCTCTGCAGGCCGAGGTCCGTGGACTGGCCGGTGAGTCGGTCGTTGAGCTGCGCCTCGATACCGCTGCGCCCGTAGCGCACACTGTCGTAGCCGATGAGCTGCGCCGCCAGCGTGCCTTGCGGGTAGTCGCGGTAGTAGTAGCCGGAGCGGCGCCGCGAGCCGGCGATGGTGGAGCCGTCGTAGCCCAGGATGTCGCCGCGCTTGATCTTCATCTCCTTGGCGATGCCGCGCTTGTTCTCGGGCCTATGGGCGAACCACTGAGCCCGAACGGCCATGATCCACGTGAGGTTGACGATCAGCGCGACGAACAGGATCACGCCGACGATGAAGATGCGAGAGATGGCCTTGTTCATCGCTGCCCCCTACCCGCGCTCTGCCAGACGACGGCGCTCGAGGTCGCTGCCTTCGCGCACCACGTTGGTGCGGTGCGAGACCATGAGGAGAAGCGCCACCAGCATGAGATTGGCGGTGATCGAGCTGCCGCCGTAGCTCACGAACGGCAGCGTGATGCCGGTCAGCGGGATGAGCCGCGTGACGCCGCCGAGGATGATGAAGGTCTGCAGGCCGAAGGCGAAGGCGAGGCCGGCGGCCAGCAGTTTGGAGAAGCCGTCGGGCGCCCACACGGCGATGCGGAAGCCGCGCCACATGAAGAGCACGTAGACGAGGACCACGCCGGCCGCGCCGAGGAGGCCCATCTCGTTGGCGACGGCGGTGAAGATGAAGTCGGTCTGCAGGTCGGGGACCACCGGCTGGCGGTTGGCGTACAGCAGGAAGCCGCGGCCGAACCCGGCGCCCAGGAGGCCGCCGTCGGCGATGGTGAACAGGGACTGCAGCAGCTGGTAGCCGGTCGTGGTGGCGTGCGGCCAGGGGTCGAGCCACGTGTTGAAGCGGTCCTGGACGTGCGGCACGACCGCGACGGCGATGGCGGCGGCGGCGGCGAAGAGGCCGCCGCCGAGCACGACGTACACGATCCGCGTCGTGGCCATGTACATGAGCGCCACGAAGATCGACATGAAGAGCAGCGCCATCCCGAGGTCCTTCATGAAGATGAGCATGGCGAGCGACAGCACCCACATGACGAGCAGCGGGCCGAAGTACTTGGCCGCCGGCAGCGGCACGCCGAGGACGTGGTGCGTGGGCACCGAGAGCAGCGCCTTCTTGTCGTTGAGGTAGCCGGCCAGGAAGATCACGATCGCCAGCTTGGCGAACTCGGACGGCTGGATCGAGAAGCCGAAGGCGTGGATCCACAGCTTGGCGCCGTTGACCGTCGTGCCCAGCACGATGGTCGCGACCAGCAACGCCAAGCCGATGGCCCCCATGCTGTAGCGGTAGCGGTCGAGCTTCATGTGGTCGCGCACGATGAGCACCGTGAGGACGAAGAGGCCGGCCCCGACCAGCAGCCACTGCCCCTGGGTGAGGGCGAGGGCCGGGCGGATACGGAAGATCTCGGTGAGCCCGATGGCGGCCAGCAGCGCGGTGATGGGCAGCAGGAACGGGTCGGCCTGCGGGAGCACGAAGCGCACCAGCAGGTGCAGCAGGAAGAAGATGCCCACGAAGACGAGGCCGTAGATGATGGAGATGCGGTTGAGATCACGGTAACGGCCCGCGTACACGGACACGTATGCCATGGTGCTCACGGCGCCGGCGATCACGAGGAAGATCAGCTCGATGTTGCGCCGGCTCACGGCCACATCCCCAGGGTCTCGGCGAGGGCCATGATGCTGCTCCTGGTGTGCAGGCCCTGCTGGTCGACGAGACGGCGCTCGGCCGGGTCGAGCGACTCGTAGGGGCGCGAGCTGCGCCGGTAGACGGCGTGCAGCTGCAGCGGGCCGAGCGCCGCCGGCAGGCCGCTGTAGACGGCCAGGCCGCCGTCGTCCACGCCCACATAGAAGACGGTGCTGATCGTGAGGACGCCGGCGAACGCGACGACCACGAGGAGCGCGAGCACGACGGCGAGGCCGCCGAGGCGGCGCTTGGACCCGCGCGACGGCGCCGTCGAGGGAGCGTCAGCCGCGCTTGGCAGGTCGGGCGGCGCGGCGACGGCCTCGAGGCCGTCGCCGGGTCCCGCATCCGCGACCGGAGCCGCGAGCATCACTGTCGCCGCCTCGTCGGCGGGGACGGCGAGCGTGACCTCCTCGTCGGCGGCGGGCGGCTCGTCGAGGCGCAGGACCACGGCGGTGATGTTGTCGGGGCCGCCGTGCTTACGGGCCTCGGCGATGAGCTTGGCGGCCGCGTCGCCGGGATCGGCGCGGCCGAGCGTCTTCCTGATGGCCTCGGCCGGAACGGCTCCGCTGAGGCCATCGCTGCAGAGCAGCAGCACGTCGCCGGCTTGCAGGTCGACCTCGAACTCATCGATGCGCGCCAGCGACTCGGTGCCCAAGGCCCGGCTGAGGATGCTGCGGTGGGGGTGCGTGACCGCCTCCTCTGCGCTGAGACGCCCGTCGCGCACCATCTCGCCGACGAGCGAGTGATCGTCGCTGAGCTGCTCCAGCACGTCGCCGCGCAGCAGGTAGGCGCGGCTGTCGCCGATGTGCACGAAGTGGCCCGTGTCGTCGGCGAGCACGACGGCCGTGAGCGTGGTGCCCATGCCTGTGCTGTCGCTGTCATCGTGGGCGCGCTGGAAGACGGCCGCGTTGGCTTGCTCGGCAGCCGCCAGGAGCGGCCGGCCGTCGGCGACGGCGGCGGCCAGCGTCTCGGCGGCGAGCGCGCTGGCGACCTCGCCGGCCTGGGCGCCGCCCATGCCGTCGCAGACCGCGAACAGGGGCGGGGCCACAACGAAGGTGTCCTCGTTGGTCTTGCGGTGCAGGCCGATGTCGGTGAGGGCGCCGGGACGTGCGACGAGAGTCACCGGGGGGTCATTCCTCGTAACGGAAGACGGTCTCGCCGATGCGCACCCGGCTGTCGAGCTTGAGCTGCGCCTCGCCGCTCACCTGCTTCTCGTTGACGAACGTGCCGTTGGTGCTGCCGAGATCCTCAACGTAGTAGAAGGAGCCGCGCGGCACGAAGCGCGCGTGCGTGCTCGAGACGAAATGCTCGTCGAGCACGACGTCGCTCGACGAGGCGCGGCCCACGGTGATCCAGCCGTGCAGCGGAAACACGACGCCGGCCGGGACGATGGGGCTCTGTTCGACGATGAGACGCGGATCGATGTGGCCGGTGAAGTCGAGCTTCTCGCCGGCCATGGTGCGTTCGGACAGCCGGTCTTCGCGGCGCGCCTCTCGCTGGGCCGGCGTGAACACGGCCACGGGGCGCGAGCCCTCGGGGAGCGCGACGTCGGGAGCCGCCACGCCGGCGGGAACGCGCACTGTGGCGACCGCCGTCTTCACGACCTGCCAGATGAACAAGTAGAGAAGCACGAGGATGCCGATCTTGAGGACGAGCAGGACGATGTCGATCATGGGTGTCTCCCGCAGCCCGCGCGGCCGCGAAGCACGGCGGCCGCCTTCACCTGCGGGCCGGCATCACGGCAGCCTCTCGAACAGGAGCTCCGTGGTGCCCAGTTCGATGCGGTCGCCGTGCTGCAGCACGGCCTGCTTGACGTCGCGGCGGTTCACGCGGATGCCGTTGGTGGACCCGAGGTCGAGCGCCATGAAGCCGTCGTCCTGGCGCCGGATCTCGGCGTGCTGGCGCGACACGTTGGGATCGGTGAGCACGATGTCGCAGCGGCGGCTGCGCCCGATCACGGTCACGGCCTCGCGGAGCTCCCACTCGCCCTGCTGGCCACGCAGGGACGCGCGCGGGGCGCGGGCCCGCGCCGCGGCCGCCGGCGCGGGGGCGGGAGCGGGGGCCGTCTCCTGGTAGAGCACAGTCTGGTCGAGAAGCGGACCCGGCGCGGCCGCTGCCGGCGGCGGCGCGGCCGCCGACGGCCCGAACGCCGCACCCGGCGCCTCGGCCGGCGCGTTGACGGTGCGCGTGGCGATGCCGAACTCGCCGACGCGCAGATCGTCGTCGCGGTGCAGGTCGATGCGCGGCGGCGCCACGAGCGTCCAGCCCTCGCGACGCGCGAAGGCGGTCACGTAGTTGGCGAGCTCCGCCTTGAGCGACTCCGACAGGGACGAGAGGTGCCCGTAGTCGGCCTCGCCCAGGAAGATGTCGAACTCGTTGGGCACGTACACGTTGGAGACGCCGACGGTCTTGTGGTCGCCCATCTCCTTGGCGAGCTTGTGCGCGAGCTCGACCGGCTGCACGCTGGCCTTGAAGGCGCGCCCGAAACCGCCCTCTACCAGGCCTTCGAGCTTCTTTTCAGCTTTCCTGAAGATGCCCATCGTCGCGTGCCTCCGGCCCGTCACCGGTCGTGAAAACCAACGGCAAGAGTATCACGCCGGCCGCCAGCGCCACATTCCAGAGCAGGGGCGCGAGCTCCGCCCGGTAGCCCCAGGCGGCGATGGGCACGATGCGGTAGACCGCGAACGTCGCGGCAAACGTCAGCGCCCAGACCCACAGCCGCAGCTCGAGGCGCCGACGCGAGAAGGCGAAGCCGAGAGCCACGGCGAGGCCCGCCCACAGGAGCATCTGGAGCACGCAGGCGGGCGCCAGAGCCACGCCGACGACGCGCGTCGCCGCGGCGAACGGGTCACCCGCGGCGGCGGCCTCGCTCGCGAGGCGCCAGCGCGGCTGGAAGAGCGTGAAAGGCCCGCGCGGGGCGCGCAACAGCAGCAGGTAGACGAGCGTACCGGCGCCGGCCCAGGCGGCGGCCAGCGGGCCGCGCACGCGGCCCAGCAGGGCCGCCCCCGCCGGCGCCAGAAGCGTGAGGTACAGCGGCGTGAGCACCAGCGCCAGCGTGGGCCAGAGAGCCACGATGGGCCTGGCGCGGGTCAGAAGGAAGAGGGCGACGGCGAAGGCCAGATAGGCCGCTCCGAGGCTCAGCGACACGTTGAACACAGGGAACGCCAGCGCACCGAGCAGAAAGGCGAGCCCGCCCTGCGGCAGCACGGCCCACACCGCCGTGCAGACCGCGATCAGCGGGAGCGTCCAGCTCTGGGGATAGGCCGGCAGGGCGCCCAGTACGACGCCGCTGGTGACCGCCGCGAGGCCGGCGCCGGCGGCGCGCTCGGCGACGAAGCCGGCGCGCTTCAGCGGACGCAACAGCCGCTGCGCGCGCAGCAGCCGCTGGCCGCGCAGACGCCCGCTGCGCAGCAGCTCGTCGAACGCCTCGCTGAGCTCGGCGGCCGTCGGCCGCTCGCCCGGCCGCGGCGCGCAGGCGTGATCGATGAGCCCGACCAGATCCTGCGGAAGGTCCGGCCGCAGCACGCCCAGCGACGGCAGCCGGCCGGCGGCCACGTTGGACAGCGTCTCGGCCGGGGTCTGCCCGCGCAGTGGGTGCTCGCCGGCCAGCAGCTCGTACAACACCATGCCGGCGGAGTACACGTCGCTCGGCGGCCCCACGCGGCGCCCGGCGGCCTGCTCCGGCGACATGTACGCGACCGTGCCGATGACGTCGCCGTCCTGGGTGAGCGTGTCGGAGTCCATGAGACGGGCGATGCCGAAGTCCATCACCTTGACGTGGCCGGCGGCGTCCAGCATCACGTTCTGCGGCTTGACGTCGCGGTGGATGATGCCCTGGCTGTGAGCGAAGGCGAGCGCGTCGAGCAGCTCGACGCCGATCGCGACGACGTCCCCGTCGCCGAGCTCGCCGGCGAGCTTGTCCAGCGACTCGCCGTCCACGAGCTCCCACACGAGGATGCTGCGCTCGCCGTCGCCGAACCAGTCGTAGAGCGCCACGATGTTGGGGTGGGAGAGAGCCGCGGCGGCCTCGACTTCACGCACGACGCGGCCGGACATGCTGCGCCCGTCGGCCATGATCTTGAGCGCGACGGCCTGGTCGAGAGTGATGTCGAGCGCCTCGTACACCTCGGCGAAGCCGCCGCTGCCGATCTTGCCGACCAGCTGATAGCGGTCGCGCCAGTCGGTGTAGAGGGGTGTCATGCTGTGCGCCGCGACGGACATGGGGGTGGGTGATCCTTCGTTTGGCACGGTATTCGGTATGGTACAATCCGAACCCTGTAAGAGCTGCTGGGCGAGTGGCGGAATTGGCAGACGCGCTAGGTTCAGGGTCTAGTGCACTTACGTGCGTGCGGGTTCAAGTCCCGCCTCGCCCACCAACCGCCTGACG
>Ga0209048_10001441_pt1 | contig 24528 bp, 20 predicted proteins | sample FrelakmetCRP12CR_FD_187146 | JGI IMG/M metagenome (GOLD analysis project Ga0209048, IMG submission 187146) | Freshwater lake sediment microbial communities from the University of Notre Dame, USA, for methane emissions studies - CRP12 CR (SPAdes)... | ecosystem: Environmental > Aquatic >... | reverse complement strand
CAGTTGACCTTAAACCCTTTCCAAATACCTCGCTAATGGTCTAAAGTTTGGTATCCAACCGGTCCTCGGTAAACTCGTTGTAGGATTTTAAAGAACGGAAGCCATGGCCACAACCCGTAAAGACATCAAAAACACCCTATCCGAGACCACGTTAGGCGCTCTGGCCAGGCAACTGGTGCGCAATAATGTGGTGGATGAAACCGCCGCCCTGCAAGCCACCCAACAGGCCCGCCGTAACAATGTGCCACTGGTCACCTACCTGGTCGAGAACAAGCTCGCCCTCGCCAAGGACATCGCTTATATAGCCTCGCGGGAATTCAACCTGCCCTTGTTTGATCTCAGCACCCTGGACCTCGAAACGGCTCCGGTGCGACTGGTGGATGAAAAACTCATTCGCCGGCACCGTGCCTTGCCCCTGTTCAAGCGGGGCAACCGCTTGTTCCTGGGCCTTGCCGACCCCACCAATCAGCGGGCGCTGGAAGACATCAAATTCCAGACCAGTCTTAACACTGAACCGGTCGTGGTGATCGAAAACCAGTTGGCGGATATTATCGAGCGCGCGCTCGACAACCCCACGCAAAGCATGGGGGCGATGCTCGATGAAGACCTGGAAAACATCGACATCAGTGGCGGTGAGGATGCCGCTCCCGCCGACGTTGTCTCCAATCAGGGTTCCGAGGATGACGCGCCGGTCGTGCGCTTTATCAATCGGGCGCTGCTGGACGCCATCAACCGGGGCGCCTCCGACGTCCACTTCGAACCCTATGAGCAATCCTACCGGGTGCGGTTCCGTCAGGATGGCATGCTCATCGAGATCGCCAAGCCGCCGGTCAGCATGGCGCCGCGCATTGCCGCCCGCATCAAGGTCATGGCGCAACTGGATATCGCCGAAAAGCGCGTCCCCCAGGACGGTCGCATCAAGATGCACCTGTCCAAAAAGCGCTCCATTGATTTTCGTATCAATACCCTGCCTACCCTGTGGGGAGAAAAGGTGGTGTTGCGTATCCTCGATGCCGGCAGCGCGCGAATGGGCATCGACGCGCTGGGCTACGAGGAGCACCAGAAGGAACTGTTCCTAAAGGCCATCCACAAGCCCCAGGGCATGGTCCTGGTGACCGGCCCCACCGGCAGCGGCAAGACCGTGTCCCTGTACACGGCGCTGAATATTCTCAACACCGCCGAGGTAAACATTTCCACCGTCGAGGACCCGGTCGAAATCATCCTCTCCGGCATCAATCAGGTTAACGTCAATCTGAAGACCGGGATGGCCTTCGCCAATGCCTTGCGCGCCTTCCTGCGCCAGGATCCGGATATCATCATGGTGGGTGAGATCCGTGACCTGGAGACGGCGGAAATCGCCATCAAGGCCGCCCAGACCGGTCATATGGTGCTGTCCACCCTGCACACCAACAGCGCGCCGCAAACCCTGACCCGCCTGATGAACATGGGGGTGGCACCTTTCAACATCGCCTCTTCCGTCTCCCTGATCATCGCCCAGCGCCTGGCCCGGCGATTGTGCAGCCAATGCAAGGAACCGGATACCAAGATTCCGCGCGAGGCCCTGCTGGAGGAGGGTTTCCGGGAGGACGAACTGGACAAGCTGACCCTCTACCGGCCGGTGGGCTGCGACCAATGCACCAATGGTTACAAAGGCCGGGTGGGCATCTACGAGGTCATGCCGGTTTCCGAGGAGATAGGCCGCATCATCATGGCCAACGGCAACGCCATTCAGATCGCCGACCAGGCCAAGCGGGAAGGCATCAATAACCTGCGCCGTTCGGGACTCAATAAGGTCAGCGCGGGGGTCACCAGCCTGGCAGAACTCAACCGGGTAACCAAGGAATAAACAGGGGCAACGCGGGCAGCATCGGCCCGGCAGCAACCATCGGATCAGCAAGGACTAAAGGACTTACAGCGTGGCAAAGACTACCAGCCTGGCAAAGAAAAAACCGGTCGATGACATCACCTTCGTTTGGGAGGGCATCGACAAGCGCAATGTGCGGGTCAAAGGGGAAATACGCGGCACCGCCCCTAACCTGGTCAAGGTCGAACTGCGCCGCCAGGGCATCAATCCCCTGCGGGTCAAGAAAAAGCCCAAGCCCCTGATCACCCTGGGCAACACCATTAACCCCAAGGATATCATGTTGTTCACCCGGCAGTTATGCACCATGCTGCAAGCCGGCATCGCCGTGGTGCAGGCCCTGGACATGGTGGGCCACAGCAGCAAGAAACCCAAGCTCAAGGATATGATTCTCAGCATCAAGGCCGATGTGGAAGGGGGCAATACCTTCGCCAAGGCGCTGGCCAAGCACCACCTGTATTTCGATGATCTCTATTGCAATCTGGTGAATGCCGGCGAGGAAGCTGGCGTGCTGGAGACCCTGCTCGGCAAGATCGCCATTTATCTGGAAAAAACCGAGGCCATCAAGGCTAAAATCAAGAAGGCCCTGCTCTATCCGGCCATCGTTATGGTAGTGGCCTTCGGGGTCACCACCTTCATCATGATCTTCGTGATTCCTACCTTCGAATCCCTGTTCAAGAGCTTCGGCGCCGACCTGCCGGCCTTCACCAGGTTGATCATCAGCATCTCGCAGTTCTTCCAGGCCTGGTGGTGGGCGATCTTTGGCGCCATCGGCGGAGCCATCTACGCCTTCATCGACGGCCGCAAGCGGTCCCGTGCCTTCAACCACTTGATCGACCGCTGGGCGCTCAAGATCCCGTTGTTTGGCTACATGATCTCCCTGTCCGCCAATGCCCGCTTCGCGCGTACCCTGTCCACCATGTTCAGCGGCGGCGTGCCGCTGGTGGACGCCATGACCTCGGTGGCTGGCGCCACGGGTAACTACGTTTTCGAACAAGCCGTGCTGGAGATGCGCGACTCGGTTTCCATCGGCCAGCAACTCAACTTCGCCATGCGCCAGACCACCCTGTTTCCCGATATGGTCATCCAGATGGTTGCCATCGGCGAGGAGGCGGGTTCGCTGGGGGATATGTTGGCCAAGGTTGCCGATTTCTACGAGGAAGAACTGGACAACACCGTGGCTGCCATGACCACCCTTATCGAGCCGCTGGTGATGTGTATCCTGGCGGTTATCGTGGGCAGCCTGGTGATCGCCATGTACCTGCCCATCTTCAAGCTGGGCGCCGCGATCTAATCAACTTCCATGGCTATCCTGGAACCGCTGGCGGCTTCCCCCGCCCTGTTCGCCCTGGTGGCCGGTCTGTTCGGCCTCATTGTCGGCAGTTTTCTGAACGTGGTCATCCACCGCCTGCCCGTCATGCTCGAACGGGAGTGGCGGGCCCAATGCGCGGAATTGCTGGGGCAAGCCACGGCGGAGGAGCCACTCTTCAATCTGTGGACACCGCGGTCCCGCTGCCCGGTTTGCGGCCATGTCATCAGCGCCGCCGAAAACATCCCGCTGCTCAGTTATGCCCTGTTGCGGGGGCGCTGCGCTGCCTGCAAGACCCCTATCTCCGTGCAATACCCGCTGGTGGAAGCGCTGAGTGGCGCGCTGGCGGTACTGACCGCCTGGCAGTTTGGCTTTGGCTGGCCGGCAGCGGCGGCGCTGCTGCTCACCGGGGCGCTCATCGCGCTGGCCGTGATCGATTTCAAGCAGCAACTGCTGCCGGACAGCATCACCCTGCCCTGGCTCTGGCTGGGCTTGGGGCTGGCGCTGGTTGGCGTCTTCACCGATCTGGAGAGCAGCGTGATCGGCGCCATGGCCGGTTATCTCTCGCTGTGGTCGATCTATTGGCTGTTCCGCCTGCTCACCGGCAAGGAGGGCATGGGCTATGGCGACTTCAAGCTGCTTGCCATGCTGGGAGCCTGGCAGGGCTGGCAGTCGCTGGCCGCTATCGTGATCGTCTCTTCCGTGGTGGGAGCCGTGCTCGGTGTTATCCTAATTCTGGTCCGGGGCCGAGACCGCAACATACCGATGCCTTTCGGTCCCTTCCTGGCTGCCGCCGGCTGGATCACCCTGTTGTGGGGCGAATCCCTGAACCGCTTCTATCTGAACTGGCTGGGGCTCTAGGCGATGCTCGTGGTTGGCCTGACCGGCGGTATCGGCAGCGGCAAGACGGCGGTCAGCAATGCCTTCGCCCGGCTGGGGGTGCCGATCATCGATACCGATGTGCTGGCCCGCGAAGTGGTGCGACCCGGCCAACCGGCGCTAGCCGAGATCGCCGAGCAGTTTGGGCCGCAATGCCTGGACGCCACGAGCGCCCTGGATCGCGGCTATCTGCGCCGGGTGGTGTTCGCCGATCCCGACCTGCGCGAACGCCTGGAGGCGATTCTGCACCCGCGTATTCGCCAGGCCCTGCGCGAGCGCCTGGCGGCGCTGGCCGCCCCCTATTGCCTGGTGGTGGTGCCGCTGCTGGTGGAAATCGGGATGGCCACGCTGGTGCAGCGCATCCTGGTGGTGGACGTGCCGGAAAGCGTGCAGGTCCAGCGGGTTATGGCCCGCGATGGGGTGAACGAGACCGAGGCCCGTCGCGTCCTCGCGGCCCAGGCGACCCGCGCCCAGCGCCTGGCGGCGGCTGATGACGTTATCGACAACAGCAGCAGTGATCTGGCGGCGCTGGCCGCTCAGGTCGCGTTCCTCCATCAACGGTATCTGGCCCTCGCCAGCACGGATTGCGATATTCCCGCAGTAACCCAGCCGTGAAATAGTCCCGCCCTGGGCATGCGTCAGCAGGAACGTCGCTCCGACGCGATAACTGCCTGGTTCTACTGCGCTTCCTCGGCAATCGAGGGCGGTCGCCACCCCCCTAAACCCTATTGCGCATAGTTCATAAGTGATTGAACAAACGTGGATTACGACTGCTTAACGCAATCTGCGGGTTAACCATTGCCGGTCTGGGCCAGGTAAGCGACAATACCGGCAGTTTCTGGACGCAGCCCGCTCGCGGTTCCCACCATAAAGGTTTGTTGTGCTCAATATCGTTTGCTATGAACAACCTCTGAACGAAAGGATAAGGATCCTGATGCGGCTTGAATTCCTGTTTCGGCAAGTAATCCAGACCGCGCCGGGACCATCCGAATGGGATAGCCGCACCGCCTTGCAAGGCCTGTTTGAAATCCTCAACCTCACCAGCCGGACCGAACTCAAAGCGGAACTCCTCAAGGAGCTGGAACGCCATTTGGCGACGCTGAACCGGTTCAGAGAGATGCCGGGAGTGGACCCAGACACGTTGAACGCGATCCTGGTGGAAATCGCCCAGGCCAGCACTCAACTTCGCGATCTGGGCGGTCCATCCCTGGAAGCCGTCCGCAAACATGACTTTCTCAGCACTATTCGCCAGCGCAGCAATATCTCAGGCGGCGCCTGCACCTTCGACCTGCCCGCCCTGCATCACTGGCTGCAGCAGGACGAGGCGGCGCGCACCCGGGACCTGGAGTGCTGGCTACAACCTTTTCAGTCGCTGCTGGAGGCGGTAAACCTGATCCTGAGACTGGTCCGCGCCAGCGCTTTACCCAGACAGGAGACCGCTATCAAAGGCTTTTTCCAAAAAGCGCTAAACAGCAGCGCTCCCGCCCAGATGGTAAGGGTCATCCTGCCAGCGGGATTGGCTGTGTTTCCCGAAATCAGCGGTGGCCGGCACCGCTTCTCCATCCGCTTCATGGAGCAGCCAGACTTGGCCAAACGGGCCAGTCAATGTAACGAAGACATTGATTTCAAACTGGTTTGCTGCGCCATCTAAGGGCCGGCGTGGAAACCAAATTCGCCGACATAGTGGGGAGTACTCCCTACCTCCACGCTTGCCCGCCAGTCGCGCCGTCCCGTCGCACAGACCGGCAATAAAGCCTGCCCTTGCCAGACCCCGTCCGGCCGCCGGACCAGACCGAAGCGGTTGATACCCATCTCCATATCCGCCATGGTGAACCGCACGGCGACCCTGTCCACGCCGGCCACCGCTTGCCCTGTTAGACTCACCCGAACGGGAAAGGAGGTGAGCGGCTGCACGCCGGCCTCCAAGTCCAGCGTGATGCTCATCTTGCCATCGCTGACCGTGCACGAACCGCCCACCGGGGTACAGGTGGGATCGGCGCGCAAAATAATAGCCGGCGCTGGCGCGCCGCGCCGCCCGCGCATTAGGTGGGGATACCACACTGCCGAAAGAGCGCCCAGCATGACCAAGGCGCTAAGCGTGCCGGCCAGTATCAGGAAATTACGCTTTGCTTGCATCCGGCTCCCACAGCGCGCGGATAGCGGCAATCCCCTGGGCGCCATGGCGCCAGGCCCGTTCCAGATCGGCAGGCGTCATGCTACCCAAGGCATAGACCGGCAGATTGGCGCATTCGCTCAGGGTGCGTAACCCTTGCCAACCGAGCGCAGGCGCATCGCGATGGCTGGGGGTGGGGCAGACGGGCGAAATGACGATGAAATCCACCCCGATTTGGCAGGCGTGGAGAACCTCGACCTCGTTGTGGCAGGAAGCGGCGACCCAGTGCTCTGCCGGCAAGGGGCGACGATCCAGTTCGAGCAACCGGCGGCTGGTGAGGTGGACGCCGTCGGCGCCCACCTCCAGCGCCAGGCCAGGATCGGCGTTTAATACAATCGGCACCCCGTGCCGCTGGCCCACTTGTTGGGCCTGGCGGTACAGCGCCGTCAGTTTGACCTCCGACAGTTCCTTGGCGCGTAACTGCACCAGCTTGATGCCACGCGCTAGGGCGGCTTCCAGGCGCGCCAGAAAAAGCTCGGGCCGGTCGGCGGGTGCACCGGTGATCAGGTATTCGGAGGGCAGGCGCAGGGCGGTAAGAATGGGAACGTCAGCGGCTGGAAAGGCGTACTTGCCGAGTTCCCCTGGGGTCACCCAGGCCAGGGGTTGGCCTTCCAGTCCATCAGGCTGGCCGCGATAGCCGTCCACTCGCCAGACATCCAGCAAGACCCGTTTGTCGGCATAGGCATGGTGGATGCGAATGAGGGGCCGGGCGGCCACCACCTCGATGCCCAGTTCTTCCCGCAACTCCCGGGCTATCGCCGCCCGAATATCCTCGCCGGGTTCCAGCTTACCGCCGGGAAACTCCCACCGGCCACCCTGGTGGACATGGTCGGGTCGGCGGGTGATCAATACCCGCCCGCTGGGATCGACCACGATACCCACGGCTACATGGACCGGGGCGGACAGGGTGCTAGGTCCGGTATTCCGCATTGATCTTCACGTAATCGAAGGATAGGTCGGTGGTCCAGATCCGGGTGCTGGCAGTACCCCGGCCCAGTTGCACGCGAATGGTGATGTCCGGACGCCGCATTACCGCCTGACCCTGCTCTTCCGTATAGCGCGCGGCGCGACCGCCCCGTTCCACGATGCAGACCTCGTCCAGGTAAAGGACGATGGCTTCCACCTGCAAGGCATCCAATCCGGATCTGCCTACGGCGGCCAGAATACGCCCCCAGTTGGGATCAGAGGCAAAGAAGGCCGTCTTGACCAGGGGCGAATGGGCGATGGTATAGGCTACTTGCCGGCACTCGGCTATGTCTCGGCCCTGTTCCACCTGAACGGTGATGAATTTGGTGGCTCCCTCGCCATCGCGGATGATGGCCTGGGCCAGCGCTACGCAGACTGCGCGGACGACCTCCTTCAGAGCAGCGTAAGCACTGTCCTCACGGTCGATCCGCACCCCCGACTGACCCGTTGCCAGCAGAATACAGGCATCGTTGGTGGAGGTATCGCCGTCCACGGTGATGGCGTTGAAGGATTCCTCCACCGCATCGAGCAGACAGGCTCTCAGCAGCGTGTTATCCACGCCTGCGTCGGTAGCCAGAAAGGCCAGCATGGTGGCCATATCCGGCCGGATCATGCCGGCGCCTTTGGCAATGCCAGTCACGGTGACGGACTGCCCCGCAAGGATGACACGCCGGGAGACAGCCTTGGCACGGGTGTCGGTGGTCATGATACCGTGGGCGGCGTCCAGCCAACCAGCTGGACGCAAATCGGCCAGGGCCTGAGGCAGGCTGGCGAGCAGGCGCTCCAACGGCAATGGCTCACCGATCACCCCAGTGGAAAACGGCAGTACCTCAGCGGTCCGGCAACCGGTCAGTTCGGCCATGACGGCGCACGTCGCCACGGCATCCTCCACACCACGCTGGCCGGTGCCGGCGTTGGCATTGCCGGTGTTGATGACCAGGTAGTGCGGCGCGGCGCCGTCCAGATGGCGTTTTGCCACCACGACCGGCGCGGCGCAGAAGGCGTTGCGGGTAAATACGGCAGCGCAGGCGCTGCCCGCCGCGATCTCCAGTACCACCAGATCCCGGCGGCCTGGGTATTTGATGCCGGCGCAAACAACCCCCAGCCGGATACCGGGGACAGGATACAGGGTTTCGGCTTCGACCATGATAAACCTCTCGGATAATCCTCCCTTTGGAACGGGAGGGTTAGGGGGATTTATCTCAACTCAGCCGCCCGTGGCAGTGTTTGTATTTTTTACCGGAACCACAGGGACAGGGTTCGTTGCGGCCAACTTTACGGCTGTCACGGACGAAGGGAGTATGCACCGCCTCCGCGGCGGCGGCCTCCTCGCTGTCATCGCTGGCCAGCGCCGAAACCTCGGCATGCTGGAATTGCAAGTTGGCGTTGGTTCGCGGGCTTGGCTCGGGTAGTGGCTCGGGTTCCGTCTGGAACCGCACTCGGGAAACAAAGCTCACGGTTTCCTGCTGGATACGCTCCAGCATGGCCGAGAACATCTCGAAAGCCTCGCGCTTGTACTCCTGCTTAGGGTTTTTCTGGGCATAGCCGCGAAGGTGAATACCCTGGCGCAGGTAGTCCATCGCGGCCAGGTGTTCCTTCCACTGGGAATCCAGCACCTGCAGCAGGATGGATTTTTCGAAATGGCGCATCCACATCGACCCAACCAGCGCCTCCTTTTCGGTGTAGCGCTTTTCCAACTCATCGAGAATGCGGGCGCGCAGGGGCTCCTCATGGAGGGTAGTGTCGGCGTTCAGCCAGCCCTGAATGTCCAGGTTCAGTCCAAAATCTCTTTCCAAAGCGGCCTGCAGCCCCCCCACGTCCCACTGCTCCTCCAGGCTCTGCGGGGGGATGTAGGCGTTGATGGTGCGATTCAGTCCCTCCCGACGCATGGAAACGATGGTGTCGGCAATGTCCGTCGCCGCCAACAGCTCATTGCGTTGCGCATAGATAACCTTGCGCTGGTCGTTGGCCACATCGTCGAATTCCAGCAGGTTCTTGCGGATATCGAAATTATGGGCTTCCACCTTGCGCTGGGCGTTTTCGATCGCCTTGGTCACCCAGGGATGCTCGATGGCTTCACCCTGTTCCATGCCCAGCTTCTGCATCAGACCGGATACCCGTTCCGAGGCGAAGATGCGCATCAGGCTATCTTCCAAGGACAGGTAAAAACGGCTGGAACCGGGGTCACCCTGACGCCCGGAGCGGCCCCGCAATTGATTGTCGATACGCCGGGACTCGTGGCGCTCGGTACCGATGATGTGCAGACCGCCGGCAGCGACTACTTCCGCATGGCGGCGTTGCCATTCCTGGCGTGCCTGCTCGCGAGCAGTTTCATCGGCGTCCAGACCCAGGGCGTTCAACTCGGCCTGGAGGCCGCCGCCCAGGACGATATCGGTGCCGCGGCCAGCCATGTTGGTGGCGATGGTCACCGCTGAGGGCCGGCCGGCCTGGGCGATAACCTCGGCCTCCCGATCATGCTGTTTAGCGTTCAGCACCTGATGGGGAATTTTTTCCTTGGTCAGCAGCTTGGCCAGGGATTCCGAGATCTCGATGGAGGTGGTGCCTACCAGCACCGGCTGGCGGCGCTGGTGGCAATCGCGGACATCGGCCAGGACAGCCTCGTACTTTTCCTTGGCCGTGAGAAAGACTAAATCGCCCATATCCTTGCGGATCATTGACTTATGGGTTGGTATAACGATCACTTCCAGACCATAGATTTGCTGAAACTCGTAGGCTTCCGTATCCGCCGTGCCGGTCATGCCAGCCAGTTTGTCGTAGAGGCGGAAGTAATTCTGGAAGGTGATGGAGGCCAGAGTTTGATTCTCAGCCTGAATCTCAACTTTCTCCTTGGCTTCAATGGCCTGGTGCAAACCGTCCGACCAGCGCCGCCCAGGCATGGTGCGGCCGGTGAATTCATCGACGATGATCACCTGGCCACCCCGAACGATGTAATCCACATCGCGCTGAAATAAGGCATGGGCGCGCAGGCAGGCGTTCAGATGATGTACCAGGCCGAGGTTGGCGGCGTCGTACAGGCTTTCTCCTTCCCGCAACAGCCCAGCCGCCAGCAGCAAATCCTCCACTGCCTGATGGCCGTCCTCAGTCAAGTAAACCTGCTTGACCTTCTCGTCCACCGAATAGTCGCCAGGCCCCTCTTCCTGTTGCTGGCGGGTTAGCTGAGGAACGATCTCGTTGATGCGGCGGTACAGATCGGAACTTTCATCGGCCGGTCCGGAGATGATCAGGGGGGTGCGGGCCTCGTCGATGAGGATGGAATCCACCTCGTCCACCAGGGCGAAATTCAACTCCCGCTGGACCTTCTGGTCCAGGCTGAAGGCCATGTTGTCACGCAGGTAGTCGAAACCATATTCGTTGTTGGTGCCATAAGTGATGTCCGAGCCATAGGCATCACGTTTCTCCTCGGGGCTCATGCCAGCCACCGCCACCCCAACAGTCATCCCCAGGAAGCGGTAGATCTGCCCCATCCAGTCAGCGTCGCGGCGGGCCAGATAATCGTTCACGGTGACCACATGCACGCCCTTGCCGGATAGCGCATTCAGATAGACAGACAAGGTGGCAACCAGAGTTTTGCCCTCACCGGTGCGCATCTCGGCAATCTTACCCTCATGAAGAACGATGCCGCCGATAAGTTGCACATCGAAATGGCGCATCCCTAGCGTCCGCTGGCTCGCCTCGCGGACCACTGCGAAAGCTTCCGGCAGCAGCGCGTCCAGGGTCTCGCCTTGCGTCACCCGGTTCTTGAACTCTGCTGTCTTAGCGCGCAGTTCTGCATCTGTCAGCGCCTGGCAAGCTGCCTCCAAGGCATTGATCCTGTCCACTAATTTGCGCATGCGTTTGAGGACGCGGTCATTGCGACTGCCAAAGATCTTTTTTAATACATTGCCGACCATGAATGAGCCTTTTAATCAGTTCGCTCGGGTTAAAAATGGCATAATAACCCAATTACAGGGATTTTCGCAGGGTAACAAAGCAGAAAGGCATGGATAGGCAATCAGCAAGCGGGCAGGCCGGAACAAAATCCGGCCTGCCATTCAGTGACCAACCACTGTGATCAACTGGCAATATGGGCGGGTTGTAGATAGGAGATTGGAACTTCCTGCTCGTCGGCAAAGGTTACTTCTTCCCAAGCCGAAGTATCGGCTAGCAAGCCGCGTAATAATCGGTTATTAAGGGCATGGCCAGACTTGAAGCCGGTAAAGCTGCCGATCAGGCTATGTCCCAATAGATACAAATCACCGATGGCGTCAAGAATCTTGTGCTTGACGAACTCATCTTCGTAACGGAGGCCATCCTCGTTCAGGATGCGGTAATCATCTACCACCACGGCGTTATCCAGCGTACCGCCCAGCGCCAGGCGGCGCTCCCGCAAGTGTTCGAGATCTCGCATAAAGCCAAAGGTGCGGGCGCGGCTGACCTCTTTGACGAAGGAGGTGGTTGAAAAATCGACTACCGCTTCCTGGCGGCGGCCCTTGAAGATTGGATGATCGAACTCAATCGTGAAACCCACCTTGAACCCATCAAAAGGATCGAAGCGCGCCCATTTGTCATCCTCTTCTACAACCAGAGAATGCTTGATGCGAATGAATTTCTTGGGGGCATTCTGCTGCTTGATGCCAGCAGACTGAATCAGGAATACAAAAGGTCCCGCGCTGCCATCCATGATGGGAACCTCGGGCGCGCTTACATCCACGTAGGCATTATCGATACCTAGCCCCGCAAAAGCGGACAACAGGTGTTCTACCGTGGAAATGCGCACGCTTCCTTTAGCCAAGGATGTGGAGAGCTGGGTATCGCCCACGTTATCTGGACTGGCCTTGATTGCAATAGGAGTATCCAAATCTACCCGCCGAAAAACAATACCTACATCGGGCGCTGCTGGCCGAAGGGTCAGGTAGATCTTTTCTCCGGTATGCAGCCCAACACCGGTGGCACGGATGACATTCTTCAAGGTTCGCTGCCTAATCATTATTGGGCTCCCCAACGCTTCGGTTAAACAAACACAGCGCAATGTCTTGTTTATTAAGCAAGGGCGCAAGGGGTTAGTTCAATTTTCCCATTAAACGTCATTAAACATACCGTTGCGCATTGCACTACTAAGGTAGTGTAAATCGTCTCTATTTTACAACTTTGTTTCTCTTTCACAACCCTAGTTGGTATAATAACGCAAGCGTCTCCCCTTTGCAACTACTTGTATCTTTAGAGCAACTACTTTGATCGAAGAACTGAAAAAATTGACGGACCGGAATCGTGCCCTACCCAAGGCAATGATTCCGGCGTCTTAGGAAATGGCCATCCGCTTTAATCAGCTTGACGGCGCAGAAAGGCGGGAATATCTAGATAATCAAGATCGCTGTCGGCGTGTTCGCTATAAGCATCGCTCGCGGATTTTTGCCGCCCACTGGCAGGACGTTGTTCATGGCGACTGACGTGTTCACCCTCGCCGAGCACCGAACTCGGTTTCTTGAACGACTTGACCGAAGGCAACGGGGTTTCCAGCGTCGGCTTGGCGACCTGGCCGATGCCGGTAGCCACAATGGTTACTCGCAGTTCATTCTCCATATCCGGATCGATCACGGTACCCACCACTACGGTAGCATCATCGGAGGCTAGTTCCTTGATGGTGTCACCGACTTCATGGAACTCGCCAATGGTGAGATCCATGCCGGCGGTAACGTTCACCAGCAACCCCCTGGCTCCCGCCAAGTCAACATTCTCCAGCAATGGACTGGCAATAGCTGCCTCAGCCGCTTCGCGGGCGCGGCCGTCGCCAGATGCCTTGCCTGAACCCATCATTGCCATCCCCATCTCAGACATCACAGTCCGTACATCGGCGAAGTCTACGTTGATCAAACCGGGGCGGGTAATGAGTTCAGCGATACCTTGGACAGCGCCATACAAAACATCGTTGGCCGCCTTAAAGGCATCTAGAAGGCTAGCGCCCTTACCCAGCACGAGCAGCAGTTTCTCATTGGGAATGGTGATGAGTGAATCGACGCATTGGCTTAGCTCGCGAATACCTTGCATAGCCACTTCCATGCGTTTCCTACCCTCGAAGGGAAACGGCTTGGTCACTACGGCTACCGTGAGAATACCCATTTCCCGAGCCAGCTTGGCGACTACCGGCGCACCGCCGGTACCTGTTCCGCCACCCATGCCAGCGGTGATAAAGACCATATCAGCACCCGCCAGAACCTCCTGGATCCGCTCCCGATCTTCCATAGCGGCTTGCCGACCGATATCAGGATTGGCGCCGGCCCCCAACCCTTTGGTTATATGGGCGCCCAATTGGAGGGCCGTCCGCACCGTGCAGGTTTTTAAGGCCTGGGCATCCGTATTGGCACAGATAAAATCCACACCTTCGATATTGGCGCTCAGCATGTGCTGGACAGCATTGCTACCACCGCCACCCACACCAACTACTTTGATAATGGCGCTTTCACTATTTGTTTCCATCAACTCGAACATAACCGCCTCTCCTCTAGATTGATTCATGATACTCACATCCCCGGACACAACAATTCACTGCAACCAAACCCTCAAAAATTCCCCTGAAACCAACTCTTCATGCGGGCAAGCACATTTTTTTTGCCCCCATTCAATGGCGCGCTCATCTTCAATGAGCGATTTTCATTGCCAAACAGCAGCAGCCCAACTGCTGTCGAATAGATGGGATTGCGAATTACATCCTGCAAACCCGTCACGTAAAGAGGTATTCCCTGGCGAACAGGCATGTGAAACACCTCCTCGGCCAACTCGACCACTCCTTCCATCTTGCTACTGCCCCCGGTCAAAACGATGCCAGCGGCAACCAGGTTTTCAAAACCACTACGCTGTAATTCCGCTTGAACCAGGCTGAACAATTCTTCATACCTGGGCTCCACCACTTCGGCCAGAGTCTGCCGGGACAGTCGCCTCGGCGCCCTCTCTCCAACGCTGGGGACCTCGATAGTTTCATCGGCGCTGGCCAGTTGAGTAAGGCAACACGCGTACTTGATCTTGATCTCTTCAGCATGCTGGGTAGGGGTACGCAAGGCCACGGCGATGTCGTTGGTCACCTGGTCGCCGGCAATCGGAATGACCGCCGTATGTTTGATGGCGCCTTCGGTGAAGACAGCGATGTCGGTGGTGCCGCCGCCGATATCCACCAAACAGACCCCTAACTCCTTTTCATCGTCCATGAGCACCGCCCGGCCGGAGGCGAGTTGCTGAAGGATCACGTCATCGACTTCCAGACCGCAGCGCTGTATGCACTTAACGATATTCTGGGCAGCGCTTACCGCGCCGGTGACCATATGCACCTTTACTTCCAGGCGCACCCCACTCATGCCCACCGGTTCGCGGATACCCTCCTGGTTATCGATGATGAATTCCTGCGGCAGGACATGCAGGACCTTCTGATTGTCAGGCAGCGCGACTGCTCGGGCATGCTCGATGACCCGCTCCACATCCTCCGGCGACACCTCCTTATCGCGGATAGGTACCATACCGTCGGAGTTGAAGCTGCGGATATGGCTGCCAGCGATTCCCGTATAAATGGAGTGGATCTGGCAACCGGCCATCTGTTCCGCTTCCTCGACCGCTCGTTGAATGGACTGGACAGTAGACTCGATATTGACCACCACGCCTTTTTTCAAGCCTCGGGAAGGGTGGGAACCGATGCCCACCACTTCGACCCCGCCATCGACACCGACCTCGCCGACAATGGCGACTACCTTGGAGGTGCCAATGTCGAGGCCAACAATCATTCGCTTTTCACCTTTTTTGGACATGGATTCCCATTTCTCTCGTGCTAACAGCTAGCCGGTTGAATTCGCTGACACCGCCGCTCTGGGAGGCACTTTATCATGCGCATCTTTCTTGGGCGTTCGCTGTGTTTCCGAATCCGCCGGGGGAGTTTTCCAGCGCACGGCAAAACCATTGGTATACCGCAAATCCACTATCGCGATCCTGTCGCTCTGGCTGGACAGCACCTGTGGATAGATATCTACAAAACGCTGTAACCGCTGGGCAAAATTCTCCCTGCCCAAACTGATCTCGACGCCATTATCGAACTGCATCCACCATGCCCGCCGCTGGTCCAGCACCAGGCGGACAAGCTTCAGACCCACCTTGCCAAGGGTAGTATTGGCTTCCCGCCAGACGCGGATCAAATTCAACTCATGACCGTTTGGACCTGCCAAGCGCGGCCAGGGACCGGGTTGTCGCACGACAGTGGGACGGAACCGCTTGCCATTCACATCTATCATCTCATCCTGGCCCCAATAACCGAAGGCGGTACGTTCCCGGACCCGCACCTCCAGCGTATCCGGCCACTGCCGGCGCACGGTGACGCTTTCAATCCACGGGTTGGTCGCGAACTGAGCGCGCAGGATATCGATATTAAGGGCAAAGAAGTTTTGCCCCAGATAACTCTCCACCACCTGCCGCACATCAGCCTGGTCGAGATTGCGCAACTCCCCATGGATATGCACATGGCGCATGGGAAAGCGAGCGGGATCGAGCAACCGTATACTCACTTCGTAGAGGCCGATTCCGACGACTGCGAAGGCGATCACTACACCTAGCCAGCGCAGCCAAGGACCCCACACTGCTTTCCACTGCCCCGGTGGCGCCGGCGGCACCCGCGGACTCGCTCCATGATGCTTGCGCTTGCGCCTGCGCATGACTAGCCACCCACATGGAACAAGGTTGTCGACTGTGCCACGATTGCAATCACCGGAAGCTGGTCTCCAGGATGCGCCAAACCAACGTCTGAAAATCCACGCCCGCCACCCGCGCTGCCATGGGCACCAGACTGTGCCCGGTCATTCCCGGCACAGTGTTTACTTCCAGCAGCCAGGGCTGCCCTTGCGGGTCCACCAGCAGATCGATGCGCCCCCAACCATAACCGTCCACGGCGGTAAAGGCACTTTCTACCAGGGCCCGCAACTCGGCCTCGCGGGCAGCGGGCAGGCCGCAGGGACAGAGGTATCGGGTATCGTCGGCGTGGTACTTTGCCTCGTAGTCATAAAACTCCCTCGGCGTCTCCAACCGAATGAGCGGCAACGCCGTACCCTGTAGGAGGGCGCCGGTATATTCGTCCCCACTGATCCAGGGTTCCACCAGCACCGGGCAGTCGAAACCGGCGGCTTGTTGCCAGGCAATCTTGAGGCGGCCGGCCTCGGTCACTCGACTGATCCCGATGCTGGAGCCTTCCCGGGATGGCTTTACCGCCAGAGGCAGGCCCAATTCGGCCACGACCACCTCCCAGTCGGTATTCTCATCCAGCACCCGGAACGGCGGCGTCGGCAACCCGACACCCTGCCATAATTGTTTGGTGCGCAACTTATCCATACCAAGAGCGGAGGCCAGCACGCCACTGCCGGTGTAGGGTAGACCTAAGCTCTCCAGCGCTCCCTGGATGACACCGTCCTCGCCGCCGCGGCCATGCAGAGCGATAAACACTCGCGCAAAACCGCCTGTCCGCAGGGTATCCAGCACCCGTTGATCGGCATCGATGCCATGGGCGTCCACCCCCTGCGCCTGCAGGGCCTCCAGCACCGCACCGCCGCTCACCAGGGATACTTCGCGCTCTGTCGACTGGCCTCCCATCAGTACGGCTACTTTCCCGAATTCCTCGGCCCGTGCCACCGGTCTGCGTTGTTCTTTCAGCATCTTAAAACTCCCCCACTATCCGCACTTCGGGAATCAGTTCCACCCCATGCACCTGGGCCACGGTGCCCATGACCCGCCGCACCAGGGCCTCCAAATCCGCTGCCGTGGCCTTGCCGGTATTGAGGATGAAGTTGGCATGCTTGGTAGACACGCAAGCTCCCCCAATACACACCCCTTTCAGCCCCGCGCGCTCGATCAACCGTGCCGCGTGGTCATTGGGTGGATTGCGAAACACCGAACCGCAACTGGCCACGCCGGTGGGCTGGGTCTGGGAACGCCGCTCCAGAAGCTCGCGTATCCGCGCCAAGGACGCCACTCCATCACCGGGTTCCAGCCTCAAGTGGGCGGCCACGAACCACTCTTCAGCCGGCCCCCGCACCTGGCGATAACCGATCGCATAGTCGGCAGGCAACCGCTGCCGCACTTGCCCGCGCCGGTCTATGGTTTCCACCGCTGCAATCCGCGTCCAGGTCTCCCCGCCCCATGCCCCGGCATTCATGGCCAGGGCGCCGCCCATAACGCCGGGTATGCCAGCCAGAAATTCGGCGCCGGTGAGTTGCTGGCTGGCGCTGAAGCGAGCCACCTTGGCGCAGGGCACGCCTACCCCGACCCGCAGGGTTCGCTCACCCGTCACCGCAAGCCCCAACAACGCGCCATGAGTGGCGATAACGGTGCCGCGAATGCCGCCATCGCGCACCAGCAGATTACTACCCAACCCCAACCATAACAGGGGTTCGTCCGCCGGCAGGCTGGCCAGAAACATCTGCAAATCTTCCAGATCGGCGGGGCGGTAAAAACGCGCCGCCGGCCCGCCAACCCGCCAGGAGGTGTACTGCGCCAGGGGCTCCTCAAGGCGTAACTCCCCTCGCAGGTTCGCCTGTCTGTCCAGCACCACCTCCATCAGCGCTGCTCCCCCAGTCCGTCCAGGGCCAGTTGCGCCGCTACCGCGCCGATGTCGCCGGCCCCCATCAACAGCAGGATGTCCCCGTCATCGAGGATACCGGGCAGCACGTGCGGGAGATCGGCGACGCGTTCCACGAACACCGGATCCACCTTGCCGCGCACCCGGATGGCGCGGCTCAGGCTACGCCCGTCAGCGCCGGCAATCGGCCTTTCACCGGCTGGATAAACGTCGGTGAGGACCAGGGCGTCGGTTGCGGACAGCACCTGGGCGAAATCGTCGAAAAGATCCCGGGTGCGGCTGTAGCGGTGTGGCTGAAACACCAGTACCAGCCGCCGGTCAGGCCAGGCGCCCTGGATGGCATCCAGTACCGCCGCCACTTCCCTGGGATGGTGGCCGTAATCATCGATCAGGGTAACCTTGCCGGCGGGGACCGTGATTTCACCATAGTTATGAAAACGCCGGCCGATGCCCTGAAAATTCTCCAAAGCACGCTGGATCGCCGCTGTTGGCACACCCAATTCGTGGGCTACGGCGATGGCGGCCAGCGCGTTGAGCACGCTGTGACGACCCGGCAGGTTGAGGGTGATGTCCAAGCTGGGATAGGGGGGGGTTGGCAGACGCACCCGAAAATGTGTGCGCATTCCCCGTTGCACGATATCGGTAGCACGCAGATCACAGTCTTCCATCGTGCCATAGGTAACCACCGGCCGCCCCACCCGTGGCAGGATCTGCCGAACCTGGGGGTCATCGATACACAATACAGCCAGCCCATAGAACGGCAGGTGGCGCAGGAATTCCATGAAGGTTTCCCGCAGCCGCTCGAAATTCCCTTCGTAAGTGGACAGATGATCGGCGTCGATGTTGGTGACGACAGCGATCATCGGCTGTAAATAGAGAAAAGAGGCATCGCTCTCATCAGCCTCGGCCACCAGGTATTTACCTGCCCCTAGCCGGGCATTGGCCCCGGCGCTGTTGAGCCGCCCGCCGATCACGAAGGTAGGATCCAGGCCACCTTCCGCAAGCAAGCTGGCGATCAGGCTGGTGGTGGTCGTTTTGCCATGAGTGCCGGCCACGGCGATACCGTAGCGAAACCGCATCAGCTCAGCAAGCATTTCGGCCCGCCGCACCACCGGGATACGCCCCCCTAGAGCCGCCACCACCTCGGGATTGTCGGCGGTGACGGCGCTGGAGGTTACCACCACATCGCAGCCAGCTATGTGCCCGGTGGCATGGCCCCGGTACACCGTGGCGCCCAGCTTGGCAAGCCGCGTCGTGACAGCATTGTTGGCCAGGTCCGAACCGGACACCGCATAGCCCAGGTTCAACAGCACCTCAGCGATGCCGCTCATGCCGGCGCCGCCGATGCCTACGAAATGGATGCGGCGGATGCGGCGCATATCGCGCTGGATCTCCTTGCTTGGATTCATCGTAATTACCTGTCACCTCTGCGCGCCTGTTCCAGGCACACGGCCGCCACTCGCTCCGCCGCGTCGATGTGGGCTAGCCGCCGCGCCGCCTCGGCCATGGCCAGCAGTCGGGCGCGATCCCCCAGCAAGTCCCGCAATAATTCCGCCAGTCGCTCCGCTGTCAGGCTTGCCTGCGGCGCAATCACAGCTGCTCCACCCCGCTCCAGAAAGCGGGCATTGGCGCTCTGGTGGTCATCCACGGCATGGGGAAAAGGCACCAGCACCGCGCCCACTCCGGCGGCCGCCAGTTCCGCTACTGTAATCGCGCCAGCCCGGCACAGTACCAGATCGGCCCAGCCATAAGCCGCCGCCATGTCTTCGATAAACGGTTCCAGGCGCGCGTTCACGCCTGCTTCCCGGTAGGCCGCCGTGGTCAGTTCCTGCAAACGGCCGCCGGCCTGGTGCCAGACCTCGGGTCTGATCTCCGCCGCCAGCAGGGCCAACGCCCTGGGAACCAATAGGTTGAGGGCCAAGGCGCCCTGGCTGCCCCCCACCACTAGCAACCGCGGACACCCTGAGCGCGCAGCGAAACGGTACGCTGGGGCCGACAGCGCTGCGATGCTATCGCGCACTGGATTACCCACGACCAAGGCGCGCCGGGCCGACGGAAAGCTGTCCGGAAATGCTTCCAGGACACGGCTGGCCAACCGAGACAACCAACGGTTAGTCATTCCCGCCAGGGCATTTTGCTCATGCACCACCAGAGGAATACCCAGGCAACGCGCCATCAGGCCACCGGGACCACTGACGAACCCGCCCATTCCCAGCACCAGGCATGGTTTGCAGCGCACCAGGATGGCAGCGGCTTGCAGCAGCGCCTTACTTACCATGAAGGGAGCCAGCAGCAGGCGTTGCAAACCGCTGCCTCGCAGTCCCGCCACACCAATCCATTCGATAGCAATGCCGGCTCGCGGCACCAGGGTTGCCTCCAGGCCACGCCGGGTGCCCATCCATACCAGGGAAATCCCTCGTTCACGCAATTTTCCCGCTACCGCCAGCGCCGGAAATACATGGCCGCCGGTACCTCCAGCCATGATCATGATGGGCGCTTCGGCGTTCATCGGCTGCCTCCCTTTGCCAATACAGCTGGTGGGGCAGGGTTGCCGACTCGCTCCGCGTTGGCAACTGCCGGCTGGTTGAGTTTTCCTACCCCCTCCCCTTTTGCGACACTGGAAGGTGAATGCTCACGCTGCAAGCGCGGATCCGCGGCGCGGGTCTCCACGTCAATCCGCAGCAATAACGCGAGCGCCACGCACATCACCACGACGCTGCTGCCGCCATAGCTCACCAGCGGCAGGGTCAAGCCCTTGGTAGGTAACACCCCCATGTTCACACCCATGTTGAAAAGCGCCTGGATGGCGAACCACAGGCTGATGCCATGGGCCAGGTGGGCGGCAAACCGCAGGTCCAGACGCTCGGCCCGCGCGGCGACGGTAAACGCCCGCCAGACAATGGTTGCATACAGGCCGATCACCACCAGCACGCCTACCAGTCCCAATTCCTCTGCGAGTATGGCAAAGATAAAATCGGTATAGGCTTCAGGGAGATAAAAAAGCTTCTGAATGCTGGCTCCCAGTCCCACCCCAACTATTTCGCCACGGCCGATAGCGATCAGGGATTGAGTAAGCTGGAAACCGCTATTGAAAGGGTCCGACCAGGGATCCAGAAAGCCGATCAGCCGAGCCCGCCGATAGGGTGAGGAGTACAGCAGCACGGCCATGGCCACCACGGTAATGCCTTGCAGAGCCACGAACCGCCACAGATTCACACCGGCTAGGAATAGCATGCCCAGGACGGTAGCCATCAGCACCACCGTGGTGCCGAAATCGGGTTCCAGCAAAAGCAGGATAGCCAATACACCTAGCACCAGCATGGGCCGGATCATAGCCATCGCCGACGCTTGCAGCGCACCTCCATGCCGATGCAGATAACCGGCTACATAAATAATGACAAACAGCCTGGCTGGCTCCGATACCTGCACATTCATCACACCCACGTTGACCCAACGCATACTGCCATTTACTTCCCTACCGATGCCGGGTATCAACACCGCCAACAGCAGACCAAAGGCAAGCATTAGTAGGCCGAGGCCGTTGCGCTGCCAGACTCGCAGGGGGACCCGAAAAACGACGGCTGCCAGCAGCAAGCCGAGGCCGATATAGGCACCCTGATGCAAGAGAAAATACAGGGGCTGGCCAAGTTTGTCGGCGGCCTGGGGCATGGAGGCGGAGGTCACCATCAGCAACCCCAGGGCCAACAGCAACAGGCCAGGACACAGCAGCCAGGGGTCCACGCTCGGCAGCACCTCGCTATCCCGCACCCGGTAAACCCCTGACGGAGCGGCACCCATCTTCAGCATTGTGTCTGCCTCTGGGCGGCGGCGGCGAACACCGCTCCGCGCTCCTCATAGCCGCTAAACATATCGAAGCTGGCGCAGGCCGGCGAGAGCAGCACGCTCTCGCCGGCCTGCGCCAGTTGCGCGGCCAGTGCTACCGCCTGTTCCATGTCCCGAGCGTAATGGACCGGTACCGCCCCGTCCACGGCGGCAGCAATCAGGGGGGCATCACGGCCAATCAGCACCAGCGCGCGGACTTTGTGGATAAGGGCTGCCCGCAAGGGAGTAAAGTCCTGGCCCTTGCCATCACCGCCAGCAATCAACACCAACTGGCCCGGTAATCCGTTCACCGCCGCCGCCGTGGCGCCCACATTAGTTCCCTTGGAATCATCGAACCAGCGCACTCCCCGATGCTCGGCCACCAGTTGGGTACGGTGCGCCAGACCCGTAAATTCCCGCAGAGCCGCCAGCATGGCAGTACGCTCCAACCCGAGGACATGGCCCATGGCCAGCGCCGCCAGTGCGTTGGCCAGGTTATGCTCGCCGCCAATCTTGAGTTCCGCCGCGGCCAGCCAGCAGTCCTCGCCACAGGCCAGCCAGCTCTCACCGTCACGGTGGCGCAGGCCAAATTCATTCTCAGCGGGCTGGCTCAGGGTGAACCGCACAACCCGCCGGCCCGGTTCGGCCATCGCCACCACCGCCGGATCATCGCCGTTGAGGACCATACAGCCATCACCTCGGAAAACGCGCCGTTTGGCAGCGATGTATTCGTTCAAGTCGGGGTAGCGGTCCAGGTGATCGGGGCTGATATTGAGCACCGTAGCCACACTGGCATTCAGGCTGTAGGTGGTTTCCAACTGGAAGCTGGACAGCTCCAGTACACACAAATCCTTAGGATCGCCCGTCAACAGATCCAAAGCTGGCGTACCCAGATTGCCACCCACTGCCACGGCCACCCCGACCCGCTCGGCCATGAGACCCAGCAACGTAGTAACCGTGCTTTTACCGTTGGAACCGGTGATAGCCGCCACTGGCATGTCGGTCAGGCGCGCGAATAGCTCAATGTCCCCCCACACCGGTATCCCCCGCGTCTGCGCCTGTGCAATCACGGGCGTCTTCACGGACACCCCGGGGCTGACCAGGAGGCGTGTCGCGCTGGCAAAGACAGCGGGGGCAAATTCACCCAAATGACAGGGCAGACCCGGAAACTCCTGCCGCAGGGCGGCCAAGCCAGGCGGCGCGGCGCGGCTGTCGGCAACCGCTACCCGGACGCCTAGATTCACCAGGGTGCGCACGGCGGACAGACCGCTCTTACCCAGCCCCACTACCAGCGTAAGCCCCCCCAAGTCCAGGCCAGTCTGTTGAGCAAATTGGTTAGTCATGGGTGTCATCAACGGATCTTCAGGGTAGCCAAACCGACCAATACCAGGATGACAGTGACGATCCAGAAGCGGACAATCACCCGTGGTTCCGGCCAGCCCTTGAGTTCAAAATGATGGTGCAGAGGGGCCATTCTGAAAATGCGCCGGCCGGTCAGCTTGAACGAGGCCACTTGCAGGATAACCGACACGGTTTCCATGACAAACACCCCCCCCATGATCAACAGCACCAGTTCCTGGCGCACCACCACGGCGATTGTCCCCAGGGCTGCCCCCAGCGCCAGGGCGCCCACGTCACCCATAAAGACCTGAGCGGGATAGGCATTGAACCAGAGAAACCCCAAACCCGCCCCCACCAGAGCGCCGCAGAATACGATTACCTCGCCCACCCCAGCCACATGGGGAATACCCAAGTAATTGGCGAAGTTCACATTGCCAGTGGCATACGCAAACACCCCCAGGGCACCGGCTACCATAACCGTGGGCATGATCGCCAACCCATCCAAACCATCGGTGAGATTGACGGCGTTGCTGGAACCCACGATCACGAAATACGTCACGGGAATGAACATAACACCCAGATCGACGACTACCTGCTTGAAAACCGGCACGATGAGTTGGGTCTCCACCGGGGTTTTGGCGGCGAAATAGAGCAGCAGGGCGACTGCCAGACCGGCGCAGGACTGCCAGAAATACTTGGCCCGCGCCGATAGCCCCTTGGAATTGCGCAGCACCAGTTTCCGGTAATCATCCACCCAGCCAATCAGCCCGAACGCCAGAGTCACCAACAACACCAGCCAGACATAGCGGTTGCGCAGGTCTGCCCACAACAGTGTAGAGACTCCTATAGCCATCAGGATCAGCGCCCCGCCCATGGTGGGCGTGCCAGCCTTGGAGAGATGATTCTTAGGACCGTCATCACGGATGTGCTGGCCAATCTGATGCAAGCTCAGGCTCCGGATCATGACCGGACCCAGGATGAAGGAAATGAACAACGCGGTCAGCACCCCCAGGATCGCCCGCAAGGTTAGGTACTGAAACACGTTGAAGCCGCTGTAATAGCGGGCGAGCAGTTCAGCCACCCAAACCAGCATTTTATGCCCCCTTTTCCCCAGCGGGGCTGGATTCCGTCAGGAGGCCCTGGACCACGCGTTCCATACGCATGCTGCGAGAACCCTTAACTAAAATAACCGGCTTATCATTGGTTCCCCGGAGCGCCGCGCCCAATGCTTGAATCAATGTCTCCACAGTGTCGAAATGCACGCCACCCACCCCGAAAGCCAACGTCGCCTGGCGGCTGTTCAGACCCGAGGCATAAAGACGCTGAAAGCCCACCGCCCGTGCCTGCTGCCCGGCTTGTCTATGCAGGTCCGCGGCCTGCGGCCCCAGCTCCGCCATATCCCCCAATACCAACCATTTGGTGCCCGCAGCAGCGCCGATGGCGTGCAGGGCCGCCGCCAGGGAGGCAGGATTGGCGTTATAGGTATCGTTGATGAGCGTGCTGCCGTTCAGCCCTGTCAGACGTTGCAGGCGCCCGGCCACACCGCTCATCCCTTCCAGACCCTGGCGGATATCCTCCAC
>Ga0209048_10001440_pt1 | contig 24530 bp, 25 predicted proteins | sample FrelakmetCRP12CR_FD_187146 | JGI IMG/M metagenome (GOLD analysis project Ga0209048, IMG submission 187146) | Freshwater lake sediment microbial communities from the University of Notre Dame, USA, for methane emissions studies - CRP12 CR (SPAdes)... | ecosystem: Environmental > Aquatic >... | reverse complement strand
TCTCTGACAGCGTGCGGGTCCCACGCCAGTGCCAGAAATGAAGAAAGCCGGTGGATATATTCCACCGGCTTTCGTCTTTCAGAGTTTTGACACGGACTCCCCGCGCCGGGGTTTCTGTCTGCATGCCGCGCGATCCAAGTCGCATCCAACTCGGTCGCCTTATGGGTCGTGTGCGCTAGCATGGACACCTGAGGGACTGCGGTGCCTTCGACACTGATGCCGCCGAGCCGGCGGTCCGCTCGGCTCTGGATTTGGGCCGGGAAAAGGATAGGTAGAAATACTTACATAAGTAAGCAAATGCCGCGTATAAGTGATTCTACTTCGCGTTCGCATCAGTCGTCCCGAGCACGAAGCAGTTCCACTCAGTCGCAAAGACAGCGCCTGCCGGACGAACAGGACAAGGATTGTTGCACATGAACTTCCTAACCTCAGTTACTAAGGCCCGGATGGCCGGAATGACTGTCGCGGCCGTCGCATTGCCGATGTTGTCATTGGCAGCGCTGGCGGGACCCCCTGTCCAAAAGGCGGCTATTGACTCCCCCACCACCATTGTATCGACGCAGGCGAATCGAGACGTAGTGAGCGTCGCAGTCCCGTACGCTGACTTGAATCTCGCCAATGCGCAGGGCATCGCGGCCCTGAATTCGAGAATCAAGAACGCAGTCGACAAGGTGTGTGGCAGCCCCGATGCCAGGGACCTGACGCGAGTGGCGGCCACGCGCGAGTGCCGAGACGCTGCCATTGCAGATGCGACGGCGCAGGTCGCGATGTTGGCCTCGTCGAGGCCGGTCGCTGCCCGATAGCAAGGCATCGAGCCTCGCAACCTGCAGTTAGCGGAAGGCTGGCTGCACCGATAAGCCCGGCCAAGTGCCGGGCTTGTCGTTTTGACGATGTTGCAGCGGCTCGGGATCCGATGCTAGGTGCTGCTCGCCATGTAACTTGGCCACGCCCGCACAGTGCCGTCGGACTGGCTGCGCTTTGGGGTCACGTTCGAGACCCGCTCGCCAGTTAAGAATCCCGCCCCCGCCACGAACGCACTCGATGCGAACGGCCCGGTCGGGGCGGTCTCGCAAATAGTCACCTGAAACAGCCACCGCCCCGCGCCGGGGTTTCCGTGTCTGGGCGTCGGCGCTCGGCTTGAATGACTGCTGAAGTCCGACCGAAGCGCGTTGGGGTCGGGACGGGCGGGTGCACCTGCAACTGCCAGACCTCGCTGCAATCTCGGCACTGCTCGGTTAGCGAGCCCTTGCCTTCCCTCACTGTGCCCGCAGGGTCCGGGACGCGCCGCGGTCACACTGCAGGCAGCAGGTGTGCAGTTCGTCGTCGTGTTCCAGCAGATCCGAGACGGGTGCCGGTGTCGATCATCGGGTGACCATAGCATCGCAACAGGCTCAGCATGGGTGACACATCCTGAAGCGCCTCTGGCAGCCAGATCGTGCGTGTCGGCGAAGCACTCGATGGCACGCGCTCGATTCTGGCGGTGGCCCCCCCTGAGTGTGATTTCGACCAAAATGTCAGCCCGGCCGCGTGAGGATTGCCACAAGGCGCACCCCCGCGCATTCTGGGGCCGCAAGAGACCCACCTACATGGAACGGTTCAGTGCCGAGCGCATCCCACCAACTCGCCCGCTACGCGCTATTCGCCTTCATTCTCACGTTCATCGGCGCACGTACGCTGGTGTTCCTCATCATGTCGCAGCGCATGCCGAACCTGTATTTCTTCCTGCGCGGCACCCATGTCCATCACCTGAATTACGGCATCTTTCTGCTTGCTGGCGTCGGCGCCTATCTCCTGCTGTGGAGGCCCAGCGAGCGGGCGGCCCGTATGGCCGCACTCTTGTATGGCATGGCGATGGGCCTGACGTTCGATGAGTTTGGTATGTGGCTGCATTTGGGAGGCAGCTACTGGCAGCGCGCGAGCGTCGATGCGGTAATTCTGGTCGGCGCAATTCTTGCTCTTGTCGCATACGCGCGGTCGATCGCGACCTTCGAGTCGCGCCATCTGAAGGCATCCATTGCGATCCTCATCGCCGTCATTGCATTCGGCGTGGTGCTGTACGACACCTCTTTGCAGGTCGGCAGGTTGGAGGGGCCGCGCCTGCGAGAGCTTGAGATGGCGTCATCCCCGTAGTCCTCGGCCGACCGGTCACGCAGTGCCGCATCGTTCTAACGAACGCTTGGCTTTCGCGCTCCTGTTGAAAGGTCGCGGATGGTGCGCCGCGAAAATTGCGTCGATGGATTTGTTGAGCTCTTGCTCCGCGATTTCCGAGGGTTTGAGAAGGTAACTCGCATGTTGCCTCGCCGCCGAGCGGCGGCAAGATTCGCTGCTAACAAAGGGATTGCCGTGGGAAGGCGCCACAGCATGGTGTTCGACCTGTGATCTTGGTTTCAACGCAAACGCGTTCAAGCGGAAGTGCGGCTGTCCGGGCGCCCAGTGCAGGCATGCCACGTCACTAATCCGTACCATGCGGTGAGCGTCAAGGCGGGCCCGGAGACGGTCCTGCCGATGCTGGACAGCGTGTTTCGCGAGATGGTGCCCTTCCTCGCGGCCGCGGCCGAGCAGGTACGCTCACTGAGGCGCGGGCCTGCCGGCCATCTCCCGCGGTTCGCCGGTCCAGTTCAGTTCCCTCTGGTGCGCGAGGCGTTCTCGCGGCAGTGCGTCCCCTGCACGTTGTGGATGGCGCTGCGGGTGCTCGATGTGCTCGCTGTTGTGCCCCCGAGCCAGGCAGATCCGGTGCGACACCGGGTCAAGGCGATGGGCGGGGATGCCTTCCCGCATCTGCAGATCCCCCGATTGAATCGCGTCGGCGTACGTGCTGCCGTAGCCGAGTAAGGTGCACGAAGACGTCAAGACGCGGGCGGAGGCAGATCCATGAGCGGAAGTCCGCAGGCGGAAAAGACACGATCGACTGACGGCCCTGTATTTGAGGCTCCAGTCCGCGGTTGGCGCGCGGCTTTCCCGCCGGCGCAGTGGCTGCCCACGTATAGGCCGCAGTGGTTGGCGAACGACGCGATCGCCGGCGTAACTCTCGCCGCCTACGGCATTCCGGTCTCACTCACTTGCCTACGCCTCGCTCGCTGGCCTGCCGCCGCAATACGGCATCTACTGCTATCTGGTCGGCGGCCTGTTCTATGCGTTCTTCGGCTCCTCGCGCCAGCTCGCGATCGGCCCCACCTCAGCGATCTCAATGTTGGTCGGCGTCACGGTCGCGGGCATGGCGCAGGGCGATCCGGGGCGCTGGGCCGACATCGCGGCGCTGACCGCGCTCGTCATCGCCTGCATGTGCGTGCTGGCGTGGCTGCTGCGATTGAGTTCGCTGGTCAACTTCATCAGCGAAACCATCCTGCTTGGCTTTAAAGCGGGCGCCGCGCTGACGATCGCCTTGACGCAGTTGCCCAAACTGTTCGGCGTCAAGGGTGGCGGCGAAAGCTTCTTCGAGCGCCTTGTCGTCCTGGGGGGGCAGCTCCCCGATACCAACCTCGCCGTGCTGGCCTTTGGTCTCGTCGCCATAACCTTGCTCGTGCTCGGCGAGAAACTCCTGCCCGGCCGGCCGATCGCGCTGCTCGTGGTTGTCGTTTCCATCCTCGTGCTGTCTTTCACGCCGGTTGGTGACTTGGGCTTCAAGGTCGTGGGCGACTTGCCGAAGGGCCTGCCCGACTTCCGCCTGCCGGGGTTACGGGTACGGGACGTGGACGGGGTAATTCCACTCGCGTTCGCGTGCATGTTGCTGGCCTACGTCGAAAGCGTGTCGGCGGGACGCGCGCTGGCGCAGGCGCACGGCTACGTAGTCGATGCGCGCCAGGAACTGCTCGGCCTGGGCGCGGCGAATCTCGGCGCGGCGTTCTTCCAGGCCTACCCGGTGGCCGGCGGCCTGTCGCAGTCCTCGGTGAACGACAAGGCCGGCGCCAAGACACCGCTCGCGCTGGTCTTCGCCTCGGTCACGATCGGCCTCTGCCTGATGTATCTGACCGGCATGCTGAAGAACCTGCCCAACGTGGTGCTGGCGGCCATCGTGCTGGTGGCCGTCAAGGGCTTGATCGACATCCGTGAAATGCGCCACGTCTCGCGGGTCAGCCGCTTCGACTTCACCGTTTCGATGGTCGCCTTCGCTGCGGTCCTGCTGCTGGGCATTCTCAAGGGTGTGATCGTGGCGGTCTTGGTGTCGCTCCTGTTGCTCATACGACGCACCGCGCACCCGCACGTGGCGTTTCTCGGCCTCATCCCCGGCACCCAGCTCTACTCCGACATGGAGCGCCACCCGGAGAACGTCGCCGTGCGCGGTGTGCTGCTGTTCCGCGTCGAGGCATCGTTGATGTACTTCAACATCGAGCATGTGCGTGAAGCCGTCTGGGAGAAGACCCGCTCAACTCCCGGGCCGTTAGAGCTGGTGGTGTGGGATTTGTCCACTTCGCCGGCCATCGATCTGCCCGGTGTGCGAATCCTGGCGACGTTTCAGGAGGCACCGCAGGCGGCGGGGATTCGCTGCAGGGTGATCGGAGCGCATGCGGGGGTGCGCGACGCCCTCCGCGCCGAAGGATTGGAGGAACGCTTCGGCTCCTTCGACCGCACGATCTCAGTCGCTGATGTAATCGACGAGTTTCAGGGCCGCAATGGATCAGGAGCAGCGAGCGGCCTGATCGCGCCGACGTAGTCAAGTAACGCTGCCATACAGCTCGCGGTCGGACCGCGTCTGCCACTTTCCACACCGGCAACACAGACTTGTTCGGCGGCAAAAGGCGATCGCAGGAGTCGCTCTATTCGATGGTGGGCCACGCGATTCACAGCTTTCGTTGCGGGACATAGGGTTCAGTAGAGGCCACCTATTGCCGGGGCGACAGCACGCCGATCGATGAGACGACCCGGATCGATCTGTAACGCACCAGGCGTAGCGGCGCGCACCGGTAACCGCTGCAGCGTCGCCGGCGTTGCGTCGCAGCATCGTCGGGGCGGCGGGATCCGATCATCCTGCCGCGAAGCCTCAGGCCAATTGCGCTGGCGGGCGGGCTGCCTAGGCGTCTCGATTCCGGCCAGGCATTCCGACGCCACGGGCTCTGCGTCACGGTTGGGGCGGTCACGGTATACTTCCTGTTGCCGGTCGGCAGGGGCGCGGTCACGCATTGGCAGTAGCCGCGGTGCAACCGTGCACCGCCGCGAAAGTTCCTGCTTGACTCGAGAGCGAGGGTAACGGCGAGCGTCGGCGTGATTGGGGCGACGCGCTCAGCCGACGGCGCTGCGGGTCGAGACCGTCGAGCTCCGCCCTGCGCGTGGTTGGCGAAACACAGGCGATGAGGAGATTGCGGTGAAATATGAAAGGATGCTCGCGGCCGCTGCCGTATGCACATCATTGCTGTGCGCGTCGGCCGGTGCCGCGGCGCAGGCCGAGGAGCCCTGGCAGTTTGCGGCCACGGTCTATGGATACCTGCCCAGCCTGAGTGGCACGACGACGTTCCCGGCGACGGGCGGCGGCAGCAACGTGAGCGTCGACGCCAACACCATCCTCGACAACCTGAAGTTCACGTTCATGGGCGCCCTCGAGGCGCGCCACGGACAGTGGGGGGCCATGACCGACGTCATTTACCTCGACCTTGGCAACACGAAGAGAGAGACGCGCGACCTCACCATCGGCGGTATCCAGTTGCCGGCCGGAGCGAGCGCGAAGGTCGAGTTCGACCTGAAGGGCTGGCTGTGGACGCTCGCCGGAACCTACCGTGTGGTGTCCGAACCGCAGTACACGCTCGACGTTCTGGGCGGCGCAAGGCTGTTCGATTTGCAGCCGACGCTGGCCTGGTCCGTCACCGGCAACGTCGGGTCGATCGCGCTTCCGGACCGTTCGGGTGGCCGCGAGGTTACCGAGCAAAACTGGGATGCGATCGTGGGCGCAAAGGGCCGCGCGGTTTTCGGCGACGAGAAGACCTGGTTCGTGCCGTATTACTTCGACGTCGGGACCGGGAATTCGAAGTTCACCGGACAGGCCATGGCGGGCTTGGGTTATGCGTTCAAGTGGGGTGAGGTGCTCGCAGCCTGGCGCTACATCGACTACCAGATGAAGTCGGGCAGCGCGATCGAGCGGCTGAGCTTCAGCGGGCCGGCGCTTGCCGTGACATTCCGTTGGTGAGGATCGGACGCAGACCACACGACGAGCGACGGATTCGAGGCTTCGCCGGGCGCTTCCGGCCCGCCCCCGACGCGTGCAATGCGCTAGTCAGACTGACATAGGAGCACCCGCATGTCCCCGATTTGCGCGCTCGCGCTTGCCGCCGCCCTACTGGTCGCCGTTCCCGTTCAGGCCGATTCGAACCTGACGCCCCAGCAGAGCGCTGAGCTGCAGCAGTTCTTGCAGGAGGTCCACGCCGGCAAGCGCCAGCTCGTCGCGGGATTGATGCCGCTGACTACGGAGGAGGGCAACGCCTTCTGGCCTCTGTACGAGGAGTATCAGACCAAGCTCAGGGACATCAACAAGCGCCTCTACGATGCGCTCGGCAGCTACCGGGACGCGTACAACGCCGGCCCCGTGGACGATGCGACGGCGAAGAGGCTGCTCAAGGAAACCATTGCGGTGGACGAGGCCGAGTTGAAGCTCCGCAAGAGCTTCGTTCCGAAGCTCGAGAAGGTGCTGCCCGCCGCCAAGGTGGCGCGCTACGTGCAGATCGAGCAGAAGATCCGCGCGGCGATCCGCTATGAGCTGGCAGCGGGCATCCCGCTGGTTGAGTAGAGGCGTGCCGGCTGGTTGAGCGGGACGCGGATGCGTCGCGGCACCGGCGGCGATGCCAGCGGGCCGGCGCCCGAAGGAGCTGCCGGCAGCAATCCGCACTCAACCACCGCATCTCGGCCCGCTTCAACCGGCCGGACGGTTCCAAGGACCGTCCCGGCTGCCTCGCGGCGGCGCGCCCGTCGCCGTGCGGCATACGGGGCGGTGGCATCACATTATGGCCGGCGGCGTCCGGTCGAGGAGAGAAGGGCAAGCCATGTCAGACGATGATTTTGATGTGCACGGTCCGCACGATCACGAACTCGAACACGCGGCCGCGAGCGCCGCTCACGACCGGTTCGCGAGCCGCATTGCGATGACGACCGCCCTGCTGGCGGTCCTTGCCGCCATATGCTCGTACCTCGCCGGCGCGACGCAGGCGACGGCGGCCCTCGATAAGAACAATGCCGTCATCCGCAAGACCGAGGCGGGTGACCAGTGGGCGTATTACCAGGCGAAGAGCACGCGCCAGAGCCTGATGGAACTCGGCGCGATACTCGCATCACCTGACAAGACCGCGGTGCTGCAGGCCGAGCGCGATCGCTACGCCCGCGAGAAGAGCGCGATCCAGGACCAGGCGCGCAAGCTCGAGTCGGAATCCGACGCCTGGGACCGCCGCAGCGAAGAGCAGATGCACGTTCACCATCGCTGGGCGCAGGCCACCACCGCGCTGCAGGTGGCGATCGCGATGTCGGCGATTGCCCTCATCACGCGCCGGCGCTGGATGCAGGTCATGGTGTATGGCTTCGCCGGCCTCGGGCTGGCGGTCGGCGCCCTGGCGCTGCTGCAGGTCTGAGGCCGCGAGAGAACCCCACTCGGCTCACGAGCGCGGCTAGCGGGCCCCGCACGGCCCGCTGCTGCCAGCGAGCTATCCGGCGGCCCGGAATCAGGGCCGGCCAGCGGCCGCGAATTCGGCGACCTCGACTCTGGCCACGCCCGCAAACTCTGCTCGCGTGTCTGACTGAGATGATTTACATTATCATTCAGTCGAAAAAAGAGGGGGGTACGACCATGTGGGGATTCTCCGCCGGGGTCGCTTCGCCGAAGCCCGCCCCTGTCCGCAGCATCAAGCCCAGTCCCTACGGCGCGGTCTCGATCGTCGGTCCGGCCAGCTGTTGTGCGGCGGCTAAATCATTGAAGGAAGAGCGATTACTGATCGCCTCGGCCCCAACGCTGCCGATGGCGCAGTGTTCCATGCCGCAGCAGTGCCGGTGCCACTTCGAGAAGCACGCCGATCGGCGCACTCCGGACGGCTGCCGCCGCCTGAATGACGAGCTGGAGGCGTCGCGGTGGTACGGGGGCCTGGAGCTCAGGATAGGTCCCGGCCGGCGCTCAAGCGACTGACCCGGGGGGCGCTCTTACCCCAAGCGGTCGCCCCGCGGCCCAGGGTTGGCAGCGACCCTCAAGGCAGGCTTGCTACGGCGTCGGCGTCCACGTCCGCTTGCAGGTCGATGACATGTCGATGCAGCGCCTATTGGCGCGACTCCGGTGCGGCAACGGTGGTGCCCGAGATCATTGTGCAGGACGGGCGCTCGAGCCGCGCACCGCAGGGACAGTGCACCGTTCCCCGCGTGCACGAGAACTTCTGCGTGATCACGACGCGTCGGCGCTTCCATTCGACGGCGCTGAAATGGCTGCTGCGCTGATCCCCGGGTTCCCGGCCGGCGGTGACTCGCGGCGCGCGGCTCCTGCGGCAAACCCGTATGTTTCTTGAGCCGCAAGCTGATGTCATTTGGCCGCAGTTCGGCCCACGCGCCATCCGCATGACCGGCGGCACCGGTCTTTCCTGACAAACGGCGCGGGGCAGGAGGGGGCAGCGTGGAGGACCGGACCGCTGATCTCGAATCCGCCGTCGAGGAACTCCGGCGGACGGTTGCTGCGCTTGAGCTGCGCCTCGGGGCGCTCGAGGCGGCACGGTGGAGCGGCGCGGCTGGCGAGGCCGAGGAGAGCCCACCGCAGTCCGCGCACGCCGCCACTGATGTCGCGCCGAGCGCCGGCACGGCGAAGAGCCCGTACGACCCGATCGCGATCCTCTCCCTGATCGGTAGACTGCTGCTGGTCCTGGCCGGCGGGTTCTTCCTGCGGGCGATGACCGACACGGGTACGCTCGCACCCCCGCTCGGCCTTGCCCTCGGCTTCCTCTACGCGCTGGTGTGGCTGTTCATGGCGGATCGCTCGGGCGGGCGCCGGCAGGTGCCGAGCGCCGTCGTCCACGCGCTCGGCACTGCCATGATCGCGTTCCCGCTGCTGGTCGAGGCGGCGACCCGGTTCAAGGTGCTGACCGGCACGGGGAGCGTCATCGCCATCGCCTTCCTGGCGGCGGCGATGTTGTTCGTTGCCTGGCACCGATACCTGCGTGCCGTAGCGTGGATCGCCGTCCTGGGCGCGCTGCCGACGAGTTTTGCGCTGCTGATGCAGACGGGCGTCGTCGCCCCGTTCGCGTTCCTGCTGATTGCCCTGGGTGTGGCGACGCTGTGGCTGGGTTACGCGCGCGACTGGTGGGGACTGCGCTGGCCGGTGGCGCTGGCCGCGGATATCGCCGTGGTTGGCGTGACGCTGCGCGTCCTTGCGCCGGGGCACCAGGAGACCCCGCAGGTCGCCATGCTGCTGCAACTGCTGCTACTCGGGGCCTACGTCGTCAGCATCGCGGTCCGCACGCTTATCCGGCGCCGCAACGTCGTTCCCTTCGAGGTCGTGCAGACCGCGGCCGTGCTGGTCATCGGCTTCGGCGGGGCCCTCTACCTGAGCCGGCTCACCGGGATTCTGCCGGAGACGCTCGGTGTGGTCGGCCTGGTCCTGGGTGCCGTGTGCTACGGGCTGGCCGTCGCGTTCATCGACAGGCTGCAGGGCCGCAGCGAGCGCAACGTCTACTTCTACACGACGCTCGGACTCGCGTACGTGCTGGGCGGCCTCGCGCTGGCCCTCGGCCGGCCCTGGCTCGGGGCGGCCTGTGCGGTGCTGGCGGTGCTGGCGGCGGCGTTGTGGTCTCGCTTCGGACGGCTGTTCATGCTGCTGCACGCGCTCGTCTACCTGGTGGCGGCCGGCATCGCTTCGCAGGCACTGCTCTACAGTGCACGGGCGCTGGCGGCCGCTGCGACCGTACCCTGGTCCCCGCCCAACGCGGGCGCCCTGGTCTTGCTCGCCGCCGCCGCATTGTCGGCGGGGCTCGCCACGGCGCGGCCGACGCTCGAGGACGAGGACATCGCCGGCGGGCTGCGGTTCGTCATCAACCTCATCTTCGCCGCGCTCGCCGCCGGCTGCCTCGTCGGCTACTTCGCCCCGATCGTCGGCCGGCTGCCCGATGGCGGCGTGAATGCAGGGGTGCTCGCTACGGTTCGCACGGGCGTGCTGTCGCTGGCCGCGCTGCTCATCGCCTGGGCCGGTCGCCGACCCCGGCTGCGTGAATGGGGATGGCTCGTCTACCCGCTGCTGGTCGGGATCGGCCTGAAGATGGCGACTCAGGACTTCAAGGACTCGCGGCCGGTGACGCTCTTCATCGCGATGGCTCTCTATGGCGCGGCGCTCATCGTGGCGCCGCGGCTGCGGCGTGGGGCGGGCGCGAAGCCGCCAACGACCCCGGCCGCCACCTCCGCTGGCCACGCGTAGGAGCGCCTGAGGCTGCGGCCGGCGGGTGGCGCCGCGCTCTAGCGCCTGTGCCGCATGGCCACGGCCGCGTGTCGCCCGCGGCGTCAGGGCAGACGTTCAGACGTTGCATTGCAGCAAGCTGTACGGCGTCAGTGGCTGGCCGAGCCCATGCCACGTTCGGTCGAAAGGCCAATGGTGCCCGTCTGCAACCCGCTGCTAGGATCGTGGCCCAGCGCCGCCCGATGCACGGCGGCGTCCTTCAGATCAACACACGTCAAGGCGGGAGATACAACATGCGTTACGCGGATCCAGGTTCGCCGGGTGCCAAGGTCAGCTTCAAGTCGCGCTATGACAATTTCATCGGCGGCAAGTTCGTGCCCCCGGTGCGGGGACAGTACTTCGACAATCCTTCGCCGGTGAACGGCAAGGTGTTCTGTCAGGTCGCGCGTTCCACGGAGGAGGACATCAACCTGGCACTGGACGCGGCGCACGCCGCCGCCGACGCCTGGGGCCGCACGCCGGTAGCGGCGCGCGCGGCGGTCCTGAACAAGATCGCCGACCGCATCGAGGCGAACCTCGAGATGATCGCCGTCGCCGAGACCTGGGACAACGGCAAGCCGGTGCGCGAGACGCTGGCCGCCGACATTCCGCTGGCGGTCGATCATTTCCGCTACTTCGCCTCGTGCGTGCGCGCGCAGGAGGGGTCCCTTGGCGAGATCGACGAGACGACCGTGGCCTACCACTTTCACGAGCCGCTCGGCGTCGTGGGGCAGATCATTCCCTGGAACTTCCCGATCCTCATGGCGGCGTGGAAGCTCGCCCCGGCGCTGGCGGCCGGCAACTGCGTGGTCATCAAGCCCGCCGAGCAGACGCCGGTCGGCCTGCTGCTCGTGGCCGAATTGATCGCCGATCTGCTGCCGCCGGGCGTGCTGAACATCGTGAACGGCTTCGGCCTCGAGGCCGGCAAGCCGCTCGCCTCGAGCAGCCGCATCGCCAAGATCGCCTTCACGGGCGAGACGACCACCGGCCGGCTGATCATGCAGTACGCGAGCCAGAACCTCATCCCGGTGACGCTCGAGCTTGGTGGCAAGAGCCCGAACGTCTTCTTCGACGACGTCATGGCGCAGGACGACGATTTCCTCGACAAGGCGCTCGAAGGCTTCACGCTGTTTGCGCTCAACCAGGGCGAAGTCTGTACCTGCCCGAGCCGCGCGCTCGTGCAGGAGAGCATCGCCGAGAAGTTCATGGAGCGCGTCGTCAAGCGCGTCCAGACCATCAAGCAGGGTCATCCGCTCGACACCGACACCATGATCGGCGCCCAGGCGTCCACCGAGCAGGTGGAGAAGATCCTCTCCTACATGGACATCGGTCGCCAGGAGGGCGCGAAGGTGCTCACCGGCGGCGCTCGCGCCAACCTCGGCGGCGAACTCGCGGGCGGCTACTACATCCAGCCCACGATCTTCCGCGGCCACAACAAGATGCGCGTCTTCCAGGAGGAGATCTTCGGCCCGGTGGTCTCCATGACGACCTTCAAGGACGAGGCCGACGCACTGAAGATCGCCAACGAGACGCTCTACGGCCTCGGTGCCGGCGTGTGGACCCGCGACGGCAGCCGGGCCTATCGCATGGGCCGGGGCATCAAGGCGGGCCGCGTGTGGACCAACTGCTACCACCTCTATCCCGCCCACGCGGCGTTCGGCGGCTACAAGCAGTCGGGCATCGGCCGCGAGACCCACAAGATGATGCTCGACCACTACCAGCAGACCAAGAACCTGCTGGTGAGCTACAGCCCGAAGGCGCTGGGCTTCTTCTGATGGTCGAGCGGGTCTCGGCGACGCCCGCCGCCCTGGAACTGATCGCCGTGCTGCGCGGGCAGCACGGCGATCTGATGTTCCACCAGTCCGGGGGCTGCTGCGACGGCAGTTCGCCCATGTGCTACCCGTTGGGCGAGTTCCTCGTCGGTGCGTCGGACGTCAAGCTCGGGGAGATCGGCGGCTGCCCCTTCTACATGAGCCGCGCCCAGTTCGAGTACTGGGAACACACCCACCTCACCATCGACGTCGTGGAAGGGCGGGGCGGGATGTTCTCGCTGGAAGGACCGACCGGGCGGCGCTTCCTCACGCGCTCGCGGCTGTTCACCGACGAAGAAGCGCAAGCGCTCAAGGCCCAGCCCCTCCGCTGAGTGCCCGGGCCCGCCGGCGGCCGGTCGCGGCCGCGCCTTGGCTTTGACGGGGCGCCCTCACTTATATAGCATAGTGATATCACTATGAAAGCAGCGGCAATCCCGTCGCTGCAGGCGAGCGGGCGCTCGAGAAGGAGACCGGCATGTCAGCCCAGTCGACGCGGACGGAAGAGATCGAACGGCAGACGCTCAGCGGATACGCGATGGTGGCGGTCGGACTGGTGCTGCTCCTCGCCGCCGGCTACCTGATCTCGCAGATCCAGTACCAGGGCCCCGGCGTGCTACGGGTGGCGGCGCCGCTCGTCGTGCTCGGCATCTTCGTGCTGTCCGGCCTGTACATGCTGCAGCCGAACGAGGGAGCGATCCTGCTGCTGTTCGGCAAGTACACCGGGACGGACCGCAACGACGGCCTGCGCTGGGCCAACCCGTTCTACCGCAAGCAGAAGATCAGCCTGCGTGCCCACAACCTCGCCTCCGAGCGGCTGAAGGTCAACGACAAGCGCGGCAATCCGATTGAGATCGCCGCCGCGATTGTCTGGCGCGTGCGCGACAGCGCGCAGGCCGTCTTCGACGTCGAGGACTACGAGGCCTTCGTGCGCATCCAGGCCGAGGCGGCGGTGCGCCACCTGGCCTTGAGCTACGCCTACGACGAGGGCGAGGACCTGCACGCCGGCGAGATCACGCTGCGGGCGGGGCAGGACCGGGTCGCCGAGACGCTGATCCGCGAACTCACCGACCGGTTCGACCAGGCGGGCGTTGTCGTGGAGGATGCCAAGCTCACGCACCTGGCCTATGCGCCGGAGATTGCGCAGGTGATGCTGCGGCGGCAGCAGGCCGAGGCGATCATCGCCGCGCGCAGCAAGATCGTGCAGGGCGCCGTCAGCATGGTCGAGATGGCGTTGAACGGCCTGTCCGAGCGGGGCATCGTGCACCTCGACGACGAGCGCCGGGCGGCCATGGTTAGCAACCTGCTCGTCGTGCTCTGCGCCGACACCGAAGCGCAGCCGGTGATCAACACCGGCACGCTCTATCAGTGAGCCGTCGCTGATGAGCCGGCCGTTCTATGAGCACACGCAGACCGGGTGGCTCCTGCGCCTGTCCTTCGTGTTCGGGGCCGTGCTGTGCACGGCGGTCGGCGCGGCGACGCCGCCCCCGCCGTCGCCGTTGCCGATCGAAGCGTTCATGGCCATCGCGCTCCTGATGCTGGTGCTGGGCTGGTTCTGGGCCTCGCTGACGGTGCGCGTGGAAGAGGCGGGCGTGCGCGTGCGGTTCGGGCTTGGCTGGCCGCGCCGGACGCTGCCGGTTGCGGACCTTGCGAACGTCGAGATCACCCGCACGAGTTGGCTCAGCGGCTGGGGGATGCACCTCACTCGCCGCGGCTGGCTGTACAACGTCTCGGGATGCGATGCGGTGATCGTCGGGCTCAAGAGCGGCAAGGCGGTTCTGATCGGTAGCGACGAGCCGCGGCGACTGAAGGCCGCCATCGAACGGGCGATGGCAGCCGCCGTGCGGACGCCGGCCCACGCGTCCTGAGGTCATGGCGAGCCCCGACAAGAAGGCCTTTCTGCTGCGTGTCGATGCGCAGCTCTGGGTCGCACTCGAGCGGCTGGCGGCCGCCGAACTGCGCAGCGTCAACGCGCAGGTGGAGTTCCTGCTGCGCGAGGCGCTCGCGCGGCGCGGGCTGCCGACGAAGGGGGAGAGGAAGCCGAAGGCCGCTCACTGACGGCCCTTGCGCGCCGCCGGGCGTCGTCCGACGATAGCCCGCATGCTCGAGCATCTGTTTCGCCTGCGGGAGAACGGCACCACGCTGCGCACCGAGATCGTCGCGGGCGCAACCACCTTTCTTACCATGTCCTACATCATCGTGGTGCAGCCGGCCGTGCTGTCCGGGGCGATGTTCGGTCGGCCGACCGGCATGGACTTCGGGGCGGTGATGACCGCCACCTGCCTCGCTGCGGCCCTGGCTTCGGCCATCATGGGCCTGTACGCGCGCTACCCGATCGCGCAGGCGCCGGGGATGGGGGAGAACTTCTTTTTCGTCTTCGCGGCGGTGCCCGCCGCGGCCGCCGCCGGGTCCGCCGTGCCATGGGCGACCGCGCTCGGGGTCGTCTTCCTGTCGGGCGTCTTGTTTCTCGCGCTGACCCTGTTCGGCGCGCGCGAGGCGGTCATGCGCGCGATCAGCCCCAGCATGAGGCACGCCATCGCGGCGGGCATTGGCCTGTTCATCGCGTTCATCGGGCTGCAGAACGCCGGCCTCATCGTGAAGGACCCAGGCACCGCCGTGCGCATGAACGCGAACTTCGCGTCCCCCGACCTGCTGGTCTTCTTCCTGGGCCTGCTGGTCTCGGCGGGCCTGCAGGCGCGGCGCGTGCGGGGTGCGCTCCTCTGGGGCATCCTCGCCGCCGGCGCGCTGGCCGTCGGTCTCAAGCTCGCGCTGCCGCACCTTCCGGCAGCCGCCGCGCAGGCGGCCGTGGTCCGCGACTCGGCGCTCCTCCGCCAGTTCCGGCTGGCGGATGCGATCGTGGCGGCTCCGCCGTCCGTCGCGCCGACGTTTCTCAGGATGGACCTGCGGGGTGCGGCGAGCTGGGCCATGGCGCCGTTCATCGCGGTGTTCCTGTTCATGGTGTTCTTCGACACGGTGGGCACGCTGGTCGGCGTGGCGCAGCAGGCCGGCCTGATGCGCGACGGCAAGCTGCCGCGCGCGCGGCAGGCGTTCCTCTCGGACGCCGTCGGCACCGTCGCGGGGGCCTGCCTCGGCACGAGCACGGTCACGAGCTTCATCGAGAGCGCGACGGGCGTGGAGCAGGGCGGGCGCACCGGACTCACGGCCGTGGTCGTCGCGCTGCTGTTTCTCGCGGCCCTGTTCTTGAGCCCGGTCATCGCGATGTTGGGCAGCTACCCCGCGGTCACGGCGCCGGCGCTGGTGCTGGTCGGGGCGATGATGCTGCGCAACCTCGCGCAGCTCGACTGGGGCGACTTCACGGAGTCGCTGCCGTCGTTCCTCGTCGTCGTCGGGATTCCGTTCGGCTACTCCATTGCCGACGGGCTCGCGCTCGGCTTCATCTGCTACCCGGTCGTGAAGCTGCTCGGTGGCCGCCGTCAGGACACGCACGCGAGTTCGTGGCTGATCGCGGGCCTGTTGCTGCTCTATTTCATTCTCGTCCGATCCAGCGCCGGAGGCCCCCATTGAACGCCATCGATCTGTCCGGAAGCCGCGTCCTGATCACTCAGGCCCGCGAGTTCATGGGCGAGGCACTCTGCGAAGTCTTCGCCGAGTGCGGCGCGACCGTGCTGCCGGACGATCGGGCGCTGCTGGACCCGCAGCTGCCCGCGCAGCTCGTGGCCCAGGCGGGCCGCGTCGACGTGCTGATCGCACACCTGTCGCTGCCGGCCGCCTCGACCAGGGCCGGCGAAGTGACGGAGGAGGAATGGCGTCAGGCGTTCAGCTATCTCGTCGACCCACTGCCTCGGCTGGTGGGCGCCGTGCTGCCGCAGATGGTGGAGCGACGGGCCGGTAAGATCCTGCTCATGGGCAGCGCGGCGGCACTCAGGGGCATGAAGCGGGCCTCGACCTACAGCGCCGCGAGGGGCGCGCAGCTCGCCTACATTCAGGCCGTGGGGGTTGAGCTCGCGCCGCACAACATTCAGGCGAATGCGATCGCGCAGAACTTCGTGGACAATCCGACCTACTTCCCGCCGCAGGTGCAGGCGAACCCCGCGTTCCAGGAGCGGCTCCGGCGCGAGGTGCCGCTCGGCCGTCTTGTCACGGCGCGGGAGGACGCGCTGTTTGCGGCGTACCTCTGCAGCGCCGCGGCCGATTGCTTCGTGGGCCAGGTGTTTCCCGTCTGCGGGGGCTGGGTCGGACGCTGACCAGCGGCGCGGCGCTGAGCCGCTACGGAGCCTCGAGCGCGCCGACGTCGGCCGATGCGAACCTCTGTGGCGCCAGCTCGCGGGCGACGAGCCCGCAGTCCACTACGTCGCCGGGGATGGCGCGGCCCTGCGCCAGCGCCGCGGCGACGCGCGACAGCGCCGGGGCAGTCTGAATTCCGTAGCCGCCCTGGCCGACGAGCCAGAAGAATCCGGGCAAGGCCGGATCGTAGCCCACCACCGGGCTGCGGTCGGGCGCAAAGGTCCGCAGGCCCGCCCACGCTCGCGGCGCCCGGTTGACCGGGACGTCCGCGACGGCCTGCATCCGTTCCACGGCGATCGCCAGATCGAGGTCGTCTGGATAGGCGTCGCAGGGCTCGCTCGGTGTCTCGTCCGCGGGCGACAACAGTAACTGGCCGGCCTCGGGCTTGAAGTAGAAACGCTCGCCCACGTCGATCACCGCGGGCCAGGGCCGTGCATCGAGCCCGGGGGGCGCGTCGATCAGGGCGGCCGTGCGACGCAGCGGCTGAAGGCGAACAGCGGCGGCTCCGGCCAGCGCGCCAACGGCATCGCCCCAGGCGCCGGCCGCGTTGATCACCGTCTGCGCGAGAAACTGCCGCTCGTCCGTCAGGCCCGCGCGCCAGGCCCCGCGGGAGCGCTCGAGCGACGCGACCTCCGCGCGGCACTCGAGTCGACCGCCGGCCACCCTGAGCGCATCGAGGAAGTGCCGGTGGATCCGGTCGACGTCCAAATCGTAGGCGTTCGTCTCGCTCAGTGCCGCAACCACGACCCCCGGCCGCAGTGCGGGCACGAGTTCCCGGGCGCTGCCGCCGTCCAGGCGCCTGACCGAGGCGGCGACGTCGGGCTCGGCCGCGAAGCGCTCGAGGCGCTCGAGGTCCTCGGGCGTCGCTATGTGCAGGCAGCCACGCGGCCGCGCGAAGGAAGGCAGGCCCGCCGGCGGATCGAGAAAGAACCCGCGACTCGCCCGCGTCAGGGCGCGAATCGTTGGGTTGCCGTAGATCTCCGAGTGCAGCGCCGCCGAGCGGCCCGTGGCGTGGTACCCGGGTCGCGGCTCGCGCTCGAGCAGGATCACCCGGTGAGCGCGGCCGAGTTCGCAGGCCACCGAGGCGCCCGCGATGCCGGCACCGATCACCAGGAAGTCGCACTCGGCAAGCACGTTCAGCGGCCGCAGGCCTCGGCGCGGGCCGGTGCCGGCGTTAGCAGCTCGGCCACCAGACGCTCGTTGAACAGCCACGACAGCACCCGTTGCAGTCCTTCGAGGTCGTGCGCCGAGCCCTCCAGTGCCGCCGCCAGCGTCGCGCCCGCCGCGACGTGCCGGACGAAGCGGAAGTTGCGGTCCGGAATGGAATGCAGCACGAGAGTCCCGCGGTCGCAGTGCACGATGACGTACTCGGCGCCGAGCGACAGGTCGATGGGGCGCCCCGCGCGCCCGGGCTGATTCTCCTGCCACACCGACCACACCGGGACCGCGGAGCTCACGCAGCGCAGCGAGGGCACGATCTGCAGCGCCGTCGCGCCGAGTTGCTCCGCCGGCACGCCGGCCAGCGCCTGCAGCGGCAGGGCGTCGGCGTCGGCGGCGAGGAGCGCCTCCTCGCACGCCCATTCGAGATGCGCCAGGTCGGCGAGCCACGCAAACTCCGTGCCGGCCATGCGCTCCTCGAGCCAGGCCGCGAACGCGGCGCCCACCCAGTGCAGATCGCCGCGACGCGATGGATGCGCAGCGCGATATTCACGTGCCAGTCGCTGAAAGAACTCCGCGCCGACCCGTCGTCGGACGACCGGATAGGTCCGCTGCAGCGCCTCTGCGAACATCGCGCGCGAGTTGTTGCGGTAGATAGCCAGCCGGGCCTCGCCCGGCAACGCGTCGCCGGCGATCGCCGAGGCGAAGGCCGCGCCCGGGTCGTCGGCGACCGCGGATGCCGACTCCCGCAGCGCGCGCGCAAAGCCCGATTGCAGTTCGCGCAGCGAGGCGGACTCAGGCGGCGAGCTCAAGCGCCCTCCGCAGGTGCTCCTCGGCACGGTGCGCCTCCGCCACCAGTATCCCGAGCTCGGGAATGTCCGTGTCCCACTCGATCAGCGTCGGCACGGGGCCGAACAGCTCGAGCGCGCGCCGGTACCAGCCCCACACCGCCTCGCACACGCTCGAGCCGTGATCGTCGATGAGCAGGTCGCGTTCGCCGATCCGGCGGCGCAGGTGACCCGCCAGGTGAATCTCCTGCACCGCGCCAGCCGGAATCCCGCTCAGGAAACGCTCGACGTCGAGCCCGAGGTTCACGCTGTTGACGTAGGCGTTGTTGAGGTCGAGCAGCAGGCCGCAGCCGGAGCGATCGACGACGGCGGAGAGGAACTGCCACTCGGTCAGGTGCGAGGCCCGGTAGGCGACGTAGGAGCTCACGTTCTCGATGAGGATCTGCCGTCCCAGCGCGTCCTGCGCGTCGCACACGCGCCGCGCGAGGTGCACCGCCGCCTCTTCCGTGTAGGGCAGGGGCAGCAGGTCATTGAAATGCTCGCCACCGTGGTGGCCCCAGCAGGCGTGCTCGCTCACCAGCGCGGGTCGGAAGCGATCGACCGCACGCCGCACCCCGGCCAGGTGCTCACGGTCGAGCGGGTCGACGGAGCCGAGGGCCAGCCCGACGCCGTGCAGGCTGAGCGGGTAGTACTCCCGCGCGCGCTCCAGGGCTGCGGCCTGCGGGCCCCCGTCGTGGAAGTAGTTCTCGGTGTGGGCCTCCAGCCAGCCCACCTCCGGGCGATCGCGCAGCAGCGCCGCGTGATGCACCGAGCGCAGGCCGATGCCCGCTCGAGCCGGCAGCGCACCGCTGCGCAAACGGCTGCTCGCGGCCTCCGTCACCGCGGGCTCATTTCTTCGGGGCCTCGAGTTTGCCGCCAATCTTCTCGCAGTCGCCTTTCGGCACGGTCTTCCATTCGGCCGGATCGTTGTCCTTCTTCGCCTGCCCGGCGCAGGCGTGCGCATTGCCCGCGCAGTCGTTCTTGCCGGCTTTTGCGACGCCGTAGCACTTCTCGGTCTCCTTGGTCTCGGCAGCGGCGGCGCTGCCGGCCGCAGCCACGGCCAGGAGGCTGCCCACGGCAGCCGCGACGGTCAGGTTCTTGAGATTCACTCGTGGCACTCCTTATGTCGGTCGCATGAAAAAGAAAAACGGTTCGTTGCCAATCGCCGCCAGCGCAGGCCGACGGCGATCTGCCTGTCCGCCACCGCGATCGTCGGACGCGCCGTGGCGTGAACATCCCACAGCACGTCCGGGACCGTGACGATCTCGGCACCCGGCAGCGTGCCTCGGGCAGGTGGAAGCGGCAGCGCCGCTCGAATGAGCATGCGCATTGCGATCCTCCCCGCGCGATTATGCTTGCGCCGGCAGGGGAGTGGAACGGGCTTACCCGGCCTCGCGCGGGCGCTCGCGCCGCCTGCAGGGTTGGCAACCCGGGGCCACGGTGGCAGGATCGCCCCCCTCTCGCGGCGCGGCGCGACATGGCGGGACTTCAAGCTTGGCTGGCTGGGCAACTCGGGCGCTCGCAGACTGCCGCCAGCGCGGATGCCGAGTCGCTGCAGGTGGCAGTAGCCGCGCTCCTGCTCGAGGTGCTCCGGGCCGACTTCGAAGCGGCCGCCGTCGAACGCACCCGGGTGCTGCAGTCGTTGCGGGGCGTGCTCGGTCTCGAGGAGGCCGAGGCGCAGCGGCTGCTCGAGCGGGCGGAGCGGCAGACCGACCAGGTCCACGATCTCTATCAGTTCACGTCGCTCCTGAACCACGCGCACTCGGCCGCGGAGAAGGAACGGCTGGTCGAGGAGCTCTGGCGGGTTGCGCGCGCCGACAAGGTGATCGACAAGTACGAGGAGCACCTGATCTGCCGCATCGCCGATCTGCCGCACGTGCCACACTCGGCATTCATCGCCGCGAAGCTGCGCACCGGCGGGTAGCCGCCGGCGCCGTGGCCGAGCAGGCCGGCACGCGGCACGCAGCTCGCGCCCCTCCGGACGCTGCAGGCCGCCGGGCAGTGCTCAGCGGTGGGGGTCGCGCGGACGGAGCGGGACTGAACGGGGCTCAGTGTCCCGGCGGGGCGTTCGACACCTTCGCGGCGCCTGCGGCGTAGAGCGACGCCTCCTCGGATACCGTGAAGCTCACCTCGACCGGGTGGCCGTCGTCGTCGTTGCGGCTGCTCACCTGCACGACGTACGGCGCGTCCCGGGTCCAGAGCATGTTCGTCTGGTGCGACTGGATCGCCCCTTCCTCGCGCCGCACCGAATCGAAGTCGCCGAAGGTCGTGCGCGAACGGTTGACCACGGCGAGCAGCGTCGGCAGCGAGGGGTCCATGCGGGCCGTCACCCCGGCGAACTGGCTGCTATCGTTGAGCATGAAGCACAGCTCCCGCGTCTGGTGCGGCGCCGGCAGGCGCAGCAGCGTCTGCGCGCTCGCGGCACAGTAGCGCTCGCGGCCTTTGTCATCCTTGGTCCATTTGCCCCCGGGATAGTGGGCTTCGATCGCGCCCTTGCCGGCATTCCACGGCACGCCGAACGCGCCGCCGCGGAACTGCTCGCTGACGCCACCCGCGCCAGCCGCGCCGGCGGCCAGCAGGGCAAGCCCGGCGGAAAGAGTGAGGATAAGTGTTCGATGCATGCGCCTGTCTCCAGATCAGTTCCCGTTAGCGGCGCCAACGGGCCGCGTCGCTATTCCCCCATGCGGCACCCAAAAAAGCGACGACGTGCCTCTCATTCGCGCCATCCGGTCCGCTTGACATAATAGCCGAGCTAGTCGGCAAGCGGGGCGGCCGCGTGCTGCTCGACCGCGAGCAGGTCCTCGGGCGTGTCGAGATCGATGGCAGCGTTCGGCATCGGAACGCGCACCACGCGGTCGACGCTGCGCCGAAGTACCAGGCGGGGATCGCGATCGCCGCGCAGCTCGAGCAGGTCGGTGAAGGCCCAGCGCGGGAAGATCGCGGGCAGGCCCGGGCTGCCGCCATAGAGTGCGGCTGCGATCAGCACCGGATGGCGGCGCCACGCCGAGTGCAGGCGCTTCAGGTCGTCGGCCGAAACCGCGACCTGGTCGGCCAGGAGCAGCAGCAGGGCGGAGGAGCCGGGCGGGGCGGTGCGAACGGCGACGCGGATGGAACTCGCGATGCCTTCCTCCCAGTCCCGGTTGACGGCGATCGAGACGGCCCGCTGCCGCAGCGCCAGGGCGACCTCCCGGGCATGGGCGCCGACAACCACCGTGACGGACTGCCCAGTCAGCAGCGATGCATTGGCGAGGGCCCGGTGCAACACGGGTTCGCCGCCAATGCGGACCAGCTGCTTGGGGCTGTCGAAGCGGGTGGCGGGGCCGGCCGCGAGGATGGCCGCGTGCAAGCCGGTGTCGTTCGGGTCGGTCATGGGCGTAGTTTGCCTGCCGCGATGCAAGAAGATACAGTGACTCGGCTACAAACCGAGGTTTTCCCGTGGCTTACGACCCGGTCCGGCCCGGCGCGAAGGCGCCCGGGGTGGGGTGGGTCGTGGGCGGACAACTCAAGAGCGGACGGATCGTGCAAGCCTGGAAAGTTCACAAGTTCGGGGGTTCGAGTGTCGCGGACGCGGCGTGCATGGAGCGCGTCGCCAGGATCATCGAGGCCGATCCCGCCACGCGCAAGGCGGTCGTGCTGTCCGCCTGCAAGGGCGTCACGGACGCCCTCCTGACCCTGATCGCGCTGGCCGAGAAGGACGACCCGTCGCTCGACGAGCGCATCCATGAGCTGCGCCTGCGGCACGTTGGCGTTGCGCGCGAGCTGCTGGCCGGCGACCTCTATGACGATTTCGTCGTCGGCCTCGACCAGGACTGTCGCGACATCGCCGGGATCCTGCAGACGGTCCGGCTGATCCGCTCCGCCTCCACCACGATGCGCGACCTCATCTCCGGCTACGGGGAGGTCTGGTCCACCCGGATCTTCGAGCGGCTGCTGCGCTGCCGCGGGCTGTCCGCCGGCCACGTGCAGTGGGTCGACGCCCGGCGCGCGCTGCTGGTCGAGTGGGGTCCCATGGGCCCGGGGATCCGCTGGGAGCAGTCGCGCGACAACCTGCACTCGCTGGTGGCGTCTGACTTCATCGGCACGCTGATCATCACCGGCTTCATCGCCACCGACACGCACGGGCTGCAGACCACCCTCGGCCGCAACGGCAGCGACTTCTCGGCGTCCATCTTCGGCTCCCTGCTGGACGCGGGCGAGATCGTCATCTGGACCGACGTGGACGGCGTGCTGAGCGCCGACCCGCGGCTCGTGCCGGAAGCGATGGTCATCGAGCAGCTGTCCTACAACGAGGCGATGGAGCTCGCCTATTTCGGCGCCAAGGTCATTCACCCGGCGACGATGGCGCCGGCGGTGCAGAAGCGCATCCCGATCTGGATCAAGAACACGTTTGCGGCCGACCGGCCCGGCACGCTGATCCACGACCGCACGGCCCCCAACCCGCTGGTGAAGGGCATCACGACGATCGACAAGATCGCGCTCCTCAACCTCGAGGGCGCGGGCATGATTGGCGTGCCCGGCACGGCGCACCGCCTCTTTGGCGCGCTGCGGGAGGAGGGCATCTCGGTCATCCTCATCTCGCAGGGCAGCTCCGAGCATTCGATCTGCTTCGCGGTGCCACAGGTCGAGGCCGACCGCGCCGAGCGCGTGGTGCGTCGCGCCTTCGACCCGGAGCTGCGCGAGGGACAGATCCAGAGCATCGAGGTCAACCGTGGCTGCAGCATCCTCGCCGTGGTGGGCGACGGCATGGCCGGCGCCCACGGCGTCTCGGCGCAGGTCTTCACCGCGCTCGGCTCCGCCGGCATCAACGTGCGGGCCATCGCGCAGGGCGCCTCGGAGCGCAACATCTCCGTAGTCATCGACGGGCGCGGCAGCGCCCGCGCGCTGCGCGCGGTGCACTCGAGCTTCTACCTCTCCGCGCATACGATCTCGATCGGCCTGATCGGCCCAGGGCTGGTGGGCGGCTCGCTGCTCGACCAGATCCGCTCCCAGGTCGACCGCCTGCGCCGCGACTTCAAGATCGACCTGCGGCTTCGTGGTATCGCCGGGTCGAAGAAGATGCGGCTCGCGAGCGGCGCCATCGACCTCGCCCGCTGGCGCGACGAGTACGGTGCGGGCGACGACCCGGTCGACCTCGACCGCTTCGCGGACCACGTCCACGCCGATCACTTCCCGCACGCCGTCATCATCGACTGCACGGCGAACGCGGAGGTCGCGAAGCGCTATGCGCGCTGGCTCTCCGAAGGCATCCACGTGGTCACGCCGAACAAGAAGGCGAACAGCTCGAGCTACGCCGAGTACGAGCGCCTGAAGGACTCGCGGCGCGGCGCCGGTTCGCACTACCTCTACGAGGCCACGGTCGGCGCCGGTCTGCCGGTGATCCAGACGCTGCGCGACCTGCGCGAGACGGGCGATGAGATCCGCCGCATCGAGGGCATGTTCTCGGGCACGCTCGCCTATCTGTTCAACACCTGGGACGGCTCGCAGGCGTTCTCCTCGATCGTGCGGCAGGCGAAGTCGCTCGGCTACACCGAGCCCGACCCGCGCGATGACCTCTCTGGCATGGACGTCGCCCGCAAGCTGATCATCCTCGGGCGCGAGATGGGCCTGCGCACCGAGCTCGCGGAAGTCAAGGTGGAGAGCCTGGTGCCGGCCGCGCTGTCGGAGTGCGGTGTGGAGGACTTCCTGGCGCGGCTGCCGGAGTTCGACGAGCCGATGCTGGGGCGTCTGCGTGCGGCGCAGGCAGAGGGCCACGTGCTCCGCTACGTCGGCTCCGTCGACGCCGAGGGCCGCGCGCAGGTCGGGCTCGTCGAGCTGCCGAAGTCGCACCCCTTTGCCAACATCGCGCTCACCGACAACATCGTGCGGTTCCAGACGGCGCGCTACGACAAGAACCCGCTCATCGTGCAGGGGCCGGGGGCGGGGCCGGCGGTCACCGCCGCCGGCGTGTTCGCGGACCTGCTGCGGGTCTGCGCCTACCTCGGGGCGAAGCTCTGATGCCGGCGGGCCGGCGCTCCGCGACCGCCTTCGCGCCTGCGAGCGTCGGCAACGTCGCGGTCGGCTTCGACATTCTCGGCCAGTCGGTCGCGGCGCTCGGCGACCGGGTCCGGGCCGTGCGCCGGG
>Ga0209048_10001439_pt1 | contig 24535 bp, 27 predicted proteins | sample FrelakmetCRP12CR_FD_187146 | JGI IMG/M metagenome (GOLD analysis project Ga0209048, IMG submission 187146) | Freshwater lake sediment microbial communities from the University of Notre Dame, USA, for methane emissions studies - CRP12 CR (SPAdes)... | ecosystem: Environmental > Aquatic >... | reverse complement strand
ATCAGAACCGGTTGCCGAGGTAGTCTAGCCCGGGAAGGCGGTAGCCTCGAAAGCTACTGGCGCTTCGCGCCTCGGGAGTTCAAATCTCCCCCTCGGCGTTGTTATTCTTCCACTTGTTTTCACCGGATATCCTCCAGTACGCATCCAACAGGCTCCCGTCAAATCCAAGCCATTTCATGCCTTTTAATGCGACATCACTCCCAGTTACATACGGTCAATCCAGGCCCGTTACGAGCCCCGATTGGTGTCAGATACAGTAAAAAAAGCCCGTAATAGGCTCCGTTTTACAAAGTCCTCAATTTGACGTTGTTTTGGAAAACGGACGATTTAATAGATCCCCGTAGTGCAATTCCTAGCCATGTTATTCAAAAAACATACTGATACCCATGTATAAAATCAGAGCCTGCCAGACCGCGCCTATCGGGCTGCAAAGGGCATTGTATGGGGTTCAAATTGGGCGTATTTTTAGGTATGGGTGCTGAATTGAGCCGAAAATCGTTTATAGGGAATAATTCAACTAAATGATCAGCATTATGAATGGTATTAAAAAAATGTATGGATGAATTCTGGAAAGATACGTTACACCACAATAACAGTGCCCGCAAGATCCGGATGGAGCATATCGCTATAGGGATATGTCCCGGGTTGATAAAAAATCCAGCTCCAACTCTGTCCAGGGGAGATGAGTTGCCCATCTGCAACATTTAACACCGTGATCCGGTGCGTCGGATTATACAAGGCTGGATCTTTTGTGGAGTCAGCATTCAGCCATCTGACAGTAGAGCCTGATTTCACGGTCATACTTGCCGGATAAAATCCACTTTTATTGATCGTGATTGTATTGTCCGATACCGAAGGTGTCTTAGTAAAAGTCAGTGTCGAAGTGACTGTTGCAATCTGGGTAATCAGCGGGGTTGGCGTGGCTGTTGGTTTTACCGGTGCCGGTGATTGCGTGCAACCACTGGCAATAACAAGGAAAACGAGACAGACAAAAAGCACAACATACTTTCTCATAAATAAATCTCGACTCATTCCCGTAAATAACCTCACCTGTCTATCATGACTCCCAACATTTTTACCTCAAAGTTCAGGAGGTTGTTTATCTGGTTTTGTATTTTGTCGAATAAAAAGCGGTGCATTGCTCATAATTTCAAGAAATTCTTCAACATGATAGTGGTCCGACAGGGACAAATCGTAAAGGAGCGGGGGGGGTAGTGCCCGGGCAAATTTCCACCCATCCGGCTGTGGCAGGGGGAGGACAGCGCCTATTTCGTCCTTACCCATCTTCTGGATATCCTGTAATGTGCTCATGACCCGTAGCCCGGCGCCTTCTTTTCCTGTATGGATCACTCTGACAATAAAGTCATTGTACCGCACCTGAGCTTTGCCACCGAGTCGATCCTGGAGCAGGAGTGCCAGCAACCGGTTAAACCTGCTTCCGGAAAAAGAAAATATTCGAACCTCGACTCCTTTTGCGCCGGTTTGTTCGACAACATGCAGCCCACGCTGACCCACACCTTCCGGAATCCTGGCAAGTGCTGTGTGCAATATTTCTGCCTCGTGCTCTCCAAGCGGCATGGTTGTTTCTCTCTTTGCACGTATTTTCTGAACCATCCGGCACACCAGCGGTGAAAAGCCACCTTCACTTACACTTGTCCAGAAAATACGGGACGAATCCGATCCGCTTGGCACAACGACAACAATATTATGTCCTTCGTCACACTTCACCATCGACCAGCTGCGCCCGCCTAAGGAGATCTCATCAGAATTCTTGCTGTTAACGAACCGTGCATCCAGCTTGCCTACTACTTCGCCATCTGGGGTGATTGCACGGTACTCTCCGCCACCGCTGATAACCGAATAGAGATCTTTCCAGTTCGAACGCCCGAACACCCGTTCAGCCTCGGTTCCGAGCATTACCATCTCACCATCGGTGGTCAGGTACCCTGCCTGCACAAGATGAGAAACTATCTGGTCCAGGATCTTTGGTGATATGTCGCGAAATACCGGAGGAGAAAGAACTGCTGTAGCCAGCTGTTTACGACTCACCCTGGAATGATTATGCATATACAGGAAGACCTGCTGGAGCAATACGTTGTAAGGTTTTTTGGGGGGGATGAGGTTTTCAACTTCTTTTTTAATAGCACATTCTATGATCGCAAGACTGCAGAGGAGCTCGCAGGGATCCTGGAGTATCCATGCTACAAACGCAGATTTCCCCCTTCGGCCACTTCGTCCCATGCGCTGAAGAAATGAAGAGACAGAATTCGGGGCCCCGACCTGTACGACCACATCAAGATCCCCGATATCAATACCAAGTTCCAGCGTGCTTGTGCAGATAATGCATGCCCCATCCTGTGAAGAAAAAGCTTCTTCCGAGGTTTTTCGGGTTGCTGATGAGAGTGAAGAGTGGTGTATGTGAAGATTCCGTATCCTGCCGGCACTCGCTTTCATGAGTTTTTCTGCAACACTCCTGCTGTTAACAAACACAAGCGCCTTTTTACCATCAACTATCCGTACAAGCGCATTAATCCTGTCTGTTTCTTCAGGTTCAACAATAAAAACGAACTGTTTCTCTTTAGGAGGGGACGGAACTGCAACAATTTCTGAATTGTACCGCCCTTCGGAGAGCCACTCAAGCACTTCCTTTGGATTTCCTGCAGTTGCTGAAAGTCCAATCCTCTGAACGGGTCTTTTTGTTATCCGGTCCATACGGTCAAGCAGCACCTTAAGATGCACCCCCCGTTCTGATTCAACAAACACATGAAGTTCATCGACGATGATGGTCCTTACCCTCTGGAGATCAGAAGACAGGGTTTTTTCCTGGAGCAATACTTCCAGTGACTCCGGGGTAATCATCAGAAAGTGCGGGGGCTCACCATCTTTCCATGAGCGATCCCCTTTTGCGACATCCCCATGCCATTTCATCACAGACAAAGAAGTCGGTATGCAGAATGCACTGAAACGATCTTCCTGGTCATTTATCAGAGCTTTTAAAGGAGAAATGTAAAGACAGGAAACACCCATCCTGCCATTTTTTAATATGTCGTCCATCACCGGGATCAGGGCTGCCTCAGACTTACCCCCTGCAGTTGGGGCAATAACTAAGACATCACTCCCGGATGCTACTGCTGGATATGTCCGCTCCTGGACTTCACGGAGTTCTGTCCAATCCAGTCTTTGTGAAAGTACCTGCTGGAGGGATTCATGCAGAGTCGAAAATACTGATGACACGGTTTTTCTGTAGAGCGTAGTGCCTCCCGCATTATGGTCTTTTTGGGTCATTTCATGGCCTTATACAATTAAATTCCTGCTTGGGTTCCCGTGGAAAGCAGCAGATCCCATTGTTATTACACTGCCCTTGTCTCTGATGATTATGATTATATGGCAGTGGCTGTCTGACAAATGACAACTGTCATTAATAGCCTGCAAACTCTTGACTATAACCTACAAGAGAGATTTTTTTCCTTCTCTTTAGGAGAAACATTTTTTGTCCGGAGATCCGAGGAATATTTATGGGCCTTGCGCAAAAAGCATGCACCACTGATGTTGAACAGTTTTCACCATTAACACGAAAGGAAATTTTTACCCTCATCGATGATGTGCCCGGATGGTCACTTGATAACGGTCATCTTACCCGGACATTTGAATTCGATACCGGCAGTAAGTGCATTGATTTTTTTAACGAGGTTGCCGATCTCTCAACTCATGAAGGACATATGCCGGATATCTGCATGATAAAGTCAAGATTCGTTGAGATCTCCTATTACACCTACCCGGCGGGGGGCCTGACATTAAATGATTTTATCATGGCGGCGAAACTGAATGCCCGCAGATAGTTATCCTTTCAATCATTGAGGAAAAAATTTATTTCAGGTTAAACTTTTTAACGATTTTTTCCCGTATTGCTTCTTTCGGGTAGGCGCCGATTATCCTGTCCACCAGCATTCCATGAGAAAAGAGCATGATTGATGGTATTGCAGTAATATTGAACTGCATGGCAAGGAGCCGGTTATCTTCAGTATTACACTTCCCAAAAGTAACTTTCCCGGAAAATTCCTTTGACAATTCTTCAATCACAACTGCCACCCTGCGGCATGGAGCGCACCATTCTGCCCAGAAATCCAGGACAACAAACGGGTGGGTCTTGATGAATTCCTGAAAGTGCGTCTCGTCGACTTGAATCACATCCGCCTTTGGCGCATTCTTCATTTTTCCTTTCAGCTCCTGTATCCTTTTCTCCCGTATCTGCCTGATCTCATCATCCATAATTCTCTGTAGGTAATAGAGTAATTAAATCTCCCTGACAGGTAGCAGCGATCGGAAAAACTGAGTAAACTATATCAGCGGATGCCGACTATATTATAACCCTGATTAATGATAGCGAGGTAGGGTAGTCAGGATATCCCGACGGGCTCATAACCCGTAGATCGATGGTTCAAATCCATCCCTCGCTACTGTTTTGTTTTTATGAGATTTTTTAGTCGAAAATATTTCTTAAAACGAAGAAAAGAACTTCAGGCTTAAATTACGATTTAAAAAGATAGAAAGATCCTTTATTTTCTCATCACGAAAGATCTGTTGCAAACGTGCCGAGCTTGGACTGATATGTCCTGTCTACAAAATCAACCTGCCGGACATTTCCATGCTCACCATCAATGGGTAACGGGTAGCAACCGGTGAGACACCCGGTGCAAAGATTTTCCCTGTCAAAGCCAATCGCCTCGATCAGCGCATTGATTGAGACATGATGGAGGGTTGTTGCCGTGATGCTGTGCCGCACTTCTTCTTCAATCCTGTTGCTTGCAATCAGCTCTTCTCTTGTGGGCATATCAACGCCGAGATAACAGGGTGCTTTGATTGCCGGTGAACCAATACGCATATGGATTTCCCGTGCGCCCGCTTCCCTCATCATCATAATAATTCTTCGCGAAGTGGTTCCCCGCACAATACTGTCGTCAACCAGCACTACCGATTTGTCTTTTAAGTGGGCTGGAATTGGATTGAGTTTTATACGCACTGCATTTTCCCGTTCCTTCTGGGTTGGCATGATGAACGTGCGTCCCATGTAACGGTTCTTCATCATCGACTCGACAAACGGGATTTTTGATCGTTCTGCATATCCTATGGCATATGCAGTTCCTGAATCCGGTACGGAACAAACAGAGTCTGCCGCAACAGGAGCCTCGTCATAGAGATTTTGCCCGATCGTCCGCCGAACATTATAGACAAGAACACCATCGATTATAGCGTCAGCCCGTGCAAAGTAGATGTATTCAAAGATGCAGTGCGCTGGTTTGCCGGCTATCGCAATCTGATTGCACGTTATTCCGTCTGCATCAATCCTGACAAGTTCTCCGGGCCTGACATCTCTGACAAATTTCCCATTCAATGCATCAACCGCAACACTTTCGGATGCGACCATGTACCCTTGCTCTGTCTTACCTATGCAGAAGGGTTTGATACCCAGAGGGTCACGGAATGCATAAATGATCCCATCTATCATCATAACGACAGAATACGATCCACGGAGTTTTTCCATACACCTGTGAACAGCGTCTTCAACGCATCCGGAATTTCCAATCTCATCAATCAGGATCTTTGCAATGATCTCTGTATCAGTAGTGGTGATAAAAATCTGCCCGGCCTGTTCATACTCAGCCCTGAGCTCGGCTGTATTCACCAGGTTACCGTTATGGGCAAGTGAGATGAAATGATCCTTGAACTGAAAATTAAGGGGCTGAATATTTTCCGGAAGATTTGACCCGGTTGTCGGGTATCGTACATGCCCGATCCCGGTATTACCTTTCAGATTTTTTAAAACGGATGGAGAAAAAACGTCGGCAACAAGCCCCGGACCTTTAAATTTCTGGAGGTTTGTGCCATCGTAGGTTGATATTCCTGCGCTCTCCTGGCCCCGGTGCTGGAGAGCGTACAGGGAATAGTAGAGCTGGATAGATACACCGCCAGCATCGACGATGCCAACGATACCACACATGATAAAACTCTAATGCGTTGGAATTTTTGGTCTCTTCGTGGTCCACTTGTAGCTGCGCATTTTGGTGCTTCTGCCAAAACCGCAGGCAGAACATTGTTTTTTCTGGGCGTGAAACGAGATTTTCCCACAGCGCCGGCAGGCGACATGAGTAAATTTGTTCATCTTTCCCATTGATGGAGTGCCTTTTGACATGTTACTTCACCTTATTGTTCCAGTGATGGGGATATATAGATAACATTGTCCCCACGGACGATGAGCGTACCTACCTTCTGAACCTGTCCATTCTCCACATCCTCTGCCTTATCGAGCACGAGGTTCATATGTACATCATATCCCTGAAGAATGCCCCGAATTTCTCTCCCGCCTTTGAGGGATACAATCACGGGTTGCCGGTTCAGCACCTGATCCAAAATATCCAACGGCCTTTTGGTCATAATAATACCCTGCTACCATCGCTCTGGAGTAATATATGTGTGTGAGCGGTTTACTTAAACATACCGTAGATCCCCATCAGCCAAAAAATTTTCTGATTTTTTAAAATCATGATATAGATACTTTTTCACTAAAGAATGTAAACGATTTTCCGATGCAAATTTTTTTCAAGCGAGAGAGACGAATGTAGGAACTAAGAACAATGAAAAAGATAGTTGTAAAAAAACGCCATTCCATCCGGAAGAGTCAGGCGCAGGATATCCTGTCCCGCCTTTCTGAGCAGATAGGACCATCAGCAAAATTTTTTCACGCGGATATGATTGAGGTACTTGAAACCAATGCCAATGTGTCACTGTTCATGGTCAATAAAAAAATGTCCCTGATGGACAATGGTACCTGGGTATTTCCTACATTAAGAGGTGCTATCCTGTTCCCCTTTCCTGAGCGCAGGGTTGTAGTAGATGCTGGCGCAATTCCCTATGTGGTCAATGGGGCAGATGTCATGCGTCCCGGAATCGTTTCAATATCAGATGATGTAAAAACTGATGCTCCTGTCCAGATTGTTGATGAGCGGCACGGTAAGCCACTGGCTATCGGAATTGCACTCTTTGACGCGCCCGATATGCGTGCCAAAACTCAAGGGAAGATGTGTAAAAATTTCCATCACGTCAGCGATGAGATATGGAACATTGAAATCTGATAGTAAAAAAGTCTGGATCAATTCTGCGGGAAATCGGTTATTTTACGTGTTTTTTTCTACAAAAGCCCTGATAGGTGCTTTCAAATAGATACTATTAAATAAGTTTCATCATACAATTTTTTTATGGTTAAAATCATAGATACCCTTCTTGGAAAGAGTTCCACACATTCGGATGACGATTATATGGAGCTCGATCTGGCCTCCTATGAAGAACATGGGGGTGCTGCACCGGCACTCCTCGTAAAGATTGCCACGATAACCGATCTCAAGGATACACCCCGCGTTAAAGACGAGGTATACAGTGGAAACATTGTAATCGTCGACATCTCCCGGCTCAAGATGGACAAGATATCCTATGAGCGTGTCTTAAAAGACTTAAAAGAGGTGGCAAAGGATGTCAATGGGGACATCATTGGCCTTGGAGACCAGAGGTATGTCGTGCTCACACCAATGTCGGTAAAAATCTCTCGCGACAAGATTGGTGGAGCTTAACGTTGCGTACGGTCGTTCCGGGTCCATGCCCAACGTGTAATACCGAAATAGAATACCTGTATACAACAGAAAATATTCCCTATTTTTCTGATATCTTAATTATTTCTGCGATCTGTCCTTCCTGTGGCTACCGTTTTGTCGATACTCAGTTGCTCAAACACGGTGATCCGGTACGTTACGTCTTCCGGACTGCTAAACAGGAAGACCTCTCAGTCAGGGTGGTGCGAAGCATGACTGCCTCGATCGAAATCCCGGAACTCGGGGTGCGAATCGATCCCGGCCCTACCTGCCAGGGTTTTGTATCCAATATAGAAGGAGTACTGGATCGAATTGAGCATGCTATCAGATCTGCAATAATCGACGGGGATGCAGGAGAGAGGGAGAACGCCCGGCTTTTGCTGGAGAGGATAACCTGTGTAAAATGCGGGGAATTGCCGGTGACGTTCATTCTTGAAGATCCCCATGGTAACAGTGCAATCATTTCTGACCGTGCAGAGAGGAGCACCTATAGTATTAAGCCGACATCATACGATTGAGTTTGTCTCCTTTTCTTAATTTTGACAGGGCTATCACTCACAAAACACAATTCGTTCGGGCTTTTTTTAGTGTCTACGTGATTAAACGATCTCAAGATCTCCCAGAAAAGCACCTGGATCTTTGATAACTTTTCCGACAACCTGTGCACCGTTCACCATCTTCAGCACAGAGGCAACGCTCTTTTTTGGCACAACAAAAGCAAATCCCATACCCATGTTGAAGGTGCGGTACATCTCATTTTGAGTGATATCCCCGGCTTTTTGAATCCAGGAGAATATCAGCGGGGTTTTTATGGGTGTATTGAACAGGAACCCGTACTCGCTGAGCCGTTTAAAATTGAGTAAGCCTCCGCCGGTAACATGGCACATTCCATGTACCGGACAGGCTGCAGCAACCTTCAGGCTTTCGTGGTAGATCCGGGTGGGGATAAGCAGCTCCTCACCGAATTTCTTTCCATTCTTCAACTTCTTTTCATAACCGGCATACTTCTCTACGACCCTTCGGGCCAAAGAGAGGCCGTTGCTGTGGATCCCGTTTGATGGAACACCGATAATCACGTCTCCCGGCCTGATTTTTTCACCCGAAATGATCCTGTCCTTTTTCTGAATCCCCAGGCAGGTACCGGCAAGGTCAAGCCCGTTGACCAGCCCCCGGAGTGAAGCGGTCTCGCCACCGACAATATCAATATTCGCTTGCTTTGCACCTTCATTGAGACCGATACCAATCTGGGCCATCTTCTCGATTGAGAGTTTATCTGTCGCGATATAATCTACAAATGCGATCGGCTCTACGTTCATCACATAGAGATCATTGACATTCATCGCAATGCAGTCGATTCCCACAGTACTCCAGTCCATCATCTGGTCGGCGACGAGCATCTTCGTACCTACCCCATCCGTTGTCAGGGCAATTGCGAGTTTTCCAAAATCCATCAGGCCGGCAAAATGCCCTACGCCTCCCATCATGGTACAGCTGCCTGTTCTCCGGTATGTCAGGTTTTTTATCAGGGCTTTTATTGCCGATGCCTCGAGATCAATATCTACCCCGGCATCACGGTAGGTTATTTTACTCATCCCGCTCCTCCGATAACCTGAATTCGTCGTGGAGCACCCGCACCGCTCGGGGTCCATCCTTCTGGTTCACCACAAATGAGATATTCGCCTCGGATGAACCCTGCGATATCATCATCACATTGACACCTGCTTTACCAAGTGCTGTGAAGATCCTGCCCCCTGTCCCGGGAGCACCCGCCATGCCGGCACCAACAACCGCAACTGCACAGACATCGTGGTTATGGCTGACTTCACGAACTATTCCCTGTTTTACCAGAGCATCAAGAGCATGCACTGCCGCAGTGACATGTGCCTCATCGACAATCAGTGAGATGTTTGCTTCGGATGATCCCTGTGATATCATCATCACGTTCACTTCATGATCTGCAAGGATGGAAAAGATTGCTTTTGCTACTCCCGGTCTCCCGATCATCTGGGCACCGTTGATATTAATCGCAGCAACTTTTTCGATATAGGTAAGGGCTTTTACTACCCGGTTGTCACGTTGTCCGTTCCGTATTATCACCGTTCCAGGATGAGAGGGATTGAAAGTGTTTTTTACTCGCACGAGGATATTTTTACGCATTGCGGGTTCGATGGAACGCGGGTGCATTACTTTTGCACCGAAATAGGAGAGTTCCATTACTTCAATATAGGAGAGGGAGGGCATAACCCGGGCATCATTGATTACCCTTGGATCGCAGGTCATTATCCCATCTACATCGGTCCATATCCAGATCTCGTCTGCATCCATTCCGGCACCTATGATCGACGCTGAATAATCAGAACCACTCCTGCCAAGGGTTGTGATGATGCCGCTCCTGGTGCAGCCCATAAATCCCATAATAACCGGAATTTCTTTTCCCAGACGTGGTTCAATCTGTTTTTTTATCCGTTCATCACTTTCCGGAAGTGCCGTTGATTCCCCATGTTGAGGGGTGGTGAGGATGCCTGCTTCACAACCGTCCAACACGGTTGACAGGATACTACGCTCACGGATAGCTGCGCTTAGAACCGGGGCAAGCAGTCGTTCCCCAAATGAGATGATATAATCCTTCGAGCGGGGAGTGAGCTCCCGCAGATTATAGACGGCAAAGAGTATATTCTGGAGACTGATGAGCCGCTCTTCGATCTCCTGTCCTGTTTCAGCAACAAAACTGGGTGCAGCTCCTTCGAGCGTAGTAATATGCCTTTTTCCCAGTGACTGGATCAGGGGTGCTATGGCACTGTCATTTTTTGCCGTCAGCAGTTTTCCGCAAATATCAATGAGCTGGTCGGTAACACCACGTTGTGCAGATACAACAACGGCCAGTTTATCTCCGGCCTTGTAATGTTTTTCTAAAATATCCACGACTTGTCTGATGCATTGTGCATCGGCGACTGAAGTCCCGCCGAATTTCATTAATAATCTCATTTCTCTCTCACTTCGACTGTGCTCTTTTGCTGTGCTATTTATTTATGTAACTATACGATCCACAAAATAATAAGATGCTTGCAGAAGTGGTGGTGGATTGCCATGTGCTGGTGATCGGGAGTGGTGGTGCCGGAGTAAGGGCCACCATTGAGGCCTCGCATTATGGCGATACGGTGCTCATTTCAAAGACTATTGTAGGTAAAGGGGGATGCACCACCATGGCAGAAGGCGGCTATAACGCTGTCCTTCGTGAGGAGGATTCCTGCGGCATTCACTTTGAAGATACTCTCAAAGGTGGTGCCTACCTCAACGATCCCGAGCTGGTACAAATTCTCGTCGAGGAATCTCCCAAACGGATGCATGATCTCATAACCTGGGGAGCGGTATTTGATTTCACCGGGGATGATGAGATCGCCCAGCGCCCGTTTGGCGGCCAGCGGTTCCCACGGACCTGCTATGCCGGCGACAGGACCGGGCACGAGATGATGACCACGTTAGTCGAACGCCTTGATTCATCGAATTCAACCATCCTGCAGGAATATACCGTGATCGACTTGCTGAAAAACGGTGAATCGGTCATCGGAGCAATGGCATTGGATGAGAAAGGCCGCCTTGTTTTACTAAAAGCAGACAGTACCATCCTTGCAACCGGTGGCGGGACAAAAGTGTATGATATCTCCACAAACTCATCAAGTGGTACCGGGGATGGGTTTGCCATTGGCTACCGAGCGGGTGCCGAACTGATAGATATGGAGATGATCCAGTTTCACCCCACCGGTGCGGTATTCCCCTATGATGCACGGGGGAGGCTTGTCACTGAAGCTGTGCGGGGGGAGGGGGGCATCCTGCTCAACACCCGTGGCGAGAGGTTCATGAAACGGTATGATCCAGAACGGATGGAACTCTCTACACGGGATGTTGTTGCACGGGCAATCGCGACAGAGATCCAGGAAGGACGGGGGATAAAGAATGGAGGGGTGTACCTTGATGTAACCCATCTTCCCCGTGATCAGATCGAGACCCGGCTTCCCGTGATGCTCGAACAGTTCTTAAAATTTGGTGTGGACATCCGCTTAACACCGATGGAAGTTGCTCCTACAGCCCATCATGTCATGGGAGGGTTGCGGATTACTCCGGAGTGCCGGACCACGATACCCGGGCTCTTTGCCTGCGGGGAGGTTGCCGGAGGTGTGCATGGTGCCAACCGACTCGGGGGAAATGCTCTTGCTGATACACAGGTCTTTGGGAAACGTGCCGGGGAATTTGCTGGAAAATCAAAGAACCGGATAAAAAATGTGGATCAGGATCAGGTGGGAAAGAAACTGGAGTATCTTGATACATTCATGAAAGGAAGTGAGAATACTGCACGAGTTAAAACACAACTCCAGCTGGAGATGTGGAGAGGTGCCGGAATCTTCCGGAACGAGAAAGATCTGAATAAAACCCTGGAGGTTATCAATAACCTGTCTCTTGCCAGTATCCGGGCTGACTCTTTCCAAAACCTTGCAGAGTGTTGCATAGTCCGGAACATGTGCCTGACATCTTCACTCATCTGCCGAAGTGCGCTTATCAGACAGGAATCCCGGGGGGCACATGTGCGGGTCGATATCCCACAGACCCATGATGCCCAGCATTCTCCTTTCAAACATACGTTCATTTCTCTTGAAAGGAACGGGATTGAGAAAAATGGGGGCTCGACATGAAAGATATTACTGCCCGGGTATACCGATTCGATCCGGACAAGGACAAAGAGGCACATTTTGAAACCTATACAATCAGATTAAACGATGGTGCCCGTGTTCTTCATGTTCTCCATGCCATTCACGATGAGATTGATCCAACACTATCATTCAGGTACAGCTGTGCATCAGGTCAATGCGGTAGCTGTGCAGTCCGGGTAAATGGAGAACCTGTGCTTGCCTGCATGGAAGAAGCTCAAAACAACATTACCATAGAACCCCTGAACCTTTCCGTAAAAAAGGATCTTGTTGTTGACCTCCTGCCAAAGCTTGAAACAATCGCCTCCTTTAAACCTTCAGATATCCCAAGAATGCCAACAAAATCCGATATCGATACCATAAAACCTCTCCGGGATTGTATCGAGTGCCTCTGCTGTGTTTCAGTCTGTCCTGCCATGGACGTCACAAAATTCCTTGGGCCAACAGCAATGCGTCAGGAAATGCGCCTCGCACTTGATCCTCGTGACAGCGGGGACCGGATAGTTGATGCGGTACGGGAGGGGCTCTTTACCTGTACGAGTTGCCAGGTCTGCTGGAAAGTATGCCCAAAAGACATAGAGATCCCATCAAAAGCAATCGAAAAACTCCGGGCACTCGCAAACAAAAAAGGGCTCACACTCCCCCGTCACCAGGAAGTGGCTGCCTTGGTCAAGGATACCGGGCGTTCCGTGACGCGGATTGACCCCACATTCATGGAACTGGTAAATGCAGATGTTATCGAACCAACAGGACTAGTAAGGGCAACGGTCGGCTTCTTCGTCGGATGTATGTATAATATGCGCCTTCCCAGAACAGCGCTGGATGCTATCGAAGTTCTCAAACGCAACGGTATCCGGGTCATTATTCCCAAAGAACAGGTCTGTTGCGGTTCTCCCCTTATCCGAACCGGCCAGCTTGATTATCTGGACACACTCAAAAAACGCAATATCGATGCATTCCGGTTCCGAAAAATTGATACGGTCATAACGATGTGTGCAGGGTGCGGTTCCACCCTGAAAAATGATTACCGGACACCCTTTACTGTGATGGATATCAATGAAGTGCTCACAAAATATGAAATTGAACCTCCGGCACGGTTGCCGGTCAAGGTCACATATCATGATCCCTGCCATCTTCTCCGCGGGCAGGGTATTTCAAAACAACCCCGTCAGCTGATCAGCGAGGTAGCAGACCTTGTTGAAATGCCCTCAATCTGTTGTGGTTCAGGAGGAGGAGTGAAATCCGGAATGCCCGAGGAAGCAGCAGCCTTGGGAAACCGAAGGGGCGAAGCGATAAAAAAGAGCGGGGCAGATATCGTGATATCGTCGTGCCCGTTCTGTGAATTCCATATTGCAGGGCATACTGATAAACCCGTCAGGAATATAACGACATTACTTCTCGAAGGATATAAGGAAAAAGACCAGAAAAAGGTCGTATCGAAAATTGCTTGATCCCGGTTAAGAACACACGTAAATTTTTTTGCGCAATGTATTTACCATTCTTTAAAAAAAGAGCGAAATGTTGTGATTTTTATTGAGATTCCATTTTCATCAGATACTCATGTGCTTCGAGGGCTGCCTTGGCCCCGTCTCCGGCAGCAATTATGATTTGTTTTCCTTTCACAGACGTTACATCTCCGGCTGCAAAAACCCCGGCCATGCTGGTGTGGCAGTTAATGTCGATAATGATCTCCTTTTTCTCGTTCAACGCAACAAACCCGTCAAGAATGTCAGTATTTGGCTGCCAGCCGATTTCAATAAAAACCCCGTCGAGATCGATCTTCTGTTCCTCACCAGATTCGTTCATGATGGAAACTGCAGACAGGAACTTATCGCCGTAAATCGCGGTCACGTGCGAGTTTTGGTGGACGATGATATTATTTTTTGATGCAAGCATTTTCACATAGACTGGATCTGCCTTTATCGTGCTTCTCACTATCAGGTGTACCGATTGTGCTATTTCACTCATCTCCACAGCAGTCTGCAGCGCAGAATTACCTCCCCCTACGACCGCTACCTTTTTTCCCTTGTAGAGGGGTCCATCACATGTTGAACAGATGGAAAGCCCTCTCCCGAGATACTGTTCTTCGTTTGCCACACCAAGTTTTTTTGCGCGGTTACCCTGGGTGAGGATCAGGGCTTTTGCCTTGAGAGTATTTTCTGAGATTGTCCGAACGGTAAAGAACCTGTCTTCTTTTGAGATGCCGACCACCCGGTCAAGTTCAATCCGGATATTGAGTGTGCTTATCTGGTCTTCAAATTTTTTCATCAGATCTTCCCCGGTGACCATCCGGTAGCCCATGTAATTTTCGATCGCCCAGGATTGAAGGGCCTGACCACCAATGTTTTCACTGATAATAATGGTATTCAGCATTTTTCTGGAAGTGTAGACTCCTGCTGTGAGTCCTGCCGGACCAGCTCCGACAATCAGAATATCGTACATTTCCACGGGGGTAGTTTCATTAAAAAGTTCACTCAGCCTCGTTGAATCAAAACCAACTATTACCTCATCATCAACAACAATTACCGGGACACCGCGCTGACCGGAGATTTCTATCATTTTTTTTGCAGCGTTACTATCTTCACCAACATCAATAGTATCGTAGGGAACCCCATGTTTGTCGAGGAATGCTTTTACCATCCGGCAATAGGGGCAATTTTTTGTTGAATAAATAGTGACTTTTCTCATCATTTCGAAAATGGTCTGGTGTCTTATAAATTTTTTGACCGCAAAAAAAAGGATTTTTTGTATTTCATCATAGCAACTTTCTTTTTAGGTAAGCCCCAATACACCTTTGATATGATATCATGAGTGGAATACGTGGAACAGGGACTATGATAAAATACGCCTTTCTTTGTGTTGTACTCTTTTATCTAATTGGAGGGGTTTGTGCCTTACCAACCGATTCTTCCTCCACACCAGACCCTTCGCTCTATTTCAACTTCAATGAGGGTAGCGGCAATCATGCTTTTGAGCTATCTGGCAATGGCAATGCCGGGACTATGTATGGCGTTTCACGCATTGAAAATGGAGCGTGTGGAAGGGCTATTTTTTTTAACGGGATCAATAATTATGTCGAAATCCCCTACAGCTCCCAGAATCATCCCCAAAAAGAAATTTCCGTTTCGTTATGGTTTTATACAGACTCGTTTGAACCCCAGGTTTTAATGTCCTCCTATGAGAATGGGGGATACCGGCTGGCGTTTGATGACGGCAACGATCTCTGGTGGACTATCAACCTTGATAGGACCGGAGAGGTCTCAATACCCGTTCAGCATGAGAGTATTTCACTGCGCCAGTGGCACCAGGTAACGGCAACGTATGATGGGCAGACATCAAAGGTGTATCTTGACGGTGTACTCAGAAACCTGAGAAATGCGAGCGGGTCGATCCACTATGAATTCAACAATTACCTTATTCTTGGTGCTGACGCGGGAAGTGATAATCTTCCTGATCAGGTCTGCGCGCACTATTTCCGGGGAGGACTTGATGAAGTCCGGATTTACCCTATTGCGTTGGCCTACGGTCAGGTTATTGATGAAAGGTTCCGTTGCTCCCAGGAACCTGCGGCGCCATCAGAGGGTTTTTTGGTTCTACCGCCCCCTTTGACTTCCTGCACTCCCTCGTCGGGTTTTGTTACAATCGGTGTCAATGATGCTGCCTCAAGGACTCTTTCTTTTAAAAATCAGACCGAAACCGGCATATGGAATATTACCCTGCCCCGGGGCTCAACGCTTGTCGTGACGGCCAAGGACTTGTATTCAAAATCGAATCCGGATTCCTGGTACATTGAAATCGCAGATGAAACAGGGAGAATAACCCGATCCATTGCATTCCCCAATACCTATAATACACCACTAAAAGGGGTTGTACCGTCAGGGAACGCAACAGTCTACGTAAAATATTTCGACGGTGTTGGGAAGTTTCCAGCAACAGTTTCCCTCCAATTTGAGAGTGTTTCATCTCCCCCGCCACCCAGTCCTCCACCAACAATCCTGAATTACCCCATCATTGTAATTTACTCGGCATCATGGGCAACACTGATAGCCATCATCCTTGTCATCGTATGGTTGCACCGCCGGAAACATGAGCGGGAAGTAAAGACCGCTCATGAAAAGGAAAAAGAAAAGGAAAAAATTACAGAATGATTTCCCGGAACTGCTTTCCGAAAACACCGCAGATTGGACACTTGTCGGGGACTTTGCCGACTTCGATATTACCGCAGACCGGGCAAAGGAAAATTTTTTCCCTCCCTATATCTTTTCCGGATTTTACCATTTCGAGGGCTTTTTTGTAAAGAGTTGCATGAACCTGCTCGGCTTTCATCGCATGGGTGAAAGCAAGCAACGCATCACTTTTGCCTTCTGTTTCTGCCAGCTTGACAAATTCCGGGTACATATGGGTAAACTCGTGCGTTTCCCCTGCTATGCTGGTTTCAAGGTTTTTCTGGGTTGACTCAATAGCATTCAACACTTTTAATAATTTTTTTGCATGAATTGCCTCTGCTTCAGAGGCTGCTTTGTAGAGAGTCGCAACATTGTTGAACCCTTCAGCAGCAGCTTTTTCAGAAAACGCCTGATATTTTCGATTCGCCTGTGATTCTCCGGCAAATGCCTCTTTTGCATTCTCAATAGTTGCCATGAGCATAGGATTAGTCGGGAATTTAACTTAAAGATTATTCATAAAAAAATGCAGTGGTTCCAGAGCAATAAAGAAAGGTATTTGCTGTACTAAAAGAACTCCTGACACACCACAGGATCACCGGTTGTTTCCGAAACCTGTATACCTGAGTTTTTTTATGAAGCTGATGAAAGATGTTCCTCGACGGGACAGACCACGTGAAAAGATAGCTACGAAAGGAGTGACGTCGCTTTCGGATCAGGAACTGGTGGAATCTATCCTTGGGAGGGGCACAAAGGGTAATGATGTACGGATGATAGCAAAGGAGATCTGCACTCTCTTAAAAGAACATCAGGATACAGTGCATTATAAAGATCTTATCTCGATATCAGGAATAGGCCCATCCAAGGCTGCCCAGATCATGGCATGCTTTGAAATGGGGAGGAGGTATTGTGCGCCCCATAGTGGAAGTGTAAAAGTGACAAAACCACAGGATGTCCTCCTGCTCACCATCATTGCTGATATGCGGGACAAGCGGCAGGAACATTTCATCTGCATTACCCTCAATGGTGCAGGGGAGGTGCTTGACAGCAGAACAATCACCGTCGGGCTTCTCAACCACAGTCTTGTCCACCCCCGCGAAGTCTTTGCCGATGCAATCACTGACCGGGCTGCATCCGTTATCTGCGTTCATAACCATCCATCGGGTTCGCTCGATCCAAGCCCGCAGGATATTGCGGTCACGACGCAACTCAGGGAGGCTGGACTATTGCTGGGTATCCAGCTGATCGACCATATCATTGTGACAAAAAGTGGTTACCTGAGCATGAAGGAAAAAGGGTTCCTTTAAGAAATCGATGGCCCAGCGTCCCTGCAATAACTACAATTGAAAAAAAATATTTGCGATAAAGATTATCCTTTTAGCGATTTTCCGAGTGCAAGTCCCTTCTTGTAGGCTGCCTCGAGCAGATCCGGGTGTGCTGACACATCACGAATCGTATCCATGTCGCTGATCAGTAACTCATCAGAATATTGGCAGTCAATGATGTCAAAAAAGGCCCTTGCGGTTAGTTTTGCTCCGACAAATACGTCAGGGATCTTCATACCTGAAATGCAGATGAACAATCCCCTGCGTTGCATACGCCGTTCTTTTGAGATAAATGACTTTTTTCGCACATATTTGGCCATGAAAAAGACCTGGAAGCGGTCCATCATCGATTTGAGTTTACCAGGAATTCCCATAGTCATAACAGGTGTAGCGATGATGAGACAGTCCATCTCTTTGAATTTTGGGTAGAGCTGTTGCATGTCATCATCAATGATGCAGGTATCATGATCTTTACAGAACATCATCTCTTCGCAAGCCTGGAAATCAAGATTGGTAACAAGAATTTTTTCAACAATACAGCCGGCATCCTCAGCACCTTTCAGTGCCTGGTCAAGAAGTTTTGCCGTATTGCCCCCGGGAAGAGGACTTCCGAGCAGGCCAATCACCTTTTTTTCCATAGAACAATAAAAGGGAAAAACTACCTTATAGTTTTGTATACCGTCCTGTATCTGGTTACATAACTGGAGAACACTGCCGAAGTGGGGATATTAACGCAACTCATAAATATCATTGATGTGCATGAAAGTTTTGGTGAATTAGTTGACCGAACAGAAGACGTATACAGCAGGACAGAAAGTTGGCGCAGGTAAATATGTGTGCATTGATTGCGGAAAAGAACTTACTCTGGACAAGAGCGAACAGGATCTCAGAAAATGTCCTTCCTGCGCCTGCGAAGAATACGCATGTTTCCCTATGACACACATCCGCCCGGATATCAAGACTCCGGAAGATGCAAAAAATCCACCCAAACGTGGAAAAAGCAACCAGTAACTTCTTATTTTTCTTTATCGGGCACAAGTACAGCAGTATGACTTCTGGGAGATCCTGCAACAAAAATATCAAGGGCGGGATTCCTGTTCCCAGGTTTATCTGGCGTGCATGGAGATTTTCAACATGGTAAACGTTTCAAAAGAAGGGCAGGTCTTCCGTTGTGAGATCTGCGGTAATGTTGTTGTTGTGAAAGAAATCGGCGGTGGAGAACTTGTCTGCTGCGGTGAACCTATGCAACTGGAGAGTGAGTAACAATGGCTGTAAAAAAGGCAATGGCAAAAAAACCGGTAGTAAAAAAAGGATCAGAAAAGGAACTAAAAGACCTTGAGAAAAAAATTGGGAAAGTGCCGAAATTTTTCCGTGAGCTGACAGATAAAGAGCCCGAGATGTTCAATCTCGTCATGCGATTCGAACAGCATATCTGGGATGATGGCAAGCTATCAAGAAAGACCAAGAAACTGATAGCGATCGCAATTGCTGCTGCGTTACGTGACCAGCATGCAGTCCATGCCCAGCTTGCCGGTGCAAAAAATCTTGGGGTCACGAAGGGAGAAATTGAAGAAGCACTCCGTGTCACCTTCCTGCTCTCCGGTATGCCCGCTTATGTCTATGGAAAAGCACAGCTCGATGAGATCATGCCATAAATAATGTATGTTGGTGAGAAATCATGGAAGATGATTCCTGTATAACGTTTCCCGTTCTCGGGGAGGCGGCGCCGGATTTCGAAGCGGAGACCACTCAGGGTCCAATCAAACTCTCGGAACTGAAGGGAAAATGGGTGGTGATGTTCTCGCACCCGGCTGACTTCACACCGGTTTGTACTACTGAGTTTATGGCGTTTGCAAATATCTACGATGAACTCAAGTCACTCAATGTCCATCTTGTCGGCCTATCTGTTGACAGTATCTCGGCACATCTTGCCTGGGTACACGATATTAAAGAGAAAATGGGGGTAACCATCCCGTTCCCGATCATTGCCGACCTGACGATGAAAGTGGCCAAGAAATATGGGATGATCCATCCCGGTCAATCTTCGACAGCGGCAGTCCGCTGTGTCTTTTTCATCGATGACAAAGGCATAATGCGGGCAATGATCTACTATCCCCTCCAGAATGGAAGATTCATGCCAGAAATCATCCGGCTGGTCAAGGCACTCCAGACAACTGACAAGTTCAAGGTGTCCACACCCGCAAACTGGCAGCCGGGCGAAAAGGTTGTCGTTCCTCCACCAAAAACAACAGCAGAGATGGAAAAACGATTGTCAGAAGGCTATGAGTGCAAAGACTGGTACCTCTGCTTCAAGAAAATATGATCATACAACTTTTTTTTAAAAAGAGATCGATTACTAACCTTTTTAGTATTCCCGCTACAAGAACATGCTATGCCGATCAAAGTCCTCGCCTTTGCCGGAAGTCCCCGAAGGCATGGCAACTCCGAGACCTTGCTGGACTGGGTACTGGGCGGGATGAGCACTGACGATGATATAGTCATCGAAAAAGTTGCGCTGACGGATGCCAATATCAATCCCTGTAAAGGGTGCAATGCGTGCGAGAGACTGAATAAATGCGTGCAGCGTGATGGCATGGATTTCTACCATGACAAGATTGTTGATGCAGACATTATCCTGCTCTCCTCACCGATATTCTGCATGGGTGTTGCTTCACAGGTAAAAGCCTTAATCGATCGAGCCCAGGTATTCCGTTCCCGGAAATATGTACTCAAACTTCCCGTTGTACCCCCGGAGCGCAAAGGTAAAAGACTCGGGGTGTTTCTTGCTTCTGCCGGCCAGAAATGGGATAATGTGTTTGATGCCGCGATCCCTTCAGTCAAATGTTTCTATCATGTCATCGATATCAGGGATGCTGATATCTCCTACCTGATGATAAATGGTGTGGATGAGAAAGGAGCGATTGAACATCACCTTACGGCAAAAACAGAGGCAGAAAAACTCGGAAAAACCGTTATTGCAGAATTGAGAAAGCGTCTTGCTTTGTGAGGGGTTATGGAAATAAAAGTTCTTGGCATTTCAGGAAGCCCGCACCGGCACGGAAATACAGAGACACTGCTTGACAGCTTCTTATACGGAACTAAAACTGCCGGAGCATCGGTAGAAAAAGTAGTCCTCCGAGACCTTGATTATTCGCCTTGCAGGGGCTGTAACGCCTGCCACAAAACCGGAGAATGCATTGTGAAGGATGATGCTATCGCACTCTTTGATAAAATCCTCAAAGCAGATGCAATCGCCGTTGCTTCCCCGATCTATAGCATGGGAATTACGGCAGAACTGAAAGGCCTGATCGACCGGGGGCAGTACCTCTGGGCGCGGAAATTTATCTTAAAGACACTCTATTTTCCCAATGATCACATCGTTCGTCATAAAGGAATTTTCATCTCAACGGCAGGACTTTCATGGGATAATGTGTTTGATGCCGCCTTTCCAGCCATCACCGCGTTTTTTAATGGGGTCGGTTTTGAATATTATGACAATATCATAGCCAATAATATGGATCAATTCAAGGGTATCAAAAATCACCCGACAGCACTCAGGGAGGCCTTTGAGAAAGGACAGAACGTTGTTGGAGTACTGAATAAATTACATAACAGAGTTCCCTGAAAGGGAAGCGTAGACCTTGAGCATAATTTTGTATGTTTTTAAGAAATAAGGAATAGATAAATTGCATCAAAGAATTTGAGAGAATATGTTTGGATCATAGGATACCATTAGGGCACCAAATGCCGCGACGATCACGAAAATAAAAACAACCTTATTCCAGGCCAATACCTTTTTGCCATCCAAAACGCTGACAGGAAGCATGTTGAATGCTGCAATCATCGCATTCACCTGAAAACCTATCATACCTATCATTGTTACAAAATTTCCGGTCAGGGATATTCCTTCCCCGCCATAGAGAAGAAGCCCTGCAAAAGGGATACAAAGGAGGAGATTAACAAGGGGACCGGCTACTGAAATTTTTCCGTTCTGCTCCCGGCTTATACCCCTGCCGGTGGTATCATAAATTACTGTTGCACCGGGAGCTGCAAAGACCACACCTACAAGAGCCGCAAGCGCAACTGCAACGACAAGCATGATATTGTCTTTCCGGAATTCTGCCCAGAATCCATATTTAATAGCAGTAAATTTGTGCGCCATCTCGTGAAATATAAAACCAATACCTACGGTAAATAAAGATACTGCCAGGAATGACAGGGCAAGAAGGGGATCTGCCCGCCCGGCGCCTCGGAGAAAAATAATTGCAAATGCTATTGATATAGCTATCCAGGCAACAAGAAGGTCAAATTCTTCGCGTCGGGAAATACGTTCGAGCATAGGAATATCAGATCAAATAAGATAGTTATCGGTTATCTGCTTTGGTGTTGGGTATGCTAAGGATTACGTTTATTTTAGGATATTGGATATGTATAACATATGACCCTTGAGGCGATGCGGGCAGAGATTACAAGGACTGACAAAGAGATCATCCGGCTCATCGCACACCGGCAAGACCTTGCAGGCAGGATTGCAAAGATCAAGATCCATGAGGGGAGACCTGTCCACGATGAACAGCGGACGGCTGAGGTCCTGAAGGCTATTTTTGAACAGGCTGTAGAGGCCAAGATCGATCCTGTTGCCGTGCAGAAAATATTTGAACAACTCATTGCGATGAGCGAAGAGCGCCAGAGAGAATGTTTCGGGGATGGGAATCTTCCCTGATGATTCTTTTTTACCAAAAAAATTTTGAGGTTTACCCTACCCAGCCAAAAAGGATAACAAGGCCAAGAGTTACAAGTACGAGCCCAATTATCAATCGGATAGTACGTTTGTATTCTGTCCTCATGCTTTCGGCCCTGTCCGGCGAAATGCCATACGCAATAAGAAGGGTGATCAGGATAAGCGGGAGAATATACACAATGTTGTAGAGTACAAGCCACGGCAAGCCGGACATCACCGTCATATTCGTTCCCATGATAGCCAATATGCTGATATAGATACCACCGGTGCAGGAAAAGCCGAGGATTCCGGCCAGAATCCCCAGTATAAAAGCTGCGGGAAGGGATGCGATGCGGATATAATTACCGAGCAACCCTTTCTTTGATTCAGGTATAGAGAGGATAAAAGTCTCTTTGTTCCTGATCACATCGGCTATCGTTATTATCCCCAGAATAAGAGCGATTGCCCCGCCGATAAGAGCAAACGTCCGCGAGAGTCCGGAGAGTGAGAATACCGAGAACAGGCCAATCCCAACGAGAAGATGGAACAGGAACATCGCGGCGATATACACACCGCCGACAAGCAGGATGCGCCTCCTGCTCCCGGCTAATGCCATCGGGATGAGGAGGAAGACCAGCACCGACAAGCCGCAGGGATTGGCACTGTCAACCATTGCTGCGAAAATTACCAGTGGCAGGCTGAGTTGCGAAGATTCCTGCGGACATGTTGGTTCCTTCTCCGGTGTTACAGGTTGTGTGGTACTGTTACAGGAAGCAAGCCGTTCTCTCTCGGCAATGATTTCAGCTTCAAATCGTTCTGTTATCTCAACTTCGCCAATTAATGAACTGTTTCCAATGAATATTATTGGAACTCCGGGGTTGGCTACACCATACTTCCTGCTCAGTTCTAAAAACTGCTGCCTGTTTTCAGCATTGTTATAGACTTCAAGACGCGTGAGGTTGAGATCCGGATACTTTACCTCAAGGTCTGCAATGTAAGGCTTCACCTTCTCGCAATGACTGCAACCATCCCCGTAAAAATAAAATGCGGCTATTGAACCGGAAGTATTTCCTGTCAAAGATCGAAGTGGTCCTGCCTTGACGGGATTATAATAAGGGGATGCAAGAAAAAACGCAGCGCTGACGATAATGACAGCAAGTAATATCAGGAAAATTTTTTGATTTTTTTCCATAATTAAGAGTTCCAGTACTTATTGTTAAGGACGATAATTGAATATATTCTTCTGCCAGGCCAAAAAAATTCATTTCATGGAGATCATTGTCCCAACACCATCACGGGTGAACAGCTCAAGAATGAGATTATGTTCAATATTACCGTTGATGATGTGAGCATAACAAACGCCATGTTCAACCGCTCTGATTATCGAACTCACCTTTGGGATCATACCTTCGCCAATCGCTCCTGACTTCTGCAATGAAATCGCCTCACCAATTGACAGCTTTCGGAATACTTTTGTGCGGTTTGCATCCATAACTCCATCAACATCAGTCATATTGACCAGTTTATACGATTTGAGGGCGATGGCGATATCCCCGGCTGCTGTATCAGCATTGATATTTAAACTCCCTCCAAATCTGTCAATTGCAATCGGAGCCACAACAGGGATATAGTTTTTATCGAGCAACGTGTTCAGGATTGCCGGATCTATGCATTCAATCTCCCCGACGTGCCCAAGATCAACTTCCTGTTGTACACCCCCGACATCAACCCGCTGGAGATCCATTTTCTTTGCGATAATCAGGTTGCCATCGCTGCCCGAAAGCCCGACACCGCGTGCACCACATTTCGCAATGAGTGAGACGATTCCCTTGTTGATCTTCCCGACAAGAACCATTTGGGCGATCTCAAGGGTTTCCTGGTCAGTTATCCTCAGTCCACCAACAAACACAGATTCTTTGCCCATCGCTTTCATCTTCTCGGAGATCTCCGGTCCCCCGCCATGCACCAGTACGACCCGGATCCC
>Ga0209048_10001438_pt1 | contig 24538 bp, 16 predicted proteins | sample FrelakmetCRP12CR_FD_187146 | JGI IMG/M metagenome (GOLD analysis project Ga0209048, IMG submission 187146) | Freshwater lake sediment microbial communities from the University of Notre Dame, USA, for methane emissions studies - CRP12 CR (SPAdes)... | ecosystem: Environmental > Aquatic >... | reverse complement strand
GAGACGACCCAGTTGTGGCTCATGGTTTCACTATTATACACGCCGAATTTGATGTTGGAATTGCTGATATCGATAGCGAGAAGCATGAACTCACACCTTTACATGATTATATTCGCTGCGCACTGGAAGTAAGGCCCTGCATAAGGGTAGCAATTTCTGTAGGATCACCATATAGATTGTAATCTCTAATGATGACTTCGCTATTGGTGCGGCTATCGATGAATCCAAGCGTTGAAGGAGTGTGTTTGGCTCTGCGGCGCATACGCCATCTCGATACGGTTGGTATTAAGCCGCGTCCAAACAGGAAGCCGCTTAGATTCTCACTTGCGTGAGGCATATTGCTGATTACTTCACCTTTGGGAGCGGTCTGGTCGGGAGGAACTATGCCACGCGCTGTGATATGGCGAATATACATCAGCGGCACATGTCTTATCTCTTCCCCGTCTTGCATGACGAATTCGTCAGGAGTGATGACGATGATGTGTTTGTCAGCTCCCAGTAAACGGCGCGTATCAACAATGATTTGCCAGACACTTCCTATGCCAACAAAAAGCATAATGCCTAATATCAAGGTTGAAATAAGAGCGGGAATAAGGCCTAACAGATAATTGTGAGGGATCATGATGGGAACCATCAATGCGAAAAATCCAAATCCTACAATGGCGCCGGCTATCCATCCAAGAATACTTAATCTTACTTTATTGCGCAAAAGTGGTAGGACAACCCAGCCATTGGGAAGTTCGCCACCAGCCCTGGCCTTATCGAGAATTTCGGTAGCTTCCATGGCACTTTCTCCGTTTCTGCACAGTAGCACATTTTCAGCTTACCAGATTATAGCAGATTTTCTCCATTCAAGAGTGTGTTGCGGGCACTGGCGGTTGTGGCTGAGAGTTCTTCATCCCGAATAGCCATCGAACTGGCTTGATTCGGCGTATCAACAGCTCATATACAGCAAGTGTAACAAGCAAAGAAGTCGTGTTGACAAATACAAATTTAATGCCTGTAGGGATATCCCATGCCAGGACAAAAAATGCGATGATAATAATCACAGGCTCGTGTAGGATATAGAATGGTAAGATAGCTTGATTGGTGTATTGGAGAAACTTGTTGCTAAAGTTTAAGAGGACCATCGCTGCATACAGCGCGGCAATAGTCATGGACCACATAGATATACTGATTACAAGCTGGTAGAACATATATCCCGCCGAGTAGCTGGCAGCATTCTCCAATGTGCTCAACCCTCCAGCAAAATTAGCAATTATCAATGACACAATGCACACAACCGAGACAGCTATAAAAATCTTTCCCTGCTTTCGAATGATTGCCTGAAATGTATCGTTGGCATAGAGGATGAATCCGAACACAAAGATAATGAACCAGGTGTAGAAATCAGCCCAACCTTGATATCCGTGATAAGGCGCCCACAATAGAATGCGGATAAGCGCAATTGGAGGGACAAAAATGAAAAGTCCGGCAGGAATCTTACAGATGGCGACAAGCCATAGAATGATGCGTGAACCACGCGCTTGCTTTAGATACATGAGTACCGGTAGAGCCATCATAGAAATGATATAGAGGAACGCTAGAAACCAGAGATGATAGCCATAGATTGTCAAGAATTTGAGATCGCCGCCAATGCGAATATGCTCGAAAAAGTACGTGAAAAACTGCAAGAGGTCACCTTGATAGTGTGAATAACCACTTGCAATAAAGTACGACATGATGTATGCCTGAAAGGGAGAAAGCACAATGAAGGCCACGATAAAAGGTATGAGCAGGCGTTTGAAGCGTTCACTGACGAATTGTCTGCTTGTTCTGGATTGAAGCGCAAACCACGCGCTTGATCCTGCAAGCAAAAAGACTAGTGACATTCCCCATTCTGCACCGAATGTAGCCAGCCCATCCCAACTAATACCCTGTTCATTCTGTCTTGTATGCCAGTAGAGTGTATCGAAGATGTCTGCTGTATGAGAAATAAAGACTCCAAACACAGCAATCACTCGTAACCAGTCGAGATAATAGAGTCGTTCATGCTTCGCTGGTTCTTCAGTACTTAACAGTTGTGTATCAGAAAGTTGTATCTCACTCTTTTGCATACGAGACCACATAGTTACTCGCTCATTCTACTACTAGTAGAAGCAGCGCTTATTTGGGATTTGCCTGTTCCCGATTTAAGTGTGTAGCATTTTTATCACAACAATATCACCCTTGAGCGGTTTGGTATCACGATTTCATCACACATACAAAATTGCTATTAGCATTCTGTTAGATATGTTCCAATACACGTATTCTCCAGTATCAGAATGTATATTTGGCAGACTGCTGTATACTGTTAACACGAGACGTAACTATTCATGTCCTTTTTTGCATACCGCCTGCGGCGGCGAGGAGGGAGGGATGTGAGCGGGGACACCCCTGATTACCTGTCCCCCGGACAGGGTGCCCGCCAAGGGGCTTGCAAGCCCCTTGGAACCCCTGTTGAATAGTTGCCACGGGCCATAAAAAGTTTTTTATGCAGGATAGAGTATGGATGATAGATTTCAGGAGCTAGCAGCCGAGGCGGCCCGTCAAGTGCTACAAAGTTTTAGGCAAAGCTACACGCAATGGACAGATGATCAGATACCGCTGGATAAACTGGCAGCATGGCTTGGGTTGGAGATCGCAAACTTTGATCCGGACGACTATCCAAAGGGGACCTATGGCTTTCTTGAACCTGGAGAAAACCTGATCTGGCTCAACCGTAAACTTCAGGATGGAATGCTTCGTTTTACCCTGGCACATGAAATAGGGCATGCAATACTCCATCGGCAAACAGAGCAGCACGAATCTGTCCTTTTGCCTCGAACTATAGAGGCGCTTGAAACAAGTACGGCGTTGGAAGATCAGTGTAAAGAGCAGGATGTACGTGAAGGTGTAACAGACCTGCTTTTTCAGGATCAAGTAGAAGAACAACTCGGAATTGGCATGTCCTATGATCCTCGCAGCCAGCGCGAAATAGCTGCGAATATTTTTGCCGCCGAACTCTTGATGCCGCTCGAAAGAGTGCGCGCCCTCTATGTATCTGCAGAAACCCCTGCCAACGAACTGGTAAATATTTTCGGCGTTTCCACATCCGCTTTGCTCAACCGCCTTTCAATGCTCCTTACACTTGGCGAGACGGATGTACTTCGTGAGTATGATCAGGCAGGTAATCCGTTGAAGGGTGGTGGGGGTCATACAGGAGTCGATGATCATGCGTTTGCCAGTTCTGATAATGCTCTTTCGACCACCGATGCTATTCTCAAGCCCAAAAAAGAATACGACGAGTTCCAACAAGCTGCTATCGAAGCGCCAACACCGGCTTTAATTGTTGCAGGGCCTGGTAGTGGCAAAACGAGCACACTCATAGGTCGTGTCGAATACCTGATAGATACACAGGGTGTAGCACCCGAGCATATACTCGCGTTAACCTTTTCACGCAAGGCGGCAGAGGAGATGCAGGAACGACTTCATGCTGTACTGGATGCGCAGGCTTCCTTTCCCACGGTCAGTACTTTTCATGCTTTTTGCGCCGAACAGTTGCGCACCTATTGGAGCCTTGTGGGTTTGCGCCAGGATTTCGCGTGCCTGGATGACGCGGAGGGTTATTTTCTCCTTCTTCGTTTAGCTAACGAACTACCATTACGCCATTATGAGAATTTGATCTCGCCAACTTATCACTTTCCTGCTATCTTGAGCGGAATCTCACGTGCCAAAGATGAACTGGTATCACCGGCAGAATATAAATGGCTGGCTCTACGCATGCGGGAGCAGGCTTCAGGTGATGAAGAGATTGAACAAGCAGAAAAAGCTCTGGAAATAGCGGATATCTACGCACTCTATCAAACCTCCCTGGAGCAGCAGAAAGATACCGATTTTGGTGGTCTGATCATGCTGACAGTCCAACTGTTGCAAGAACATCCGAACGTACGCTTGCAGTTGCAGCAGAAGTACCAGCAAATTCTAGTCGACGAATTTCAAGATATCAATCGAGCCAGTGGTATCCTCTTACGCGAGCTTGCGGGAGATACGCGTCATGTATGGATGGTTGGAGACGCGAATCAGGCTATCTACGGCTTTCGGGGTGCATCACCGGCAAACATCGCCAACTTTTGTAACGATTATGCAGGCGCTGTCGTTCTGCCTCTTAGTCGTAACTATCGCTCTCGACCCGATATAGTGAGCTTTGCAGATGCATTTCGCAACAAACAGCTCGATTCTGACACTTTACAGGTCACATCTCAGACAGCACGCTCCACTTCAGTAGATACATACATCACTCTGGCTGTTGCCTCCGATGAAACGAGTGAGTTGGACGGCTTAATCAGCGATATTGGGCGCAAACTGGTTGAGGGCTATCGCTTTCGCGATATTGTAATCCTCTGCCGGACACGGGCGCAGGCGCGTAAAATCTCACAGGCGTTGATCTCTGCGAATCTGCCTGTAATCGAACATGGGGGACTGTTAGAGCAGGAACATATCAAGAACCTGCTTTCAATTGTCATGTTGTTTGCCGACTCAAGCGGAATGGGACTTTTGCGCGCTGCGCGACAGCCAGAACATGCGCTAAGCCAGCTTGACATCGAGGCTCTACTACAGGCAGCGCGAGCGCAAAAGATTTCTCCGATTACATTGATTGAGCATAATGAAGCTCCGCTAACGATGAGTAGAAAAGGCTGTGAAGCGCTCGTGCGGCTTTCAGATATCTTGAGAAACTTGAATGTTTCGCAAAACACGCAGACCATCTGGTCGCTACTGGCTGATTACCTCTTTATTGAAACTTCACTGGTGCGCGGCCTGCTGATCGATGCTTTTGACTCGCAGGCACAAGCTATACTGGCTGATTACACCGGTATTCTACAGCTTGCTCGCAACTATGATCAGCAACAGCAAGCACTGCGTTTGCAACAAGAAGAGGAGGCTTTAGCACAAGGGGAACAGAGAGAGCCACTTGATCTACCACCCATACACGAACAGGCCAGGGGGTTTCTGGAATACTTAAGTGTACTTAAAACCCTACGCAACGATGGTGGCAACAGGCATCAAGACCCTGAAAGCGAGGATAAAGAAGATCCCGACATTATTCGAGTCATGACGGTTCATGCCAGCAAAGGATTGGAGTTTCCCGTTGTCTACTTGCCCGGTATTGTGAAACACCGCTTTCCCATTCTGAGGCGTAGCAAATCAGTTGAACCTCCTACAGGGATGCTACCAGCCGAAAGTGAAGGTGATGCTGCGCATGAAACAGGCGAAGTATGTCTCTTCTATGTCGGCGCGACACGCGCTCGCGATCACCTTGTGCTGAGCTATGCCGAACGCTATGGTAAGAAAAATTACAAACGCTCATCATATATTGATGCTCTCGAAGTAGGTCTGCCAGAGGAGCGCATCAGACGTGTGGTGTGGAAAGCGGCTGATAAGGCAGAGGATGTGCAGGGGGAGATTGATAGGGCGAAGATTGGGAAGGTGGGGAGCGATTGGAAGGGAATTGATCGTGGGGAGATTGGCCGTGTGGGGGAAAGCCCCGCCCCTACATTTCATGTGGAGGATGCTACGACCCAACCGAATTGGTTTGACTCTTTTATATCGCAGCCGAGTGAAGACTTTATCGAAACAATAAAACCGAAAAAACTGACGCTAGCGGCTCTTGAAACATACCAGAACTGCCCGCGCCAGTATATGTATAGTACAATCTATGACTTTCATGGAGAAAAATCGGCTTACTTTGCTTTCTGGCAGGCGACACATAAGACAATAGCGGACCTAAAGCAAAGGCTTGAAGTGAATAAGGGTATAGAGGACTGGAATGGTGAATTGCTGACAGAATTGGATGCCGAAGAACTGTATACACAGCGCTGGAAGCAGGAAAAAGGGGATACGTTACCTTTTGCAGTCCTCTATGAACGACATGGGCATGAGATTAGCGAGTTGATCCGTCGTAAATTGCTTTCCAGTAGAGATTCGGACTGGCAACTTCGCCAACCTTTTACAGTGGATATAGCCGGTAAATCCATCGAGGTTGTGGTTGATCGTGTTGAAGCATCCGAGCATGAAGATGAACCAGTCAAATTTGTGCGCACGCGGTTTGGTAAACGTAAGCAAAAACCCTCCACGTCGACACGGGAAATGTTGTATGTGCGTGCATCGCGCCAGCATCACCCGGGACGCACTGTTGAGTTACAGGCGCACAATATGAGCACAGGCGAGGCGTACCCCATTACATTGACTAATAAGAAAGAACAAAGTCTTTACGACGAGCTAGAGCAAGCGATTTTGGGGATGGAGAGGCATGAATTCCCACCAAAACCTGATGTGATGAAATGCCCAGGCTGTCCATTCTTTCTCATTTGCCCGGCGTAAACAAGGATACTGTTTTCGTTTTGTTTAAGCCACAGCTTCCGTCAGTATCTCCCGCCAGTAATTGTATATCAGCGTGTGACCCTCGCCAGGATAGAATTTAGCCTTGCAATTTGAAAGGCTGCGGGCTACATATCTTCCCATATGTTGAGGTACAGTTGTATCCTCCTCGCCATGCCATAGGAAGACCTTTTTATGTATGTCTTCGAGGCGGAAGCCCCAGGGACTTGCGAGCAATACTACTTCCCAAAAAGCGCCTTGCGCACCATTGCGATAGGCCTCACTCAGGTCCTGACGATCTACTTCTTGTATATCAAGGCGAGCAAACGCCTTTTTGTCTGCTTCGGGAGCTGAAGATGGCATCAGCTTTTTGGTTCCTAGTGGATTTCGGCTGACCATCTTCGCTACTGGATCTAGCGCAAGACGCACAAAGCCCCATGGCACTTTTGGAGCAATGGATAGTCCCAGGCGCATAGATGGCAACATGCCCTTGATGGCATCTGGATCATCTATCGGTCCCATGCCGCTAATGGTGGCTGCCGAGGTTATACGTTCAGGCATCTTATAGGCGCAGGCCAGCAAATAGGGGCCACCTCCTGATAGACCTATGGCCGCGAACCGATCAATTTTCAACGCGTTGGCAAGTTGGGCTACATCATCGGGCCAATCCAGCAATTTGCGGCCTTGCTGAAAATCGGATAAGCCATACCCAGGCCGGTCGATGGTGATGATACGAGCGCCAAGCTCAATTGCAATCGAGTCATCAGGATGGCGTTGTATTCGCGAACCAGGCAAGCCATGGAAAAAGAAGACAGGTTTACCGCTTGGGTCACCATATTCGGAATAACCCAGTGTTCGCCCATCACCTAAAGAGATTGCTTTATCAGGTATATTTAGTTTGTTTATCATAGATACACGTTAGAGACTTTCTAGTCTTTGCAGTTTCTGTAGGCTTAAAAAGAGGAATTTACGGGGTTAACACCGAATCCCGGCATCCATTCACACGTTGTTTACTTCATTCTACGCAAGGCTACTAGCCATAGATGTCTCCAAGAATCATCGCTTGCCGAAGCAAAAAGTTTTCCATTGAATAATCCGGTAATGAGACACTGAGAGCTTGTATAACCTCTATACGTATAAACAAATACTCAGGTTACAGTATTCCCTATCATTCTGTGGATGCATCTTTGATTGTGGCTTCTGCGGCTGCTAGCTTTTCTGCGTACACCCCTCGATATTCTGGAGGCAGCATGGAGGAGATGCGAAGCATGACTTGCTCTGTGGACTGGTCAATATCTTCGCGGGTAATTTTCTTCCCTTTGGGAGTCAAGATCATTGGTTCGCCGTAAATGATAGTTATACGCGGGCGGAACTTTTTAAATGAATTCTCACTACCGTAGATCGAGACAGGTAGAACAGGTGCGCCAGTACGCAGGGCGATCATACCCATACCTGCATGTGCCTGACCTAATGTGTGTATCTTACTTCGTGTTCCTTCGGGAAAGATGCTGAGTATACGGCCAGCTTTGAGTTGTTCCTCCGCGGTTCTAAGTGATTGCCGGTCGGCCTCACCACGTTTAACGGGAAATGCGCCTAAGAAACGTACCAACCAAGCCCCTTTGCCCTTGAAAGTCTCCTCCTTACCCATGTATACCACACTGCGCTTGAGAAATGCCGGAATGAGGGGGACGTCAGTCCAGGAGAGATGGTTGGATGCGATAATCAATGGGCCTGTTTCTGGTACATTCTGGCGCCCGACTGGATGTACATCAAATGCGATTGCAAAAATGATGCGCACCACTACGCGTATCAATCGCCAGAGGATCATTGGCATCCTGTATGGTTCATAGAGATTTTTCTGAGGTTTTGTTTTGATCGACTTCGCAAACTTCGCTGTTTGAGGTGGCTGTTCTGGATTGTCCGAGGGTGAAGTGGCATTGATATTTTGCGTCATACAGGTTCCTCCAGATAGCTGCATATGACCTCGAGCACCTGTGGGACGCTCAGGTTATCGGTAACAATTACAATGGCATCATCCGCTGGCCGCATGTTATCATGGTCGATCTCGTCTCTACGTTGAATATCCGCCAGCACTTCTTCCATCTTGGGCAGCGTTTTATTGTGTTCGCCCAGATGCTCAACTAGCTCGGAATAACGACGGCGAGCGCGTTCTTGCAAACTAGCTGTCAAGTAGATTTTTAAATCAGCACCGGGCAAGACTACTGCACCAATATCCCGGCCTACCATGACTGTTCCATCATGTTGTTGTGCCATTTCACGCTGTTGAGCAATCAAGATGGCGCGCACTTCCGTATGTGCTGATACAGTTGAAACAACTCGTGTGACCTCTGTGTTGCGAATATCCCAGGTGACATCGTGCCCATGAACTGTTACGGTATATTGGCGACCGTCGTCAATGTGTGGATGAGCAATATTGATCCCGGCATGCTGCGCCAGCCTGGCCAGGGCAGGCCCATCGGCTGCATTTACACCCTCTTGGAGCGCGAGCCAGGCGATGGCTCGATACATGGCTCCGGTATCTATATAGAGATAGCCTAAGCGCTGCGCTAATTGTTCACCTATAGTGCTTTTGCCTGATCCCGCAGGTCCGTCGATAGCGATGTGCCTCGGCCTCTGCATAATCCCTCCATGCTGTATGTTTATGGATGGCATACTGAGATGGATTATATCATACTGTTTATGGTGTATGGGGATTGTCTAGTAACGATTTTACTTCCTCGCTACTGAGATAGCGCCACTTTCCTACGGGCAAAACTCCCAATTTTATTGACCCAATACCTACACGTGATAGTTCCAGTACAGGATGGCCGACCGCTGCTAGCATGCGCCGTATCTGGCGCTTGCGGCCCTCGTGAATGGTGAGTGAAAGCCAGCAGTCAGAACCTTCTTTCCGTAGAAGACTTACCTGTGCAGGTGTAGTTTTATGGCTTTGTCCTTTATCTTCTACAATTGTTACACCACTACGTAGCGCAAGTAATGAGCTTTCAGATAGCCATCCCTGTACCAGCGCTTGATAATGCTTTTGCATTGAGTAGCGGGGATGGGTTAAATGCAAGGCGAATTCTCCATCGTTTGTCAGCAAGAGCAAACCACTGGTATCGATATCAAGGCGCCCTACAGGATACACACGTAAAGCACGTAATTCAAGAGGTAGCAGATTGAGCACCGTAGGACGGCCCTGTGGATCATGCGCAGTAGAGACGTATCCCATGGGTTTGTGCAACAGCAGATAGACATGTTTGGAAGTAGCGTGCACAGGTTTATTGTCCACTAGCACTATGTCGGTATCAGGGTGTATGCGCGTTCCTTGAGTCGTGACGGTCACACCATTCACCTGTACACGACCGGCAGCAATCAGTTCTTCAGCATGACGTCGTGAAGCTATGCCTGCATGTGCTAGAAAGCGGGAGAGCCGTTCGCCTGATTTTTGATCTTGTGCCATATTCACACTGCCTGCTTTGTGATGAGGCACTCATTGCATCGTTTCTCACGGCACGTTTGTGCGTAGATAAAGTGTAATCCTTGCTGCTGACAAGCACCTTTCGGTTCGCTCTTCAACAAGAGCTGCTTGCACATGGCGCGAGTAATCTGGTTCGAGGAGAGGCAGGGATAGGTGTTGTAGAGATTTCGAGCTGATTCAGAAAGGGCAGGGCAGTTCTCTTGTTGAGCTACTGCCGCGGCAAAGGGTAACACAATGTTGCAAATAAGTATATCGGTTCGTGCAGTGCCGAGGCCATGGAAGATATTCCGTAATTGATACATCTGATGGGCACTATCTGTAGATACAGGTAATAAAACATGGCGAAATGTTTCCCAGGCGCCTGTATTACGCCATCGTTCTACCAACATATGTAACATTTGCAGCCGACCAGCATCTAATGGAGAAGGTTTGGGAGCGCGTCCAAGTGGCTCTGGAATGGCTTTTGTTGAGCCGATCAGGCGCAGTCCTACCGCAAGAAAAAAGGCCCGATCGCGCCCAAAGCCCAATCCCTCAGCGAGTGCAGGAATCAGGCACACATCATACATGTTGAACATGTCAGATGGTTGAGCATTGCTGAGTATTTCAAAAAATATCTGTGCCTTCATTTCAAAGCGTAGCATGCCAGCTTGCGTGAGTAAAGAAGTCCGCTCCGTTTCGTGTAGCTGCGCAAGTACGTGATGGCAAGGCCACTCCACAGGTCGATAGCCGTGAGTTGTTGGGAATACATCGTTGAGCGAGCAAGTAGGAATGATGGTTCCATCCTGACGCAGTGTTGGCCGACTGTTGTCGCAAATCTGCACAATGTGCAGTACAACGTTGTTATAACGCGCATCGGTATGATGTTGGTGAACGAACCAATCAGTGGCGCGAATATGAATTTCGACATCACCTATAATGTTTTCAACACGATTAGTCTCAGTGGCATACTGTGTTCTTGAGGAATAACTTGTAAAGCTCAAGATAGCATCGCGAATATCAGGTCCGGGAGAAGCACCTGGACGCCCAGCGAAAATTAGTTGGCGACTTTCACCATTGGTTAAGGGTAAGTTGACGTCAATGGGTAGTGCCCACCAGCGACGAGCTATATCTTCTTCATACTGGTGTTTGCTTGATCGAGTTATGCCTTTCTCGAGGAGATAGGTGGCGTTCACTCCATCTCCTGTGTTTGGATATGTGAAATCTCTCGTGTGATGTCAGACTCATTAGCGGCAACTTCATGTGCTTCTGCAAGCAACGGATCGCTGCGATCAACAGCGGCATAAGCCATACCCTCGGCAACTTCTGCCTCTGCTTCAGCGTTCGTCGCCGCAGTGAGTGCCTGTTCTTCAGCTGCCTCGGCATCAGCAAGAGAAGCCTGTGCCCTGGTGACTTCGCGTTCTGCTTCTTGCAACGCGTGTTCAGCTTCCTCACCTGTCAAGAGATCGTTTCGTATAGCGACACGGATCTCACCTAATGCTTCCTCTGCCAGTTGTGCTTGCCTGCGAGCCTCCCTTGTGTGAGCGCTGCTTGCTTGCGCCAGGGCCTCGGCTGCTGCTGCGCGCTCAGCAGTAATCTCCGCAATTGTTACGGCGGTGATAGCTTCCACGAATTCTTCCTCTGCCTCGATCTCAGCTACCTCTGCTGTTTCCAGGTTACTATTGGTTATCTCGTTTATTGCTGCTGCACGAGCTGCTGCAGTGCGAGTATTTTCCTCTGTGGCTTTGGCAGCGGCACATGCCTCTCTGGCAAAGTCAGTTGAATCGATAGTATTGCCGGATGTATCTTCACCAGTGGAAGAGGGAGGTGTGTATTGTGCCCATGCTGGGATTTCGATTTCAACTGAGGGTATAGTAGGATTTACATGAAGATCATCTATTTGTTGCCGCACAAGAGTCACACGTCCTTCGATGAGCTGAACGCGAGCCATGCGTTTCTGTAAACGTTCCTCAGCACGATGGTAACGTTCTAAGGCCTTCGCCTGAGCTTGCTGCGCCTCTTTCAGTCGCTCGAGCACGCGCTGCTCTCGTTTTTGTAATTTTTTTCTCAAATTCTTCGTTTGAGAAGCTGTCTGCTCGGTCATTACATCTTTCCTCCGAGTTAAAGAAAACCGTATCTCTGCGAAAATTATCCCATATTCGGCAAGGGGTATGTGAAAGCACAAAGAGGTATATCTTGTCAGTAACCTGTTGTCCAGTTACTTTCAATAACGCTTTGCCCGCTCTATTTTGCAATGACTGCTATTGAGTATACATTTTTTGTTTGCATTTGCGGAAAACTGCAAGAGTCAATGCTATTCCTACCATCGCAACCGCTCCTTTAAACTGACGAAGCGTTGATTGCCTATTACGAGATGATCGACCAATTCAATGTCGAGATGCTGGCCTGCCGCGACCAATTGTTGCGTTACTGCAATATCTTCTGGAGATGGCGTGGGATCGCCACTTGGGTGATTATGACAAATGATAATTGCAGGACAGTTGCGTATGACGGCCGGTCGATAGACTTCAGCGGCGCGTAACACGGAGCTATTGACAGTTCCCTGGTAACGACTGATGTTTTCTACGACCCGATTTTTGGTGTCGAGAACCAGAATACGCATCTGCTCATGGTCTAGAAATGCCATCTCCATCATCACCAGATTTGCAGCATCGGCAGGTGATTTGATTTGATACTTCTCATCTAACTGTGTCAGGCTAAGACGCCGGCCTATCTCCAATGCAGCTTTCAATTGAGCTGTCTTGGCCATACCAAGCCCATATTCTTTGCAAAGCTCCATAAAATCTGCCCGCATCAATCCTCCCAGGCCACCAAATTTTGAGAGCAGTATGCCAGCTAATTCAATGACATTATTGCGCGTAGTGCCTGTGCGCAATATGATCGCAAGAAGCTCAGCGTTTGAGAGCGCCTGGGGTCCATGATTTTGCAGGCGTTCGCGTGGACGCTCATCTGTTGGGAGATCGTGTACGGTAGGATGATATTCTACTTTTGTAGGAATGGTGCTGGGGAAAGGAATAATGTTCTCAATGTCGCTGCTTATCTCGGTTGTATGCATAATAGACGCTACTCCTTGAAATAGTGATGCGACAACAGTACAAGGAGAACGTGAAAAAAGCAATAGGTAAAATGGGAAACAGGCAGTGAAATAGATAAAAGGAGGGTTCCAGAGGCCTTAAAGAACCTCTGGAACCCTCCTTTCAATAGTTGATTCTCTAACCCAATGCTGAGATATTGCCTGCTAATACAAGACTGTCTCCGGCTGCACATGGCAACAGGCCATTGGGGCCAATTCCAGCTTGAGCGACATAAAACTTACCATTAAAGGCATTTCCAAGTTTTGCATTCAATGTCTGCTGTATCTGCTGATTGTAGCTGTTGAGGGGGAATGAGAACAGATTGAAAATGTTGAGGTTAGTGCTTAACACATATAGCACCAGGTTTCCACCTGCTGCCCCAGGAGCCACTGTGGTATCAGCAGTGCCAAGATTGAGGCCGCTCCAATAGATATCAGATAGGATATGAATATTGGCACCTTGAATAACGAGACGGACGTTTTTGGCTGTGAAGCTGCTGCTGACGGGCATAGTGCCAATGCTACTACCTAGAGAGGATAACGAAGCTGCAGGTACTTCGATAAAAGCATTGTCATTGCCTGCTACAAACTGCTTACTAGTCGTGGTCGAGACGTTTAAAGTGAGAGGTTGCACCTGTGAGGAGGCTTGCCCCAAAGCAACCGGAAATTGCAGGTTTAAGGCAAGCGCTGAACTACCACATCCAGGTGTTGAATATACTGAATTCAGTGAGCCAAGAGGCATGTGGAAGGTTGTCAGAGGACCATTGATAAGCGATGGCCCACCGTTTATGGGAGTTGCACTTACCTGTACCGTAGTCGAATTTTGCACGCTGAATTTGATGAGCGTACTGGAGGTGATGGCTTGCGGATCACCTGGATAAAGGCTGAAACGCAGTTTCATTGCCAGACCACCTTGTAGTGGATAGAGACTCTCGAGCACAGCCGATGGTAGAATAAGTGTTGTCGCCATCTCTGTGGCCCAGCCTTGATCCCTGGCAGGTAATGTGCTCACAGCGTTAGAAATTGCTGCGTTAACGGCACCAGGAACCTGCTGGTTGATGCGGTTCTGAAATGTAGATGCAAGGCTACCTGTTGTAAGATAAACAATTGCGTTAAGAGATGAACTGTTTGCTTGGGCTGGTGTTTGAGTCGTATGTCGAGCAGTGCTGTTGGATGCCAGGACGGGAGTCATCATGGCGACTCCCAGAACTAATACCGCCAGCACCAGTATCCAACCCACCCGCAAAATGCGTATATACTTCATTTTTTTCTCCTTGAGAGTATGGTCTAGCTGGGAAAGAGTTTATTGATATCAATGGGACCTTTAAAACATAACGCTGTTGGGGTAGGTTGAGCAGCAACGCCTTCAATTGGCGGCGCTTTGATCAACAGCACAAGCATTTCAGTTCCTCCGCCACAGACGATTGATCTACTGGTATGTACAGAGATAATCTGCGCGTTCTTCAGTTGATTATGTAGCGAAGGCATGAGTGAGCTAAGAAGTAACTGATTTAGGGCTTGCTCCATGTGCCCAGCAGCCGTGGAACCTGCATCTAAGCCGTCGCGTTTCAGGTGCAATACATGTAACGTGATATTCTGTTGCTGATTCACACCAATGATGCTATCCAACTCAACTGGCATAACACGGTTAATTCCACTCGCATTGATATGCAAGCTCAAGGTGAGGACAACACCGTCACCCTGAACGGGTATAACCTTCATATCGGTTATTGTTCCCTGGTTCAAACCAAGCTGTGAAGTGAATAGCGTGCTCAAAGCGGTTTGATTTAATGCAAGTTCTATCATACGCGGTCCAGAAATCGGTGTAGCTGTCGGGGCTTGCGTTGAGCCTGCCGCAGGATTGTTAGCACTACCTGTTGCGTTACTTCCAGACGACTGCGACATAAAGGCAGCAAAAACGCCTCCCAGTACTAAAAACAAGACAAGCGCAATGCTGGCAATGGCAATGAGTAAGCGGCGACGACTTTTAGGCTTATTATTATCGCTACCCCCGCTCCCGCCATTATCAGGTACAGGGGGAAGGGGCGGAGTTGCATCCGCGTAGACATCATCAAGCGCATCAGAGGTGACAAGGAAAGTACCCGCCGCGGAAGCAGCAACTGGGATAGTATCCTCTACATTCGGATCGGCCTCAGGTGGGGTGACTTCAAGCGGGTCAGTAGTGGCATTTGCCAGCAATTCTACTGGCGCATTGTTTCCCCACAGGAAGAAAGCCGGGATAATCGCAAAAAGACTAAGTATCATAGTTGCGAAGAAAACAGCGCTATAAACCGAGTGTGCCGAGATGATCAGGTGGTTCGCATACTGCTGCGACCACTGTGCAAACTGGTCAGTTGTAGCTGTCGCAGGTAGCGAAGGGAATTGTGAAGCCAGTTGCTTGAAGTAAGCCAATGCCCATGATGTCAATGCTGCCAGGCCAAGCATCATACCGACCATACGCAGCGAAGTCACAATAGCTGCACCCATTCCTGCCTGCGTAGCACGTACGGTTTTTATGGCTGTTGTGCTGATAGGAGCTATTACGAGGCCAAAGCCTAATCCAGTAGTTAGAGTGCTGATTGTAATTTGAGTCCAGTCAACATTCATAGGCCAGCGACTCATCAAATAGAATCCTGTGGCCACGAAGAGCAGGCCTAGCACGCCCGTAAAACGACAGGAAATGCGACTTGAGAGCCAGCCACCCACTAAAGCTCCAACAGGAATCATAGCTGTGAGGCGCAGCAGCGCAAGTCCACTGACAAGTGGTATATCTGCTTCGTTTATCTGCCGGCTAAGTACTGTGTCGACGAAAAGGGGAATGTCAGCCATCGCGATGATAAGTGCTGCCCCGACAAACAGGCTCACCAACGAACTAGCGCTGAAAGGTAAGCGTTTGAAAAGTGATAGATCGACAACAGGCCAGCGTCTTTCTTGAACGAGCCTCAAGTGCATGAACGGAAAGCGTTTGGAGAGGGACAAGCGTGGAACACGCCAACGTGGTATCAGCTCCACTACAATAAAGGCAACGAGGAAAACAAAGGCCAGCATCAATGAAACAGGGTTATTTTGCGGATTTGCACTGTTAACTGCTGTTGGACCAAGTTCGGTCCCTTGCTGGGCCAATCCAAGGCTCAGACATGTGAGCATCAGCCCTAACAGGATCGCGCCAAGCCAGTCGATGCCTTCGTGCAAGCGTTTTCCCTTTGGGATGAGAAACCAGGCAGCGATCATCAGCGCCAAGACGATTGGTGCATTGAAGTAGAATATATAAGTCCAGCCAAGGTGCTGAACAATGAGCGCACCATACAGTGGCCCCATCACACCTCCTGCTTCGGTAACAGCACCAATAATACCTAGCGCCAGAGCAAGTCGCTCTTTGCCATAGAAATCACTGACGATGGCCATCGCTACCGGGACAACAGCGCCTCCTCCGATGGCTTGAATAAAGCGTGCGGCGATGAGCAAGATTAAGCCGGGGGAGGAAACATCTATTCCGAAGTTACTCAGGAAACTTACATCAACGATTTGACCAAGTGTTGGTGCAAGGCCGCACAGAATTGAGCCGAGGCCAAAAATGCTCAAGCAGAGCAAAAAGATGCGGCGGCGTCCATAAATATCAGAGACACGTCCCATGAGTGGCATGGCGATAATGAAGCCAAGCAAATAGGCACTAATGATCCACGCAGCATGATCAAGCTGCGTAAATGGGATATTAATACCGGGATCGGCGATAATTTTGGGCAATGCTGTGACAACAACTGTCTGATCGAGCGCCGTGAAAAAGACACCAATACACGCAATAATAAGCGCTGCCAGGGCTACACGCCTCTCACGCTTGCTTGTTACATGCTGGTCGGGTGAAGTAAGATTCTTGAACGAATTTGTGATTTGCTCTGGTATAGAGTGACGTTCGGTAGAGGAACTGTCAGGTATCCTTTCGTTCATCCCTCCGCAGCCTTGATCGTCAGGGACTGCTGACATATTTGCGAAGTCGCGTTTATGCAGACTTGCAGATGTCTCCTGGTCATCTTCTAATGTATACATCTGACCCCCAAGTTAAAGATAAGAACTGCCTTTCATTTTGCCTGAGCCGAAAGGCTAGACGCACTAGCGTCGTTGGCAAGATGAATTAGAACTGCCTTTCATTTTGCCTGAGCCGAAAGGCCAGGCAGGATGAATAAAAAAACCAACGTATTTTTGCTAAAACGATTGATATTTATATTTGTGGAGCTGAGATAGTGGTGTGCTCATTGTAGCCAGAAATGTTAAATGTGCGTGAAGTTTGCGAAGTATCGCTTTTTGCTGCCTGACCAATTACACTCAACTGGTAAGGCAATCCGTCGGCTTGCCCTGCGCATACGCTCGTTTGTAGCATTGTGCCAGCAGGGACACCTCCTCCTGTTAAGAATGCCAGATATTTCGCATCTATCGAACCGTTTACTCGCCAGCACGGTATGCCGTTAACAGCGTCATCAGTGGGTCCGGTGACATTTTGTAACTTATTACTGAGAGAGATAATACCGGAGTCAGGGTTGGTAAGCGTGCTCGCATTCAGCACACCTTTCACCACGCGCCATTGGCCTGTAATGGGGTCAGTGAGATATTGGATGTCGCCAATACTGATGAGTTTGACTGTAACAGGCTGTCCTGAAAACAGCACGTTGGCCTGAGCCTTCACTTTGTCAGGCATAATAACATCACCGTCAGCCGTGCGGATTTGTATCTGACTACCAGATGAATTACCCAGATTGTCTACTTTCATGGTTACATGAAAGGAACTGACCTGACGGAAGTTTTTTTGTAAAGTAGTAAGTACCTGTTGGGCAGTTGGTTTTGAGCCAAGATTACTGGCACTCGCTGTGTTTGAATGCTGCCATGGCGGCGTGCAACCTACAATCAATAGAGCACTTGCAATAGTGAGAATAGAACAAATCAGTGCACGACGTATCGAGATATGGAATGAAGTCATTAAGGGTGCCTCCCCAAAGATAATCAATAGAAAAAGTCTTGCTGAAACAAATCAACGCAACTTGCAGACCCTTTGGGGTAATGAAGTAGCGGGAGATTGAGGATGGTACTTTATGGCATAATGTGGAGCATTTATATCTTTTCTAGCTTTGCAAAATCCAAACTCAGGCGTTTTTTACCATGTTTACCCTGGAATTGAATTTCGACGAACTCTGTGTTTTGTTCCATTTCGCTTTTAAGGATGATTCCCTCTCCGAACTTATCGTGGCGAACCCTATCACCGGGCTTGTATTGCTGGCTCTGTGGTTTAGATGGTGTTGGAGGTGTTCCTTCAAGATTGTTTTGCTGTGAATGTACTATTTTTGGCGATGATGGAGATATGTTCGATGTTGGTCGAGCAGCGCTTTGCGGTCTTAGACTACTGACCTGCGGTTTACCGGAACCAAATACACGCCCTGTCTCTCGTGATGTACGGGTATCCTGATTGTAGTTGTACTCATCACCCCAACTGCTACGACGAGAAACACTTGAACGCTGGTTCCCTGACGTATGAGAACTGGTTGCGCCCTGATTCGAGACGAGATGCAAAGGAATATCTTCCAGGAATCTCGATGGTTCAGTCACCTGACTCTCGCCAAAGTAGGAACGGCGGTAAGCACGTATAAGGTAGAGGCGTCGCATTGCACGAGTAAAGCCAACATATGCCAGTCGACGTTCTTCCTCCAATTGCTCTGGTTTATCGATTGAACGTGAATGAGGAAGTGAACCCTCGTCCATGCCAACAATAAATACTACAGGATACTCCAGGCCTTTCGCGGCGTGGAGCGTTATCAGGGTAACCGCGTCATTACGCTCTTCCTTCATAATTGTACCATTCTCTCCCGTTTGCGTGGTATCTGCGCCACCTACAAGCGCGACATTCTCAAGGAAGAGTTCCAGCGCAGTATGTGTTTCAATTGCTGAGTAATCTTCAGCCACACGTCGCAACTCCAGTATGTTACTCCAACGCTCTTCACCTTCTGAAGATTCTCGCAGTTCGGGACCGTACCCACTTCGTTCGGCGATACGATCAAGTAATTCTGGCAAATTGAGTTCCTCAAGAGCAATGTTAAAGTCAATAAGTAGTTCACCAAAGCCAAACAACGCAATTTTTGCCGCTTTACCAAGTGTAGGATGCTCGTTAATCTGCTGAATAGCTTCATGGAGGGAGATATGTTTTTCGCTAGCCCAGTGTTGTAACTCACCTAGCGTTTTAGGGCCAATCTTACGATTAGGAACATTAATGATACGCTGCATGCTGAGGTCATCATTGGGGTTCGCCAGCAAACGCAGATAAGCCAGCATATCTTTAATTTCTTTGCGCTCGTAGAACTTGCGGCTACCAATGACCTTATAAGGAATGTTAGCACGAAGGAACTGTTCTTCCAGTGCGCGTGATTGCGCATTTGTGCGGTACATAACAGCGACATCTCCCAACTTATCGATATCGCCTCTTGCCTGTAATCGTTTGATCTCTCGAGCTGTGTAAAGCCCCTCTTCTTCCTCGTCAAAGGCCTCGTGCAAGATGATTTTCTCGCCTGCGCCAAGGGCAGTCCAGAGTCGCTTATCCTTACGTAATCGATTGCGCTGAACGACGTTCTGTGCCGCATCGAGGATTGTCTGGGTTGAACGATAATTCTGTTCGAGCATAATGATTTTTGTATGGGGAAAATCGCGTTCGAAGCGCAGTACATTTTCTGCGCTAGCCCCTCGCCAGGTATAAATCATTTGATCGTCGTCTCCCACTACACAGACGTTCCCCAGTCCCTCGTGTCTCTCGTCTGTGCCGAATCCAAGCAAACGTATCAGCTTATACTGGGGCAGGTTGCAATCCTGGAACTCATCGACGTGAATATATTGCCAGCGTGCCTGATACTTGCGGAGCACTTCTGGTTCTCGCCTCCAGAGCTGTTCGGTCAGCATCAATAAATCGTCGAAATCAACTCCATTATTAGCTCGTAACAACTTTTGATAGTGTTTATAGACACGAGCAGCTACCTCTTCAAGGTATTTCGAAGCAAGCTCTGCCATTTGATCTGGACTTTGCAAATCGTTTTTGGCACGGGAGATCATGCTCTGAATAGTCATGGGTCTGTATTGCTTTTCATCGAGGTCCAGGGCCTTAATAGCTTGCTTCACAAGCGTAGATTGGTCATCGGTATCAAAGATGACAAATGATTTATTTAGCCCTAGAGGCGCGAGATAGTCTGCTTCTATCCGCAGTACGCGCGCGCAAATAGCGTGGAATGTGCCAAGCGTCATCTCTTTCGATTCATTGATGCCTACCAGTGCTTCAAGACGCTCGCGCATCTCTTTTGCGGCTTTATTCGTGAAAGTGACAGCCAGAATCCGCCAGGGAGAAACGTGTTTTGATTGGACGAGATAAGCAATGCGGTGAGTGATAACGCGGGTTTTGCCGCTGCCTGGACCTGCAAGAATAAGGACGGGACCGTCTGTTGTCGTAACAGCAAGTTGTTGAGGTTCGTTAAGTCCCGCTAATAGATTTGATTGTTCCAACATCATCACTCTCCATGATAAAAAGTAAAAGGCGGATTATTAGTTATTCAGAAGTGTTTTCATAACAATGCAAATAAAATGGCGTTGCTATTGTACCATACACGAGTGAGAAGATACATCAAAAAGGATCATATGATTTGAGCAAGCATGCGAGTTTACATAACCCTTTTCAATGTGATATACTCAGGAACCGGAGGAGCGAATGGATGATCTGAGTGTCTTTACAGGAAATGCAAACCGCCCGCTGGCGGCTTCCATCTGTAAACATCTGCGCATACCATTGGGAGACGCAGATGTTTTTCAATTCAGCAATGAAAATATTTTTGTAAAGATTAATGATAATGTACGCGGGCGCGATGTCTTTATTATTCAGCCATTCTGCGTACCAGTCAACCGCTCCATTATGGAATTGCTCATTATTATTGACGCGCTGAAACGTGCTTCCGCAGCCAGGATCACAGCCGTTATTCCATACTATGCATATGGTCGCACAGACAAAAAAGATCAGCCGCGCGTACCCATTACAGCACGTCTGATCGCGGATTGTATTACCGTGGCCGGCGCTCATAGAGTCCTAACTATGGATATGCATGCTGGTCAGATCCAGGGTTTTTTCAATATACCTGTCGATGAACTGACAGCAGAGATTCTACTAGCGCGTTATTTTGTCGAGAAAAAGCGTGATAATTACACGGTGGTATCTGCCGATGAAGGTTTCGCAAAAAAGGCGCGTAAGCTGGCAGATCGTTTAAACGCCCCTTTAGCCATTGTCGAGAAGAGGCGGCATGGGAATAAGAGTGTTGCTGAAGCAATGGGAATTATAGGTTCTGTTGAGGGGAAAAACGCCCTGATTGTGGATGATGAAATCGATACTGCTGGATCGCTTACACAGGCTGTGCGAGTTGTACAAGAGCATGGGGCATGTGATATTTATTGCTGTGCTACGCATGGTATCTTTTCAGGTCCTGCTATTGACCGCCTGAAAAACGCACCTATCAAAGAAATTGTTATCACCGATTCTATTCCTCTCTCGGAGCAGAAGCGCCTGCCGAACATGACTGTATTATCAATCGCGGAGCTTTTCGCTGGCGCGATTAGCCGCATTCATGATGGACGATCTGTGACAGAGTTGTTCTGGTAATAACCTCGAATTCTCTTTTTATGCTATAATACACTCGCGCAAAAACTATACTAACGCAAGGCACCCTACGGGGTGCCCCATTTATGGGAAAGGGTAGAGGGGCACATTATGAAGCCACTAGTTGCAATTGTTGGCCGACCGAATGTCGGAAAATCCACATTTTTTAATCGCATGATTGGCGAGCGAATCGCTATCGTTGAGGATATGCCTGGCACAACCCGCGATCGCATCTATGGAGACACCGATTGGAATGGGCGTGAATTTACACTTATTGATACGGGTGGTCTTGAATTAGGATCAGATATTCCTGTTGGACAGGTCGGACTTGATGGGCAACCGGGCGACATTATGAAGCGGGTACGGGCACAGGCAGAATTGGCCATCGATGAAGCTGATGTAATTATCTTTATGGTAGACGCACAGGCAGGTATCACTGCTGCCGATGAAGAAGTGGCTGATTTGCTACGTCGAACCCAAAAACCTGTAATCCTGGCTGCCAATAAATCCGATAACGCCAGGTTGCGTCAGGATGTTGTCGAGTTTTATACACTGGGTATTGGCGAACCAATTACAATCTCCTCCACCCAGGGTACAGGAACAGGAGATTTACTCGACCTGATAGTAGATGAGCTTCCTCCAGAGGAAGAGAAACCTGAAGGCGAAGAGGAAGAAGAAGTCACACGCATTGCAATTGTAGGTCGCCCAAATGTTGGCAAATCATCACTACTCAATGCCATTCTGGGATTTCAACGCTCGATTGTCAGCGACGTGCCAGGAACTACTCGAGATGCGATAGATATCGAGTTTGAGTATAAGGACAAAAAACTCGTACTGATCGATACTGCTGGTATACGCCGCAGGGGGCGTGTCGGTCCTGGTGTCGAGAAATATAGTGTATTGCGCTCGAGCCGTGCAATTGACCGGTGCGATGTGGCTTTACTCTTGATCGATGCAAGCGAAGGATTAGCAGCCCAGGATACTCATATCGCAGGCGAGATCCAGGAGAAGACTAAGGGCGTTGTGGTGATCGTCAATAAGTGGGACCTTGCTCAGGCACAACGACGTGAAGAGCGCGAGGGGATTTTCCCTGATCCCGATGATGAGATTGAAAGCGCGGAACGATATCGCAAGATAATAGCTGAAGGCCTTAAATTTATTCCTTATGCTCCTATTGTTTTTGCTTCAGCGAAAACGGGCTACCATGTGCAATCATTGCTCGACGCTGTATTGAACATCGCCGAAATGCGCTATTTGCGCGTTCCTACTTCTCGACTAAATGAGGTTGTGCAGGGGGCAGTTCGCCGCCATAACCCCACAGTCTTTAAGGGGAAAGTAATGAAAATATATTATGCTACACAGACCCAGGTCAATCCACCTACGTTTGTCTTTTTCGTGAACGATCCGCAGGCGTTGCATTTCTCCTACGAGCGCTACCTCGAAAATCAATTACGATATGCCTTCAGTTTCAGAGGAACAGGCATTCGACTCCAATTTCGAGCGCGACCAAGATCAGAGAAATAGATGTGCATGCGGAGTTAAAGTAAGTAGCGTTTAGCCTTGAGATGGTAGCGCGGGCATGAGATGGTCTTGCATCTTTAACGCAATAATACGAGTAGCTGCCTCGTCAACTCGTGCCTTTGAGAGCGTGCCATTCTGTAAAGCCGCCTTCAATGCATTGATGGTTGCAAGCATCTGATCTGCTCCTGTGGGGCCGAGAATCATATCATTGCCAGCGTTCAAGGCCATTACTGTTGCCTGGTACATATTCCACTTTTGCGTAATCCCTTGCATATAGAGTGCGTCGGTCAATGCGACTCCATCGTAGCCAAACTGCTTGCGCAGAATATCTGTCATGAAGATGTGCGACAGTTCTGCAGGGTAGACGGGATCAATGGAGGGCATCAACACATCCGTTGGCATGATCATACCAGGGTTGAGTAATCTGTCGGGCGACTGTATGAAGGCTTTGAAAGGCGCAAGTTCAACCGAGTAGATTTGATCTCTTGTACGGTTTACTACGGGAAGGGTAGAGTGTGCATCGGGTGTCGCATCTCCTAACCCGGGATAATGTTTAATGCAAGCAACAACGCCATTTTCCTGTAATGCCTTCATATACGCTCCAGCATATGTAATCACGGACTGAGGGGTATTACCGAAAGTGCGTGTTACCATATCATAACCATTTACGAGATTGACATCGACATCTGGGGCAAGGTTTTCATTGATACCGAGTGCTAATAAATCATGGGCGGCTTTGATCCCTTGTTGTGTTGCTACTTGCGGATTACCAGTATTGTAAATGTCGGTAGCTGACATTCGATAGCCGTAGATGTGCGACAAACGATGAACATACGGTCCTCCCTCTTCATCGGCTGAAATGAGTAGAGGAATACTGGCACGCTGTTGCATCTTGGCAATATCGTGTTTGGTCTGATCAAAGGTATTCATCTGGAATTCATACATGATGACGCCACCAGCGTGCAGTTTGTTAATCATGGTATCGAGATCAGAGGAATAAGTGGTGTCAGCATATTCGACCATGATGAGTTGACCAAGTTCTTCGTCGAGTGTCATATGTGAAACATAAATGCTTGCCAGTTGTTTGTACTTCATGTAGCCTGTAAGGTGCTTGATGGCATTAATCTGATCTGCATTAAGCGGCGCTTTTACGAATGGCCCCGATGCCCCAAGCGCAGGTAAAGAATTTGACGCAGAACCAGGTGCTTTTGCAAATAAATTAGGACCAAGAACAGCACTCAGCGCAACAAGTAGAGCCAGCATCATCACAAATAAAATGAAAAATGTACGCAGGCGGTGGCGCTTTGGGGGGGACGTTTGCCCTGGAGTGCTTACAGGAAGCGGATGTGAAAGCTCATGGGTTGATGGTGGAGGAGAAGACGTCAACTGTGCAGTCGAGGCAGTTCGTTGGTACTCTGCTGCGGGCATT
>Ga0209048_10001437_pt1 | contig 24539 bp, 23 predicted proteins | sample FrelakmetCRP12CR_FD_187146 | JGI IMG/M metagenome (GOLD analysis project Ga0209048, IMG submission 187146) | Freshwater lake sediment microbial communities from the University of Notre Dame, USA, for methane emissions studies - CRP12 CR (SPAdes)... | ecosystem: Environmental > Aquatic >... | reverse complement strand
CGAATCGAATGCCAACAAGATCGGGCGGATCACCACGGGCGGTGTGATCACCGAGTTTCCGATTCCCTCGGCCAGCAGTGGCCCCGGTGGCATCGCGGCCGGCCCGGACGGCAACCTCTGGTTCACCGAACATGTTACCAACCAGATCGGGCGGATCACGACCACCGGTACGACCGGCCCGTGCGTCGCCAGCGCCACGGCGCTGTGCCTGAACGGGGGCCGCTTCCAGGTGACCGCGCACTGGCAGAAGTCGGACGGCGCGTCGGGAGACGGAACGGGAGTGAAGCTGACCGGCGACTCCGGATACTTCTGGTTCTTCACCCCCGACAACATCGAGGCCGTCGTCAAGGTCCTGAACGGCTGCGGGAGCAACGACAAGTACTGGGTCTTCGCCGCCGGCCTGACCAACGTGCAGGTGGACGTGACGGTTCGCGATGTGCAGACCGACTCGGTCTTCACGAGACGGAATCCGCAGGGCGCCGCGTTCGCTCCGATCCAGGACACGGGAGCGTTTCCCGCTTCCTGTCCGTAGCAGCGCTGGCCGGGCGGCGAGAGAGAGCGACCGCCACGGCAAGTATCGTCAGCCCCCTGTCGGCAGGAGGTCAAGGAGCGGCACGAATGCAGAAGCTCCCGAAGCCATCGGCGCAAGAGGCCCCCGCGGCACTCAGGTAGCACGAGCCGTCCCGGTCGGGAGAGTAAGGAAGCGGCGGGCCTTACGGCATCGCAGCCGGCCCGGAATGCCGCAGTCCGCGAGAGAGGCCCGGAAACCGGCTCTCTCTCTTCCTGTTCCTAGAAGTAGTGGCCGGTCAGGGACTCGAACCCCACGGATCACTCAAAATCGACATCAAAACCTACGGGCGCCAATCGGCGCCCGTAGTCGGCCTAAAGCGGCCCCACCCCGACCTAAGTTCTAGCTGCAGCCCGAAGTCGCCCCGCAATTCAAGCACTTGTAGCACGCCGCGCTCCTCACCATGATGCTCCCGCACTCGTGGCACGCGGGCGCGTCCGTGGACGTCTCGAACGTCAGCCTGGCGTTCTCCGACCCCGCCGACCGCGGCGCGACGCTCGCCTGGGTTACCGCCACCGGATCGTGCCCGGCCGTGTCCCTGGCGACGATGCCAACGCCCTGCTTGTCTTCGGCGGAGAGGAACTTCGACCCGAGCCACCGGAACACGTAGTCGACCAGCGACTTGGCGATCGGCACTTCCGGGTTCTTCGTGAACCCGGCCGGCTCGAAGCGCATGTGGGCGAACTTCTTGACGAGCGCCTCGAGCGGCACGCCGTACTGGAGCGTCAGGGAGATGGCCGTGGCGAAGGCGTCCATGAGCCCCGAAACCGTCGAACCTTCCTTGGACATCTTGAGGAAGATCTCGCCGGGCTTGCCGTCTTCATAGAGGCCGACGGTGATGTAGCCCTCGTGGCCGCCGACGTCGAACTTGTGGGTGATGGACCGGCGTTCGTCGGACAGCTTCCGGCGAAACGGCGCGGGCACAGGGGACGTCGCCTTGCCCACGTACTCGAGCGAGCCGCGCGCGACGGGCGACTTGGTGTCGCTCTTCGACGCCGCCGTGTTCAGGGGCTGCGTGCGCTTGCAGCCGTCGCGGTAGATCGCGATGGCCTTCAATCCCGCCTTCCAGCCGTCCATGTAGACGCCGGCGATCTCGTCGGGAGTCGCATCGGGCGGGAGGTTCACCGTTTTCGAGATCGCTCCGGAGAGGAACGGCTGGACGGCCGACATCATCCGGACATGGCCCGAGTAGTGGATCGAGCGCGTGCCATTCAACGCGCGGAACGCGCAGTCGAACACCGGCAGGTGCTCGGGCTTGAAGCCCGGAGCGCCTTCGATCGTTCCCTTCTCGTCCACGAAGTCGATGATCGTATTGATCTCGTCGGCCGTGTAGTCGAGGCGGCGCAGTGCGAGCGGGACAGTCTGGTTGACGATCTTGATCGTGCCGCCGCCGACGAGCTTCTTGTACTTGACGAGCGCGAGGTCGGGCTCGACCCCCGTGGTGTCGCAATCCATCATGAAGCCGATCGTGCCGGTGGGCGCCAGGACGGTGACCTGGCCGTTCTTGTAGCCGTGCTGCGTTCCCGACTCGAGGGCCGCGTCCCACACGGCCTTCTGGGCCTTGTGGAGCTCCGCGGGCACGCCCTTGGGCGGGACCTTCGTGGCCGCGTCGCGGTGCATGCCGATGACATCGAGGAAGGCGTCGCGATTGGGCGCGTAGCCCGCGAAGGGCCCGAGCTCGGCCGCGATCTTCGAGGACTGGAGGTACCCCTCGCCGCACATGAGCGACGTGATGGCGCCCGCGTACGCGCGGCCCTCGTCGGAGTCATACGGAAGGCCGGCCGCCATCAAGAGCGCCCCGAGGTTCGCGTAGCCGAGACCGAGCGGCCGGAACTTGTGCGAGTTCTCTTCGATCGCCGGCGTCGGGTACGAGCAGTTGGAGACGAGCATCTCCTGCGCCGTTATGACGACGTCGCAGGCGTGGCGGAACGAGGCGACGTCGAACGAGCCGTCCTCGCCGTTGAAGAACTTCATGAGGTTCAGCGACGCGAGGTTGCAGGCCGAGTCGTCGACGAACATGTACTCGGAGCACGGGTTCGACGCGTTGATGCGGTGCGTCGACTTGACCGGGTTCCAGCGGTTGATCGTCGTGTCGTACTGCATGCCCGGGTCGCCACAGATCCACGCGGCGTCGGCGATCTTCGCCATGAGGTCGCGCGCGCGATACGTCTTGTACGGCTGGCCGGTCAGGACTTCCTTCGTCTGCCACTCGCCGTCGTTCTCGACGGCCGACATGAACTCGTCGGTGACGCGCACGGAGTGGTTGGCGTTCTGGAAGAAGATCGACGCATACGCCTCGCCGTTGAACGAGCCGTCGTAGCCGGCGTCGATGAGCGCCCAGGCCTTCTTCTCTTCGTTCGCCTTGGAGAGGACGAAGTCCTCGACATCGGGGTGGTCGATGTTCAGGATGACCATCTTCGCCGCGCGGCGCGTCTTGCCGCCCGACTTGATCGCGCCCGCGAAGGAGTCGAAGCCCTTCATGAACGAGAGCGGGCCGGAGGCGGTGCCGCCGGCCGAGAGGCCTTCATGGGACCCACGGATCGACGAGAGGTTCGAGCCCGTGCCCGAGCCGTACTTGAAGAGCATGCCTTCGGTCTTGGCGAGCCCGAGGATGGAGGACATGGAGTCGCCGCAGGAGTTGATGAAGCAGGCCGAGCCCTGGGGATGGGGCTCGATGCCGACGTTGAACCAGACGGGAGAGTTGAAGGAGGCAACCTGGTTGACGAGGATCGCGGTCAGCTCGTCGTGGAAGGCGTCGCGGTCGGCGGAGGTCTTGAAGTAGCCGCCCTTTTCGCCGAAGCCGGTGATGGTGTCGGAGACGCGGTCGATGAGCTGGCGGACCGAGGATTCGCGCTCGGGTGTGTTCATGCGGCCGTGGAAGTACTTCTGGACGACGATGTTCGTGGCCGTCTGCGACCACGACTTGGGGACTTCGACGTTTTTCTGCTCGAAGATCGTCTCGCCCTTCTCCGAGGTGATCGAGGCTGTTCGCAGTTCCCACTCGATCGCGTCGTAAGGCGACACCGACGGGTCCGAAAACACCCGCGTGAAGGTCAGTCCCTTCAACCCCCGCGCCGGCGCTGTTCGGGGCGCCTCGGCCTTGTCGGCCATCCCTTCGACAGCCCCGCTCACCTCTCTCATACCCTTTTCCGTCGCACTCATCCCCCATCCTCCTTCCGCCTCGAAGCGAATGCTCCGCCCAAATCCTACGAAACCGGCCACCTTCCAGCGATTCGGGAAACCTGCCAGCTTTGATTCCGAGGGTAAGACCGGCTCGAACACCGAGTCAAGCAGAAATACAAGATGTTGGGGGTCAGGCCAATCCGGGCACCCGGAATAGTGGCACGTTGATTGCTGTTTTTTTGGGCATGAGACCGAACGCCGCCAGGCCGCATCCAACCGGCATGCTGAACACGATGGCATCGGAAGAGGCCCGTAGAGCGAGGGTTTCCTTCCGTTCCGTGTTTCCCGTGGACGGGTCGCGTCTTGCGATCGGGCAATTCAACCGCCCCCTGATGGACGACGAGTGCCGAACGCTCCGCCGTGCCTGGGAGCGCTCGCGCCTGCCGGGTGTCGAGGACTTCGAGGTGACGCCGACCCAGGTTTCCTTCGTGACGCCGCCGCTCACGGTCGACGCCACCTGGCGATCGATCGACTCTCTGCTCGCAACCTCTTCGCAACACGCGACTTCCTAGGTCGGTTGCACCGTTCTCGAAAAGCAGACCATAATTAGCTCCGGAGGAGAACCAATTACATGTCCACTGTTGCATCCACTCCGACTCCGATCACGATGGGCTCGACGGGCGCTCTCCTGTCGCTGACGGAAGCCGCGATCGCCAAGGTCAAGTACTTCGCCGGAACCATGGCCGACTCGCAGGGCAAGCCCCTGCGCATCTTCGTCCAGGGCGGCGGCTGCTCGGGCTTCCAGTACGGCTTCACCTTCGACGACAAGAAAGAGGGCGACGCCGTCATCGCCCAGGGCGGGATCGAGATCGTGGTCGATCCCCAGAGCGCGACCTACCTGAAGGACGCGACGGTCGACTTCGTGGAAGACATGCGCGGCGCCGGCTTCTCGGTCACAAACCCCAACGCCACCGGCGGCGGGTGCGGGTGCGGCAAGTCTTTCAACGCCTGATTCAGAAAACTGTCGAAAAGACCGAAGAGCCCCGCGCGAGCGGGGCTCTTTCTTTGTAGCGACGGGCGCCCGTCACCCCTCCTCTCCCGCCGGCAGAGGGAGGACCCGGGGGACAGGAGATGATGCGCCGGTGCGTGCGCGTGTGAAAGGACGATGGATCGCGGCGGCGGCGGTCGTCGCAGGGCTTCTCGTCGCCGGACGCCTGCTCCCCCTGCGGGAGTGGCTCGACGCCTTCGGCCACTGGGTCGCAGGGCTCGGCCCTCTCGCGTTCGTCCTGTACGCCGCGGCCTACGTGGTGGTGACGCTGCTCCTCATGCCGGCCGTGCTCCTGACCGTCGGGGCCGGCCTCTTCTTCGGCCTGCTGCCCGGTGTCGCGGTCGTCTCGGTCGGCGCCACGCTCGGCGCGGCCGCGGCCTTTCTCGTCGCGCGGCACCTGGCGCGCGAGCGCGTCGCCCGATTCGTGAGCGGCAACGCGCGCTACGCCGCCATCGATCGGGCCATCGGGCAGAAGGGCTGGCGCATCGTCTTCCTGCTGCGCCTCTCGCCCCTCGTGCCCTTCGTCATGTCGAACTACTTCTACGGGCTCACGGCGATCCGTTTCTGGCCCTACGTCTTCGCGAGCTGGATCGGAATGATCCCGCTGACGTTCCTCTACGTGTCCCTCGGGGCCGCGGCGCGCGAGGTCGCAGGCTCTCCGGCGGCACCGGCCGGCCCCTGGAAGTGGACGCTTCTCGCCGTCGGGGTCCTCGTCACGCTCGCCGCCACCGCCTACGCGGGCAAGGTCGTCGCGCGGGCCCTGGCGGAGGAAGAGGAAGTCCTGGCAGATCCCGAGTGAGCTTCTCGATTACTCCGGCGTCATTCTCGCCGCGTCGAGCGTCGTCAGCGTCGGCGAGTCCCGCTGGAGGACGTTGATCCCGTAGCCCTTCCGGGTGATGAAGACCACGTCCACCTGCAGGTAACCGACTCCCTTCGGCAGGAGCTCCCGCCGGTAGTGCCAGACCTCCTGGTGGTTCGGGTTGGACTCGGGGGCCTTGAGGATCTCCGGCGACACCCGCTGGTCCACGGGTTTGAACGTCATTCCGGACTGTTCGTCCACGTCCTCGTCGGAGCGGATCGGCTTTCGCCCGCCGTACGTCGGGGGCCCGAGGAGCACGAAGACCATGCCGCGGTCCGTCAGGCTGCCGCGCTTCTTCTCGTCCTGGACGAAGTGCGCGTCGGCAAACGCCGCGCGGCGCTCGAAACCGGTCTTGAACGCGTTGTCGGCGCTGTCGGAAGTCGGATTGCGCGCCTGCCAGAACTTCTCCACGAACTCGACGCGGTCCGCGCCGGCCTGGAGCCCCGCCCAGGTCTTCTTTTCCTGGGCCGTCATGAGCCACTGCACGGGCCCTTCGGCCCACTTCTCGTCGGGCGGATCGCTGATGTTCGGCGGCGGCTTGAACTCCTGGTACGCGACGAAGAGCGACGGAGAGCCCCCCGATGCCGCGTCCGGGGGCGCCGACGCTTTGCGCGCCTCGCCGAAGGCTGCGACGGCCTTCTTCGAATACATCGCCGGGTCGATCGACGCGTTGGGCTGCACCCCGAGGAAAACCTGGAAGCTCGCGCGGGCTTTGTCGGCCTGGCCGAGGTTCGCCTCGCAGACGCCGCGGTAGAACGCGAGCGGCCCTTCGAGCTGCTTGTGGAAAGCCTCGTTGCCGGGCTTTGCGGCCTCGGCGTCGAGGGCGGTCATGGTCTTCAGCGCATCGTCCCAGGACCCGGCCTTGACCTGCTCTTTTGTCTTCTGAAAGAGCTCCTGGACGGGCTGGGCAAGGACCGCGCCCGCCGAAAGAAAAACGGCCAACACGAGCACAAGACGGTTCATGGCGGCGTCTCCCCCAGCCCGGATTCTACGCCCGGATCTCATCTCGACTTCCCTTCCTGCGGCGGGCGCCATGCAATATATTGCCCGGGCCGTCATGGCCCAGATTTTCCATCGCAGCACGAACACGATCTCCCGTGTCTCGGTCTTCGGGGCCGTGTTCTTCATCGCCCTGCTGGGCTGGCTCTTCGACGCGTTGAACCGCTCCCCCTACACGACCCAGCAGGGCGTCGCGCGGGTCCAGCCGGTCCAGTTCTCGCACCGGCACCACGTCGGGGGCCTCGGGATCGATTGCCGCTACTGTCACACGAGCGTCGAGAAGGCGGCCTACGCCAACATCCCGCCGACCAAGACGTGCATGAACTGCCACTCCCAGATCTGGAGCCAGTCTCCGGAGCTCGAGCCCGTGCGCGCAAGCTGGCGGACCGGGCAGTCGATCGAGTGGGTCAAGGTCTACGACCTGCCCGACTACGTTTACTTCAACCACTCCATCCACGTGGCCAAGGGTGTCGGCTGCGAGACCTGCCATGGCCGCATCGACAGGATGCCCCTCGTTTCGCAGTACCCGAACCTCCAGATGTCGTGGTGCCTCGACTGTCACCGGGCGCCCGAGCGGTACCTGCGGCCGAGGGAGGACGTGTTCACCATGGGCTACGTCCCCGTCGGGGCCCAGCAGGAGATCGGCAAGCGGTTGAAGGCCGAGTACCAGATCCGGCCGAGCTTCGAGCTGACGGATTGCACGACGTGCCACAGATGAATTTCGGATTTCGAATTTCGGATTTCGAATTTTGAGCGAAGAGAAAGTCGACATCGCCCGGGCGCGGACGCGGCTCGAATCCCTCGAGGGACGAGAGTACTGGAGGAGTCTCGAGGAGCTGCTCGAGACGGAGGATTTCCGCGAGCACCTCCACCGCGAGTTCCGCGTGCCGATCGACTCGGGTGTCAACCGGCGCGAGCTCCTGACGCTGATGGGAGCCTCGATCGCGCTGGCCGGGCTGACGGGCTGCACGCGCCAGCCCACCGAGCGAATCTTTCCGTACGTCAAGGCGCCCGAGGAGCTCGTCCCCGGCGTGCCCCTTTTCTACGCGACGGCCCACGTCCACGGCGGTTATGCGCGCGGCATCCTCGCCAAGAGCTACATGGGCCGGCCCATCAAGATCGAGGGCAACGAGCTCCACCCGGCGAGCCTCGGCGGCACCGACGTTTTCGCGCAGGGTTTCCTCTTGAACCTGTACGACCCGGACCGCTCGCAGACGCTGCGCGAGCGCGGCGAGATCCGGCCCTGGAGCGCCTTGCTCGCGGCCGTCCGCCTCGCCGTCGAGAAGGAGCGCCCGTCGCGCGGAGCCGGCCTGCGATTGCTGACGGGAACGGTCACGTCGCCCACGCTCGAGAAGCAGATCGGCGGCGTGCTCGCGGCGTTCCCCGAAGCGAAGTGGGTCGCCTGGGAGCCGGCAGGACGCAACAACGTCTTCGAGGGTGCGCGCCTCGCGTTTGGCGAGGCCGTCGAGCCACGCTACGCCTTCGACCAGGCGGACGTGATCCTCTCTCTCGAATCGGACTTCCTCGCCACGGGCCCGGCCATGCCGCGGGCGGTGCGCGACTTCGCCTCGCGCCGCCGGGGGCAGAACCCCAATCGGCTGTATGTCGTCGAGGCGACTCCGTCGTTGACGGGGGCGCGCGCGGACCACCGGCGCCCGATGCGGCCTTCCGAGATCGAAGCCTTCGCCGCGGCCGTGGCGGTCGCCGTGGGCGCGATCGCCTCCGCCGCCCCGACCGATCCCTTCGTCGAGGCGGTCGCGTCCGACCTCAAGTCGCATCGCGGCGCCGGACTCGTCGTCGCCGGAGAGTCGCAGCCCCCGGCCGTGCACGCTCTCGCCCACGCGATCAACGAGGCTCTCGGCAACGCCGGGAAGACGGTCACCTACTCGGAGCCGGTCGCCGGCGGGCCATCGGACCAGACGGCGGCCCTCGCCGAGCTCGTCCGCGACATGGAAGCGGGAAGGGTCTCGACCCTCGTCATCCTCGACGGCAATCCGGTCTTCAACGCCCCGGCCGACTTCGGTTTCGCGAAGGCCATGGAGCGCGTCGGACTGCGCATCCACCTCGGCCTCTACGACGACGAGACCTCGCGGGTGTGCCACTGGCACATCCCGGCGGCGCACTCGCTCGAGGCCTGGAGCGACGCGCGCGCCTTCGACGGAACGGTCACGATCCTGCAGCCGCTCATCGCGCCGCTTTTCGGCGGAAAGTCCGCTCACGAGGTGCTCGCGGCCTTCTCGGAACAGCCCGAGAAATCGGGACACGACATCGTCAAGGACGCATGGAGCGGGAAACTCCCCGGCGCCGACCCGGAGTACGCGTGGCGCCGAGCCCTCCATGACGGCCTCGTCGAGGGCACCGCCTTCCCGCCCAAGCCGGTCCGCGTCCGCCCCGACCTCGGCTCCGAAATTCGGATTCCGAAATCCGAGACGGGCCTGACGCTTCTGTTCCGCCCCGACCCCGCCATCTGGGACGGCACCTACGCCAACAACGGCTGGCTGCAGGAGCTCGCGAAGCCGCTGACCAAGCTGACGTGGGACAACGCGGCGCTCGTGGCGCCGGCGACCGCGCAGAAGCTCGGGCTGACGACCGGGGACGTGGTCGAGCTCGCCGTCGGCGGACGCAAGGTCCCGGCGCCGGTCTGGGTGATGCCCGGCCAGGCGCAAGACTGCGTCACCGTCCACCTCGGGTACGGCCGCACGCGCGGGGGCCGCGTGGCCAACGGAAAGGGTTTCGACGCCTTCCGCCTGCGCGCCTCGGCGGCGCTCTGGGCCGCGCCCGGTCTCGAGCTGGCGAAGACAGAGAGGCGCGCGACGCTCGCCACGACGCAGCACCATTACGCCATGGAGGGCCGCGACCCGGTCCGCGCGGTGACGGCCGAGGAATACCGCAAGGATCCGGGCGTCGTGGCGCGACTGGGCCAAGCGCCGCCGGGGCCGGAGGACACCCTCTACCCGAAGCTGCCCACGGGCAGCTACGCCTGGGGACTCTCGATCGACCTGGCCGGGTGCGTGGGCTGCAACGCCTGCGTCATCGCCTGCCAGGCGGAAAACAACATCCCCGTCGTCGGCAAGGAGGAAGTCGCGCGCGGCCGCGCCCTCCAGTGGATCCGTGTCGACCGCTACTACAAGGGAGATCTCGACAATCCGGAGACCGTCCACCAGCCCGTGACCTGCATGCACTGCGAGAACGCGCCGTGCGAGGTGGTCTGCCCGGTCAACGCCACGGTCCACAGCGCCGAAGGCCTCAACCAGATGGTCTACAACCGCTGCGTCGGCACGCGGTACTGCTCGAACAACTGCCCGTACAAAGTGCGCCGCTTCAACTTCTTCCTCTACACCGACTTCACGACCGAGATTCTGAAGCTCGTGCGCAACCCGGACGTCACCGTCCGCAGCCGCGGCGTGATGGAGAAGTGCAGCTACTGCGTCCAGCGCATCAACCGCGCACGTTACGCGGCCGAGAAAGAGAACCGGCCGATCAAGGACGGCGAGATCGTCACGGCCTGCCAGCAGGCCTGCCCCGCCGAGGCGATCACCTTCGGCAACGTGTCGGACCCCGAGTCCCGGGTCTCGAAGGCGAAAGCCGAGCCGCGCAATTACGGTCTCCTGACCGAGCTCGGGACGAGACCTCGGACGACCTACCTCGCCTCCCTGTCGAACCCGAACCCGACGCTGCCCGGCGCCCCCGCCGCACCCGTCCTGGAGAAGACGAATGGCTGACGGCACGCCGGCTCCGGCCGCCGAGAAGCCCGCGACGCCGCACGGGGCCATCCTCCGGCCCGGCTACTCGTTCACGACGCTCACCGACAAGCTCGCCTCGATCGCGCTCTCGCGGCGCACGCCGACCGTGTGGTTCGTCGGCGCGGCCGTGGGCTTCGCCGGGACGATGATGCTGCTCTCGACGATCACGTACCTGGTGTTCAAGGGCGTCGGCATCTTCGGCGTCAACGTCCCGGTCGGCTGGGGCTTCGACATCCTCAACTTCGTCTGGTGGATCGGCATCGGCCACGCCGGCACGCTCATCTCCGCGATCCTGCTGCTCCTGCGCCAGCCGTGGCGCAACTCCATCAACCGCTTCGCCGAGGCGATGACGATCTTCGCCGTGTCCTGCGCCGGCCTCTACCCGCTCCTCCACACGGGCCGCCCCTGGCTCGACTACTGGCTCGTCCCCTACCCCAACACGATGGGGATGTGGCCGAACTTCCGCAGCCCGCTGATCTGGGACGTCTTCGCCGTCTCGACCTACGCCACGGTGTCGCTGCTCTTCTGGTACGTCGGCATGATCCCGGATCTGGCGACCCTGCGCGACCGGGCGAAGAAGCTCTGGGCGAAGATCCTGTACGGCGCGCTCGCGATGGGCTGGCGCGGGTCGGCGCGGCACTGGCAGCGCTACGAAACGGCGACCCTGCTGCTGGCCGGGCTCGCGACGCCGCTCGTCGTCTCCGTCCACACGGTCGTGTCCTTCGACTTCGCCGCGGGCATCATCCCGGGCTGGCACGCGACGATCTTCCCGCCCTACTTCGTCGCCGGCGCCATCTACGCGGGCTTCGCGATGGTGCTCACGCTCGCGATTCCACTGCGCAAGATCTACGGCCTCGAGGACTTCATCACGATGAAGCACCTCGACAACATGGCGAAGATCCTGCTCGCGACGAGCCTCATCGTCGCCTACGGCTACGGCGTCGAGGCCTTCATGGCCTACTACAGCGGCAACGTGTACGAGCGCTACATGATGTGGAACCGGATGAACGGCCCGTACCACTACATGTACTGGGCCCTCATCTTCTGCAACGTCATCGCGCCGCAGGCCCTGTGGTTCCGCAAGTTCCGCCGCAACATCCCGGCGCTCTTCGGCATGGCGATGATCGTCAACGTCGGCATGTGGCTCGAGCGCTACGTGATCATCGTCGTCAGCCTCTCGCGGGACTTCCTGCCGTCGTCCTGGGGCATGTACCACGGGACCCGGTTCGACTGGTCCATGTTCCTCGGGACGATCGGCCTCTTCATCGCGCTGCTCTTCCTCTTCATCCGCGTCCTGCCGATGATCTCGATCTTCGAGATGCGGGCCATCCTGCCCGAGGCGAAGGTCCGCGAGGAGGAGGCATGAGCGGCCCCCTCTACGGCCTCATGGCGGAGTTCGAGGACCCGACGGCGCTCGTCGAGGCGACCCGGCGTGCCCGCGAGGAGGGCTTCACCAAGCTCGACGCGTACTCGCCCTATCCGATCGAGGCGCTGACCGAGGCCCTCGACATCCACGACCGCAAGCTGCCGGCCGTGGTGCTCGGGGGCGGCGTTCTCGGCGGGATCGCCGGCTACGCGCTCTGCTACTGGTGTTCGGTCATCCAGTACCCGTTGAACGTGGGGGGCAAACCTTTTCACAGCGTGCCGGCCTTCATCGTGCCGACTTTCGAGACGACGATCCTCTTCGCGGCCTTCGCCGCCGTCCTCGGCATGCTCGGCCTGAACGGCCTGCCCATGCCCTACCACCCCGTCTTCAACTCCCCGCGCTTCGCGCTCGCCTCCCGCGACCGCTTCTTCCTCTGCATCGAGGCGAAAGACCCGAAGTTCGACCACGACGAGACGTGGGCGTTTCTGACGAAGCTCTCGCCGCGGGTCGTGATGGACGTGGAGGAATGAGCGTGAGCCCGGCCCGACGCCTCTGGATCGCGGCGGCCGTGATCGGCCTCGCCGCCTGCCGGCAGGACATGCAGAACCAGCCGAAATACAAGGACCTGCGTGGCTCGGCGTTCTTCGAGGACAAGCGCTCGGCGCGGCCGCTCGTCGAGGACACGGTGGCGCGGGGATTCCTCGACGCCGACACGCGCTTCACGACGGGCAAGGAGAACGGACAGCCCATCGCCACGCTGCCGGTGCCCCTGTCGCGCGCTTTGCTCGAGCGCGGAAAGCAGCGGTACGGGATCTACTGCACGCCCTGCCACGGGCTGACGGGCAACGGCCTCGGGATCGTCGTGCAGCGCGGCTACCGCCGGCCTCCGTCGTTTCACATCGACCGGCTCCGCGAGGCGCCGGTCGGTTACTTCTTCGACGTCGAGACCCGCGGCTTCGGGGCCATGATGGACTACTCGGCGCAGATCCCACCCGCCGACCGCTGGGCGATCGCCGCCTACCTGCGCGCCCTGCAGCTGTCGCAGCGCACGACGGTCGCGGACGTTTCGGCCTCGGCGCGCGCGGCGCTCGACAGCGCGACCGCCCCCGGAAAGGCCGCGCCCTTCCCCATCGACACGGACGACTGGAAGCGCGCGCTGGACGAGGAAAAGACCGACCCGTCGGAACGCGGGGAGCACTGAGCGTGGACATGACGACCGACCCCCGGTTGACCGCCGATGCCGGCCGCCTCTCGAAGCGGGCGTTCGCCGTCGGCGTCGTCGCGCTCGGCGGCTCGCTCGCCTACGCCATGTCGCACCCGGACGAGTTCTTCCGCTCCTATCTGCTCGCGTTCGTCTTCTGGAACGGCCTGGCGGTCGGATCCCTCGCCGTCCTCATGCTCCAGTACCTGACCGGAGGCGCATGGGGCATCGCCATCCGGCGCGAGCTCGAGGCCGCGACGCGCACGCTGCCGCTGATGGCGGCGGCCTTCCTGCCGATCGCCTTCGGCCTGCACCGCCTCTACGCGTGGACCCATGCCGACGTGGTCGCCAAGGACGAGCTGCTGCAGAAGAAGGCCGGCTACCTGAACGCGCCCTTCTTCCTGGCGCGGGCGGCCTTCGCCTTTGCGGCCTGGATGCTCGTCGCGTACTTCCTGAACCGATGGTCGCGCGAGCAGGACACGCGCCCCGACCACCAGGCGATCGACCGGAAGCTCCAGCTGCTCTCGGGCGGCGGCCTCGTCCTCTACGCGTTGACGACGACGTTCACGGCGATCGACTGGGTCATGTCGCTCGAGCCCCACTGGTACTCGACGATGTACGGCGTCCTCTTCATGGTCGGCCAGGGCCTCGGCGCCCTGGCGCTCGCGACGTTCGCGGTCGTGCGCCTCTCGCGCCACGCTCCGGTCTCGCGGTTTTTCGGCGGCCGCCACCTGCACGACCTCGGCAAGATGATGTTCGCGTTCACGATGATCTGGGCGTACGTCAACTTCTCGCAGTACCTGATCGTGTGGTCCGGCAACCTCCCCGAGGAGATCGTCTGGTACCTCGCCCGCTTCCGCGGCGGCTGGGGCTGGGTGGGACTCGCCGTGCTCCTGCTGCACTTCGTCCTGCCGTTCCTGCTGCTGCTTTCGCGCCGGGCCAACCGCGACCCGGGCACGCTCCTCGCGGCGGCGGGCCTGCTCGTCGGGATGCGTTTCGTGGACATCGCGTGGCTCCTGCTTCCGGCATTCTCGAAGGGCCACTTCCAGATTCATCCCACCGATCTCACGCTGCCGATCGGGCTCGGCGGCCTCTGGCTCGGCCTCTACATCCGCAACCTGACCTCCCGACCCCTTCTGCCGGTCAACGACCCCGGATTCGACGAGGCGCTCGCGCATGGACACGAATAAGCCCGGCACCGGGGGCCACGGCGTCGCCGCCGAGCCCGACCGCGTCCCCGCCCGCCTCGTCATCGGCTTCGGGGCGGTGCTGACCGTGACCGCGGTCGTGGCGGCGGTCCTCATGGCCGTCCTCTTCGGGCGCCTCGAAAAGACGGCGCAGAGCCGTGACCAGAGGATCGAAGCCGCGGCCGGCCTCGAGCGCCAGGAGCCCGGCCTTCCTCCGCCGCCTCGCCTCCAGATCCACCCGGTTCGCCACAGGAAGGACTTCCAGACCGCCGAGCGCGAGCGGCTCGAATCGTACGGGTGGATGGACCGCTCGACGGGTGCCGTGCACATCCCGATCGACCGCGCCATCGAGCTCATCGCCGAGCGGGGCGTGGGGCCGCTGCCCGCGGCGCCGGTGGCAATGCCCGCGCCGCCGCCGGCGGCGGCGCAGGGAGGGAAGCAGTGAGACGCCTCGCCCTCCTCTCTGCTGCCGCCGCCCTCACGACACGCCGCCCCCTCACTGTCATCCCGAGGGCCGTACGCCCGAGGGATCCCGGACTGGATCGCGGCGCTGCGAGTACGGGATCCCTCGCTGCGCTCGGGATGACGCGAATATGGGTACTCGGGATGACGCGGATGAGGGCGCTCGGGATGACGTTCTCGATGCTCGCTTTCATGACTCTTGCGCCGGCCCTCCGCGCCCAGTCCATGGAGCCGCCCCCCAACGCCATGATCCCGGCCAGCCAGAAGCCGGAGATCCTCAAGGAGATCGGCATCGACCAGCGCCTCGACGCGCCGCTGCCGCTCGACATTCCGCTGCGCGACGAAACCGGGCGCGCGGTGCGCCTCGGCGATTACTTCGGCAAGCGCCCGGTCGTGCTGGCGCTCGTGTATTACAACTGCCCGATGCTCTGCACCCAGGTCTTGAACGGGCTCGTCGCCGCCCTGAACGTCATGTCGCTCGACGCCGGGCGCGACTTCGACGTCGTCGCGGTCAGCTTCGACGCGCGGGAGACCCCGGCGATGGCGGCCGCCAAGAAGGACGCGTACCTGACGCGCTACAAGCGTCCGAACGCCGCCGAAGGCTGGCACTTCCTGACCGGCGACGCGGGCTCGATCGAGCGGCTGACGAAGGCCGCGGGATTCCGCTTCAAGTACGACGAGACCCGCGACCAGTTCGCGCACGCGAGCGCGATCATGGTGGCCACACCGGCCGGCCGCCTCGCCCGGTACTTCTACGGCATCGAGTACGCGCCCCGCGACCTGCGGCTCGGGCTCGTCGAGGCCTCGGCGGGACAGATCGGCACTCCCGTCGACCAGGTTCTTCTCTACTGCTTTCACTACGACCCGTCCAACGGCAAGTACGGCGCGGTCGTCATCAACATGATTCGGCTCGCGGGCGCGGCGACGCTCCTGATTCTGGGCGGCTTGCTGCTCCTCCTGTCGCGCCGCAGGGCGCGGATCGTCCGGGCCGCAACCGGAGAGGCCCGCTGATGCACTTCCTCCCCGATCAGGCCTCCACCTTCGCCGGCCACGTGGACGCTCTGTATCTCTTCCTCATCGCGGTCACGGCGTTCTTCTCGCTCTTGATCGGCGTCCTCGTCGTCGTCTTCGCGATCAAGTACCGGCGCCGGTCTGCCGACGAGGTCGCCCTCGAGGTGCACGAGTCGGGCCTGCTCGAGATCGTCTGGACCGTGATCCCCTTCGTCATCGTCATGGTGATGTTCTTCTGGGGCGCGAGCGTCTTCTTCCGGATCACGCGCCCGCCGTCGAACGCCATCGACATCTACGTGACCGCCAAGCAGTGGATGTGGAAGCTCCAGCACACCGACGGCCGCCGCGAGATGAACGAGCTGCACGTCCCGGTCGGCCAGCCCGTGCGCCTGACGATGGCGTCGGAGGACGTGATTCACAGCTTCTACGTCCCGGCGTTCCGCTTCAAGCGGGACGTCGTGCCCGGCCGGTTCTCGGTGGCCTGGTTCGAGGCCACGAAGCCCGGCAAGTACCACCTCTTCTGCGCCGAGTACTGCGGCACCCGGCACTCGAACATGATCGGCTGGATCTACGTGATGACCCCGGCCGACTACGAGGCCTGGCTCGCGGGCGGCACGCCGGGCGAGACGCTCGCCTCCGCCGGCGCCAAGCGCTTCGTCGAGAATGCCTGCAACACCTGCCACGGCGAGCAGAAGGGGGCGCGCGGACCGTCCCTGAACGGCCTCTTCGGCAGGGCCGTGCGCCTGCAGAACGGCCAGACGGTCGTGGCCGACGAGGCCTACATCCGCGAGTCGATCGTCAACTCGCAGGCCAAGCTCGTCGAGGGCTATCCGCCGATCATGCCGACGTTCCAGGGCCTCATCAGCGAAGAGGGTCTCCTGCAACTCACCGCCTACATCAAGTCCCTATCGCCGGCCGCCGCGGCGAGCGCGGCCGCGCCCGCAGCCACACCCGCCCCCGAAAGGATGTCCACGAAACCATGACGAACGAGAACGCCCCGCACGCGCCTCGCGTCGGCGCCCGCGCCAACTACCTGAACGCGAGCTACGGCGTGCGGTCGTGGCTCCTGACGAGCGACCACAAGCGCATCGCGGTCATGTACCTGATCGGCGTCACGGTGTTCTTCGCGATCGGCGGCCTCGCGGCCGCGCTCATCCGCCTCGAGCTGCTGACGCCGGCCGGCGACGTCTTCCAGGCCGAGACCTACAACAAGATCTTCACCACCCACGGCATCATGATGGTCTTCTTCTTCATGATCCCGGGCATCCCGGCGGTCCTCGGCAACTTCCTCGTCCCGCTCATGATCGGCGCGAAGGACCTGGCTTTCCCGCGCATCAACCTGCTGTCCTGGTACCTCTACATCATCGGCGGGCTGACCGCCCTCTGGGCCGTCGTCCACGGCGGCCTCGACACGGGCTGGACGTTTTACACGCCCTACTCGACGGTCTACTCGAACGGCTGGGTCGTGGTGACGGCGGTCGGCATCTTCATCGCCGGGTTCTCGTCGATCCTGACGGGCCTGAACTTCCTCGTCACGATCCACACGATGCGGGCGCCGGGCATGCACTGGACGCGCATGCCGCTCTTCTGCTGGGGCATGTACGCGGCCTCGATCATCCAGATCCTCGGAACGCCGGTCGTGGCGATCACGATCCTGCTCGTGGGCGCCGAGCGGCTCTTCCACCTCGGCATCTTCGATCCGGCGCAGGGCGGGGACCCGGTCCTCTTCCAGCACCTCTTCTGGTTCTACTCGCACCCGGCCGTCTACATCATGATCCTGCCCGCGATGGCCGTCATCAGCGAGCTCGTGACGGCCTTCTCGCGCAAGCCGATCTTCGGCTACAAGTTCATCGCCGGGTCCTCGATCGCGATCGCGGTGCTGTCCTTCCTGGTGTGGGGCCACCACATGTTCGTCTCGGGCCAGTCGGTGTACGCCGGCCTCGTCTTCTCGGTGCTTTCGTTCCTGGTCGCGATCCCTTCGGCGATCAAGGTCTTCAACTGGACGGCGACGCTCTACAAGGGGTCGGTGTCGTACCAGACGCCGCTGCTCTACGCCCTCGGCTTCATCGGCCTCTTCACGTTCGGGGGGCTGACGGGACTTTTCCTCGCGTGCCTCGGCCTCGACATCCACGTGCACGACACCTATTTCATCGTCGCGCACTTCCACTACATCATGGTCGGCGGCACGATCATGGCCTACCTCGGGGGCCTCCACTACTGGTGGCCGAAGATCTCCGGAAAGATGTACCCGGAGTACTGGTCGCGGGTGTCGGCGTGGGTCATCTTCATCGGCTTCAACCTGACGTTCTTTCCGCAGTTCATCGTGGGCTACCTCGGCATGCCGCGCCGCTACCACGCGTACCCCGAGGAGTTCCAGGTCTTGAACGTCATGTCCACGGCGGGCGCCTCGATCCTCGGCATCGGCTACCTCATCCCGCTCGTGTACTTCATCTGGTCCATGCGCTACGGCCAGGACGCGGCCGACAACCCGTGGGGCGCGACGGGTCTCGAGTGGGAGACGCCGTCTCCGCCGCCGACGGAGAACTTCCCCGAAACGCCCGTCGTGACGGGGATAGCGTACGACTACCTGACCGGCAAGGAGGAGGCGGCCGTTGGGTAGCAGCACGCACGCCGCCGACGTGGCGGCCCGCGACGCTCCGCCCGAGCTGCGCCACCACTTCGTGGACATGGAGGCCCAGAAGGAGGCCTCGGCGCTCGGAATGTGGATCTTCCTCGTCACGGAAGTCCTGTTCTTCGGCGGCATGTTCACCGCCTACGTGATCTACCGGGCGGCCTACACGCGGGCCTTCGAGGGCGCCTCGAACCTGCTCGATCTGAAGCTCGGCGCCTTCAACACCGTCGTCCTCATCCTCTCGTCGCTGACGATGGCGCTGGCCGTCTGGGCGGGCCAGCAGGGAAAGAAGGCCCTGATCATCCTCTTTCTCCTCCTGACGGTCCTGCTCGGCTCGACCTTCCTCGGCGTCAAGGTGGTCGAGTACAAGCAGAAGTTCGCTCGCCACGAGGTCCCGGGCCCCCACTTCGTCGTGCCGATGGACGAGGCCACGCACCAGCCGCTCCCGCGCCAGGCCGAGATGTTCTTCTCCCTCTACTTCTGCATGACCGGGCTCCACGCGCTGCACATGATCATCGGCATCGGCCTGCTCCTGTGGCTCGTGGCGCGCGCCCGGCGCGGGGACTTCACGGTCCGTTACAACACGCCCGTCGACATGGTCGGGCTCTACTGGCACTTCGTGGACATCGTCTGGATCTTTCTCTTCCCGCTCCTCTACCTGCTCGGGAGGCACACGCTGTGAGCCGCCAGGACAACGGCCACGGGTCTCTCGGCGCCTACTTCGGGGTCTTCGCGGCGCTGATGGTCCTGACGGCCCTGACCCTGTGGGCCGCCTTCCAGCACCTCGGCATCTGGAACACGCCCGTCGCCCTCGCGATCGCCACGACCAAGGCCGTGATGGTCGTGCTCATCTTCATGCACCTGCGCTCCTCGCCGAGGCTGACGGCCATCGTCGTCGCGACGAGCGTCCTGTTTCTCGCGTTTCTTTTGCTCGTCACGGCGTCGGACTACCTGACGCGGACATGGATTCCGATCTACTTTCGGTAGGCCGCGTCGGCATCGCCGCCAGGAGAACGCCGAGGAGGATGAGCGCCCCGCCCGCGAGGATGCGGGGCGAAACGGTTTCGCCGAGCACGACGCTTCCGAGGGCGATCGCGACGACGGTGTCCACGACCGGGATCGTCCCGATGACCGCGACCGGGACGCGGCGGATCAGCCAGAAGAGCCCGACGAACGGCAGCGCCGTTCCGATGACGGCGAGGTAGGCGACCGCGCCCACCGACACGGTCGTCCAGCGCACCGGCGCGCCCCGTTCGAGCACGGCCGCGCCGGCGAACAGCACGGACGAGCCCACGAGCGTCTGCCCCCAGACGTTGCGAAACGGCGAGACGAGCCCGAGGTGTTTCTTGTTGATCACGTTGCTGTAGCCCGAGACCGCTGCGGACACGAGCATGAGCCCGCTGCCCGCGAGAAGCGACCGCGTTTGGGCCGTCGCGAAGGATGCCGCCAGCGCCGGGCCCTGGACCACGGCGACGCCCGAGAGACCGAGGACGGCCGAGAGGATCGTCCGCCGCGTCAGCGGTTCGGCGGGCAGCAGGAAGTGCGCGAAGAGCCCGACGAAGATCGGAAAGGTCGCGAAGAGAAGGGCCGCGAGCCCCGAGGCGATACGCTCCTCGGCGAGGAAGACGCAGGCGTAGGAGACTCCGATCTGGAGAAAGCCGCTCCACGCGATCCACCGCCGTTCGGCGCGGCCGGGCCCTGGCCCCGGACGCGTGAAGGCGAAGGGCGTCAGCAGGAGGCAGGCGAGCGCCATGCGCACGCCCGCGAAAAGAAGCGGCGGCAGGTCCTGCAGGCCGATCTTGATCGCGAGCCATGTCGAGCCCCAGACCAGGCAAAGGCCGACGTACATGGCGAGCGAGCGTCCGCGCAGCGCCGTCACCGAAGCATCCTAGCCCACGGGACGCAACGGGCGCCCGCCGGGGTTAAGATCGCCGCGTGCAAACCCGTTCGATCGATCACGGTCTCCCGAAACCGGTTCTTTACGGGGACCTCGCCACCTCGCTCGCCGCCCTGCTCGAAGGCGAGACCGATCCGCTCGCCAACCTCGCGAATGCGTCGGCCCTGCTTTGGGCCGCGCTCGAACGCATCAACTGGTGCGGCTTCTACCTGCTCCGCGGGGGCGAGCTCGTCCTCGGCCCCTTCCAGGGCAAGCCCGCCTGCGTGCGCATCCCGCTCGGCAAGGGCGTCTGCGGCACGGCCGCCGCGCGGCGCGAGACTCTCGTCGTGCCGGACGTCCACGCTTTCCCGGGCCACATCGCCTGTGATGCCGCGTCGCGCTCGGAGATCGTCGTGCCGATCGTCGTCAACGGCGCGCTTGCCGGCGTGCTCGACGTGGACGCGCCCGAGACGAACCGCTTCGACGACGCGGATCGCGCCGGACTCGAGGCGTTCGTAGAGGCGCTCGCGCCGCGAGTCCGATGGGAGGGGCTATGAAGCGCTTCGGAGGCAAGCTGACCTGGTTGGGGCATGCGGCGTTCCTGATCGAGTCGCCCGGGGGTGCGCGGATCGCGCTCGACCCGTTCATCGGCCACAACCCGAAGTTCCCGAAGGGCTTCGCCTACGGCAAGCTCGACGCGATCGCCGCGACGCACGGCCACTCCGACCACTTCGGCGCCGATGGCATCCCCCTCGCAAAGAAGAGCGGCGCGACGGTCGTCTGCGTCTTCGAGCTCGCGCTCCACTGCGGCGCCGAGGGCCTCACGAAGGTGTCCGGCATGAACAAGGGAGGCGCGCAGACGGTCGCGGGCGTCGAGTTCCGGATGGTCCAGGCCGTCCACTCCTCGGGGACCTCCGGCGCGGGCGGCGAATCGAACCCGCCGTCGGATCCGTGCGGCTTCGTGCTCACCTTCGAAGACGGGTTCAGGATCTACCACGCGGGCGACACGAACGTCTTTTCCGACATGGCCCTCATCGCCGAGCTGTACGCGCCGGACCTCGCGCTGCTGCCGATCGGCGACTTCTACACGATGGGGCCGCGCGAAGCGGCCAAGGCCTGCGAGCTGCTCGCAGTACCGCGCGTCATCCCGATGCACTGGGGGACGTTCCCCGTGCTCACAGGCACGCCCGCCGCGCTGCGCGAGGAGATCGCAAAGAGAGGCCTCGCGACGGAAGTGATCGAGCTGACTCCCGGAGCAGGCTGGCCGTAGTGGGGTCACCCTACTGAAGCGCCAGCCTGCCGGCGAAGCCTTCCTCGTAGCCGTGGAAGTGGTCGAGCGCGGGCTCCGGATACTTCCAGCAGTAATACCCGGCGCCCGAGTCGAAATCCACGAGCCAGAGTCCCTTGATCTCGAGGCCGAGCGCCTCGAGCTCCCGCGCCCACTCCTCGACGAGCTCGCGGCGCTCGTCTTCGAGTTCGGCCGGCAGCCGCCCGAAGCGCTCGACGGCGTCGGCGGTCAGTTCCCTGACCCGCGGCAGCAGTTCCCGCGCCTCTCCGAGCGTGAAGATCCGGCGGGCCGGCTTCTCGTCCACGGCGGGCGGGGCATCGCCGCTCTCCCGGACGGCTTCGATCAGGCGCGCGACGGGCTCGGCGTCGTCGGCGCCCGCGGTCTCCACGTACTCTTCGAGCGCCACGAGCGCCTCCGCGTTGCGCCCGCACTTCAGAAGCAGGAGGCCGCGCTCGCGCAGCAGCGGGCCGCTCTCGGGCTCGAGCGCTTCGGAGAGCTCGAGGGCCGCGAGCGCCTCCGCCCAGCGGTTGCGCCGTTCGTAGGACCGCCTGAGGTTCAGGAGCACGCGCTCCAGGATCGCCCGGGGTGAGTCCGTCCGGAGCGGGCCCTCCCCGAGCGCGACAGGCGCGCCGAAGATCGCGGCGAGGCGCCCGGACAGTCGTTCCGCGTCCCCGACCTCGCCGCCGTCGAACGGGTCGAGATACCGGCCGCCGGGCAGGGCGGGGCCGCCGACGACGAAGTGCCCGGGAAGGCCGATCCCGGCCAGGTCGAGGCCGGCGAGCCGGCCCACCTCGATCGTCACGATCGAAAGCGTGATCGGCATCCCGCGGCGCCGCGCGAGGACGCGGGCGACCGAAGAGTTCGACGGCTCGTCGTAAGACTCGGCGTCGCCCCGGAATCCCTCTTCCTCGAAAAGAACGCGCAGAAGCGACGGCAGGAGCCCCTCGCGGCCCTCTCGCACCCGCGCCGCCAGGCTCGCGATCGCCCGGCGCGCCGCGGCGACGTCCTCGGTCGGGTCCACGAGGAGCGAAACCAGGAGGGAGCCCTCCAGCAGGTCCGGCTCGCCGTCGGCGACCAGTTCGCGCCAGCGCCGCAGCAGCTCCTCGTTTGCCGGCATCACCCCTCCCGTCGCGCGATGGCAACGCCGTCGCGCAGCGGAACGATGACCGACCGGAACTCCTGGAGTGAGAAGAGCGTCCGGTTGAAGCGACGGATGCCTTCCGTGGCGGCGTCGCCGACCCCGGCGTCGGTCACCTTGCCCGACCAGAGCACGTTGTCGGCGACCAGATACCCGCCGCGGCGCACCCGGGGGGCTGCCGCCTTCAAGGCGGCCGGGTAGCCGTCCTTGTCCACGTCGATGAGGATCACGTCGAAATAGCCGGTCGTCCCATCCAGCGACGCAACGGCATCGCCGACCTTGATCGTGACGCGGTCGGCGAGCTCCATGCGCTCGAGATAGCCCCGCGCCCGCTCGGCGTTGGACGGGTTGCCGTCCGTGTACACGACCTGGCCTCCACGGCCGACCGCCCGCGCGAAGAACGCCGTGGAATACCCGATGGCGCTGCCCATCTCGAAGACGCGGGCGGCGGCGATCGATCCCGCGAGAATTTCGAGCAACGTCCCCACGGCCGGCCCGACTATGGGAACGTCGTTTTCCGCGGCGTAGGCCTCCATCTCGGCCAGCACCGGGTCGCGGGGCGGGATGAGGTCGAGGATGTAGCGGTCGAGCTCAGGGGCGACGAGAGGCGTCATGGCCAGAGTCTATCGCCGGGTCCGAACCCCTATAATTCGCGCGGTGAACCTCCTCGACGAGCTGCTCTCGACGTTCCCCCCCGCGGAATACCAGCAGCTCGTCGCAACCCGCCGCGACCTGCACCGGCACCCCGAGCTCGCCTTCGAAGAGCGCCGCACGGCCGCCCTCGCCGCCGAGAGCCTGCGCGAGATGGGCCTTTCGCCCCGCGAGGGTGTGGGCAGAACGGGCGTCGTCGCGGACTCCGGGGCGGGCGGACCCCGCCTGATGCTGCGCGCAGACATGGACGCGCTTGCCCTCGACGAACAGAGCGCGGAGCCGTTCTCATCGCAGACGCCCGGCTGCATGCACGCCTGCGGACACGACGGGCATGTCGCCATGGGCCTCGCCGTCGCCCGGCGCCTCGTGACCAGTCCCCCGGGCGCGCCGATGCGCTTTCTCTTCCAACCCGCCGAGGAGGGCCAGGGCGGGGCCGAAGCCTGCGCGAAGGACGGTGTGCTCGAGGGCGTGGGGTCGGCGTTCGGCCTGCACCTCTGGAGCCCCATGCCGGTCGGGAAGATCGGAGTCAATCGCGGCGCGCTCATGGCTGCCGTGGACCGGTTCGAGATCGACGTCGAGGGCCGCGGCGGCCATGGGGCCGCCCCTCACGAGACGAACGACCCGATCGTCGCCGCCGCCCGCATCGTCGAGGCACTGCAGTCGGTCGTCGCACGGGAGATTTCGCCGCTCGATTCGGCCGTCGTCACGGTCGGATCGATCCACGGCGGGACGGCCTTCAACATCATCCCGGGATCGGTGCGCCTGACCGGCACCGCGAGGTCCTTCACCGAGGCGACCGGAAAGGCGCTGCCGGAAAAGATCCGGCGCATCGTCGCCGGGACCGCCGCGGCCTGCGGCGTCGAAGCCGTCGTCCGCTACGAGAGGGTCAACAGCGCCACGGTCAACGACGCGAAGATGGCCGACCTCGTCATCGAGACGGCGGGGCGGCTGCTCGGCGAGGAGAACGTCGAGACAGACACCCGCACGCTCGGCGGCGAGGACATGTCGGTCTTTTTGAACCGCGTCCCGGGCTGCTTCTTCTTCGTCGGATGCGCGCGCGAGGGCCCGCTGCGTCCCCACCACTCGCCCCGCTTCGACATGGACGAGCGCGCTCTGGCCGTCGGGACCGCGGTGATGGAGGCCGTCCTGCGCGAGGCGGTCCGGCGGCTCGGCTAGCAGGCTGCTGAAAAATGGACGCGGGCGTCGCGGCCGGCACTTTGCAACCGGCGCCCGATCCGGACTGCGGCGACTTTGTCGTTCATCCCATTTTCGCGGGCGCCAGCAAAGCGCCGTCCGCCCTTCGGGTTACGGCGGCGTGGGGCCATCTGCGGCGTCATCGCTCCTCGGCGATGCGAAGGCATCGCCGTCGTCGCGCTTCCTTGCATCT
>Ga0209048_10001436_pt1 | contig 24552 bp, 18 predicted proteins | sample FrelakmetCRP12CR_FD_187146 | JGI IMG/M metagenome (GOLD analysis project Ga0209048, IMG submission 187146) | Freshwater lake sediment microbial communities from the University of Notre Dame, USA, for methane emissions studies - CRP12 CR (SPAdes)... | ecosystem: Environmental > Aquatic >... | reverse complement strand
CAGGAATGCGGTGATAATCAAGAGGGTGATGGGAATGGAAAGCAACCGGTATATCAGGAAGCGGAGAAAGGGTGGCATGATTTGGGTTTCTCGATGAAGTCAGTGAGACAAGTTTGTGAGATAATTAGAAAATTGGCTACTTATAACTGTCCATTCGCTGAAATGAATTTGACTTTCATCAATTATCCGCCAAACGAGTGTAAGTATCAACCGATAATCCGAGTAAATCCAAAATTCGGGCCTGCAAATCGGTCAATGGCGTTACGTGCCGGATGATCTGGTCTGGTAAATGAACAATGGTCAGGAAGATATTGTCAAACTGTTTCAGTAGACGCTCCGTGGTAGGGTTGTCTATGCCCTTTTTGGGATTGTTTTCGATCAAACCGGTGAGTTTTTCCTGGTTGCGTTTGAGATTTCGGCGCACGACAAACTCAATCAGGGTCAAAAACCGGACGGCCAGGCTCAACAAGTTGGTCAGGCCAACCACCTGGTCATCGCGCTGGACGAACAGCGGGTTGAGCGACAGTGGAGTGCCTTTCAAACGATGAAAGCCACGTTCGAGAAGCCATTCATTCCGATAAGTCAGCACCGCCTGCTCCAAAGTCAGTTGTTCAGCCGGAGCATCGCTGACGTATACCCGCCAACCGAGCGTCTTGCGCAGTTCCGTAATGGCTTCTTCTTGGCGAGTGATGGTGGTAATTTGGTAACGAACGGTGACGATCTCATGTTTGGGGCGTTCGGCGCTGCCACGCCCACGGCCAATATGTCTGGTTTGGCGCTTTTCCTGACGTTCAAAGGTGTAAGTCAACAACCCGTCAACCTCATGGGCTTTCAGAATAGCTTCAGCGGCCAGTACCAGTTTAGCTTCATCTTGAATCTGGTGTTTGCCGCGCGCCGGAGGTGGGGTCAAGGCCGATATTTTGTCCGTGGCGTGCTGCAAGCGCTCTTCCAACCCCTTTTGCAAAACCTGTCGGTAGCTCTCCGAGCGCACCACGAAGACCCGCTCCGTCCATTCTTGCACTTCCTGCGGGTGCTCTGCATCTACCGCGACTTCAACACTGATCATCCGCTCAAACACATACCCTTCGGCAAACATGCGCCGTTCGCCTTTCTCGTTCTCTACATAAATCGGTTGCAGGAGGTTCGTCCCATTGTTCGCGGATTCGACCCACCCGACCATTTCTTTGGCCGTATCACCTTTCTGCGCCAGCGGACACAGGTAAGACTGGTTCAAGCGGTGAATATGCGCCCGGGTGGCCAGCGCACTCATCTTGCTGTCCCCGACAAACAGCAATCCGACCCCCTCGATGATTTTCAACACTCGATCCACGGCCGGAATGTACAACGGATCATCGGCGATATCGCCCGCCACCACCTGGCTCACCAACTGCAAACCCAACGGATCCAACGCCGCGACCATCACTTTCACCTGCTTCAGCGTCGGGTCATCTTTGCTGTAGCCGAACTGAAACAGGCTGTCTTCCCCGCCCGCATGATAGCCCGAGACCGTCGTGGTATCCAATCGCACCCGTTTGGGTTCCAACTCGTACACCCGCAGCATGTTGCACCCCAACTCCGTCTCAATTGCCTCCCAGGTCGCCGTTTTACTCAACCGGCGCAGCAGAAGCATCAACCGATCATCGGTGAAGTCCAGTTCCCCAACTTCCTGCCCGCTGATCCGTCTGATTGTTTCGCGGGCCTGTCGCACCCAGGCCTGTACTGGCTGTTTACGGTGATCACCTTCCGTGAGCATGTGCGCCAGCCAAATCACTGCCATCCAGCCCCAACTCAGGCCCTGTTGCAGCCCATGCCGCTTCAAATGCCGATCAATTATCCCGGGCAGTCCCAGACGGATCATCACTTCAAGCAGAAGTGGAAAATCATCTAACGATTCTGTGGTTATTTCGATTTCAGGGTTCATCCCCTGAGCTTACCAGATAATTCGCGATTTCACCTTAATTTTCAGCGAAAGGTCAGCAGTCAGGAAACTCTTAGGGATTTGCTGTAACGTAGAAAAAATCCCGTCCGTAGGGATAGAGGTAACGGTCGATATGGCTGTTCATTGCCTCAGGAAATAAGGGGTCAAGGGCCAGCTTGTTTCCTTGTGGCCGCACAGCGACAAAATGCACCCAGTAATTGTTGATATCCAGTTGTAAAGCGGCAGCCACGCCCGCGCTGAGCATGCTTTGAGCCAGCGTTTCCATCGATAGGCTAGGTCCAGCGAAATAGTACAGCGTTCCTCCATCCGGGCTGATCGCAATCCCCGACCGCCAGGTGGGCGAGACATCTTTGACTGTATAGCCCCAATCTTTTGGGCTATTGCTGTAGATTTCCTGGTTGATCTGGCCATTCTGTACCACTAGCGGACCGTTCTGGCGCCAGGCTAGCAGGTTGTCGCTTGACGTGATGTCGCTGCCCCAGTTACCGATACGCACTCGCCCATCTTTGTAGATTGCCAGCGTGCCGATCCCATCACGCGGCGGCAACGCTACGACCCCGTCCGACATGGCGCCAAACTGGCCGTGAGTAGCCTTGAAACCCCCGTTGAACATTGCCAAAAGCAGGCCAGGAGCCTTATCGCTAGCCGGCATGGCGCCCGAACGTTTCGGTCCATCGGGAGAATAGGGTTCCTCATAGCCCAGGACATAATGCAGGCGGGTCTGCGCCAGGTCGAAAGCCACGACTGCCACAACCGCGAACGGCCTGCCTGGATCTGGCTGCAGGAACGTGCGGTAAGCGACAGTTCCCCCGCTGGCAGTTTGGATGTAGGGCGTCCAGACCCCTTCACCTTGTAAAGAGCCGAGCGGTTTGAGCGCAACCGGCTGCCAGATGTCCGCTGTCGGCGCCAGGGTTGGAGTCGAGATAACTACCGGCGTCTCGATAAGTGTTCCAGGCGCAGCGGTGCTTTCAGGAACCATGGTGTCAGTTACGGGAGGAGAAGATGGAACTGCTGCGATCGACTGTGGTGTGGTAATAGGGTTTTTCTCTAAAGAGGCTGCCGCTGCTGTAGGCAATTGCCAGGGCACTTCTGGAGTGGTCAGGCCTGCCCGATACCTGGCTTGCTGTAAGGTGTCCTGGACCTGGAATAAGGCCATTTCCAGCGATGCAACTGCCTGGTCACCGAAAATGCTGCGCAAGAAATCCGCCCCCTGCGCCCCAAAGGAAGGCGATTTAATCGCGGCAGCAGCCAGCCCGCCGAGGACGACCGCGGACATCACTACGATCAGGAGGATTCCGATGCATCCTCGCCGTAGGATGGAGGATTTTCGCCGGATGCTCACGCACCGACCTGGATCTCTTGAATCTTGAGGTTAGAAAGGTCGCTGCGGCCGAGTCCCATAGCTGCCGCGGCCTTGATATAAGACATACTTTCAGGATGCAGGCCAAACAATGTGGTTCCGTAGCTGTCGGCGGCTACAATATCCGGGCTGACGATTAGCGTGTCCATCTTCTTCACGTCGTCCAGGTTGCCGCCTGTCGGCCCATTGTTCATCAGTATCCTTACAGCGTCGACAACGGTCAGCTTCGGCCGGAACAGGCTGGTCAGGTCGGCAATGCGCTGTCCGAGATTACTATGGATCGCGGAACGGTCCTGGATGAGACCCATGAGGTTCTTCATCCCCAGCGTCAAACCGGCCAGTGAATGGTTCTTAGCAATCGGGACATCGATCAGGACGTCCGCCTTCAGAGCATCGCCAAATACCCTGGATTTTTTCAGGTCGATGCCCTGCGGAATTGCTGCGTCCACATATTTGAAACCGGGCATAAAAACCATCTCTCCACTGGCAGCTTTGACCTGATCGGCGATGCCGCTAATAGCGTAGGCCTCCTGTGGAGTGCCTCCGAAGGGAAAGTCCATCACCTGTACACTGCGCGCCCCAGCTTCTAAGCACATCTTGACCAGTGTGCCAACGACCCAGGGGTTGGTTGTGGCCGCATATTCGTAGGTGTGGTAAGCCACACAAATATTCGGCTTTATGATGACGCTGGCGCCTTTGGGCACGAATTTTTCCATCCCCCCCAGTGCTGCCACCGCCTGGCGGACCAGGGCTTCCGGTTCGCCGCCACGCGCCACCACCATATCCGGCGCGCCTGCGGGCGCGCTAGTGGGGGCAGTCATTGCTTCGGTTGCTACAACGGCCGCCTCAGTCACCGCGGCAGTAGGCGAGCTGGCTTGAGCCGGAACAGCTGTTGGAACCGCGGCGTTAGTGGGCGCGGGGGGCTGGATAGGAGGTATCCCGGTAGTGTTGGCTGGCGCTTGGGTCGGGGCGGCCTGATTGCAGGCTGCCAGGACCGATTCGATGGTCAGGGCGCTGACACCGGTAAGTGAAGCCAGTAAGAATTCGCGTCTTGTCATTTTGTTTTTCACGGATCACTCTCAATTCTATTTTCGAAACTATTAAAGGCCAGTTTGGGATTACGGAAATAGAGTTGACTTGGCCAAACTCCTCTATACCCGTACTCACGCTATCTAAGAAGAAGCTGTAATTATTTGCTGGATATTATAAACACATTTCACCTATCCCCTGAAGAAAAAGAAGAATCTAGATGGGTCGTTCATTCCTCGGATCTATCCCTCTCGTTTGGTATGCTTCCTGCACCTTTGCTGAGGGCGTTAATCATTTCGGTTGATCTTGGAGCGCTCTCAATGAATGTTGCCACCTATTTTCAAAATTTGATGCCTTACTCAAAACCTAATGTGCCAATCGATCGGACCAATCTGCGGTTATTGTCCGATCTTTCTAAAGAAGTCGACGCAAGGGTTGGATCCTGCTCACAGCACAGCGGGCGCGTCGCGAAGTGGGTAAGGCCAGTCGCCAGGAATTTAGGATTGGAAAGAAAAGAAATTCAGTCTGCACATTGGGCGGCCTTGCTGCACGATGTCGGTAAGATCGGTTTGCCGGATGGGATTCTGACTAAAAAGGGTTCATTGAACGACCAGGAATGGTGTTGGATGAAGCTTCATCCTGTGGTGGGGGCCAATCTAGTTAACCGGATGACTCCACTGGATATGACGGCTTTCCTGATCTATACTCATCATGAGAGATACGATGGAAAAGGCTATCCGAATGGGCTGCTGGGTGAGGAGATTCCATTGGGGGCGCGTATTATATCTGTGGCAGATGCTTACGAAGCGATGACCAGCGACCGGGTGTATCGCTCCTCGCGTTCGCACCTCGAGGCTATTGGAGAGCTGTTTTCGCAGAGCGGCCGCCAGTTTGACCCGAAGGTCGTGCGGGTGTTTGTGGTATATCTGGACGACGACCCCCCATTTGAAAGTAGAACCAGATAACCTCAGTTTGTGACTTCCAGTTGGCCTAGGAGTGAGCATCTTCACTTGTCGGCTTATATAATATCCCCTATACTGGTCTTAATACTGAATATTTAACCTGAGGGAACCAGGTGCAAGATTCTGGATTGCTGCGCAAAACATTAGGCAGGATTGGCCTCCTTCGTGGTTCCTCATCCAATAGCGATTTTCGGTGTGAGACCCATGAGCGCCTTGTGCGCGTCGGCTGCCCTGCGCATAACTGCGGCGGCCGTTGCCTGCTAATCGCCCACATCCGTGACGGGGTTATTACCCGTCTGGATACTGACGACCGGCCTGATTCGCTGGCCGCGCCGCAACTGCGCGCCTGCGTACGTGGACGCGCTTACTTGCATCGGCAATACCATCCCGACCGGCTCAAATACCCCTTGAAGCGAGTTGGGAAACGCGGAGAAGGATATTTCGAGCGCATTTCATGGGAAGAGGCCCTGGAAACCGTTGCCAATGAAATGCGACGGGTTCGGGATGCTTATGGCAACAGCGCGTTGTTCGTGCCTTATGGCACGGGCAGTTACAGCCAGCTAAACGGCTCGCAGACCGCCCGGCGCTTGATGAACTTGTTCGGCGGCTGCCTGGGCATTTGGAACAGCTATAGCTGGGGTGCAATCAACGTCGCAACACCCACTGTATACGGCACGCTGACTACTGGCAACCAGCGCCAGGATTGGCTGAACGCCCGGTACATCTTAATGTGGGGCTGGAACCCGGCTGAGATGCGGGATGGCACCAACAGCGATTTTTTTATTAAACTTGCCCGCCAGAATGGCGCCCGTGTAGTGTGCATCGATCCGCGCCTGAGTATGAGCGCGGCGAGCCTGGCTGATGAGTGGATCCCTATCCGCCCAGGGACTGATACAGCCATGATGAGTGCGATGGCTTATGTAATAGTCAGCGAAGGTCTATACGATGCCGCATTCGTACGCACGCATTGCTTGGGTTTCGACGAGACCCAGATGCCCCTCGGTATAGAGGGTGCAGAAAGCTATAAGGATTACCTCCTGGGCAATCGCGATGGCGTGCCCAAGACTCCCGCATGGGCTGAAAAGATCACTGCCGTGCCTCGCGAGACGATTGCCCGGCTGGCAAGTGAGTATGCTACTCTCAAGCCGGGCGTGTTATACCAGGGTTATGGGATGCAGCGCCGCGCCTACGGCGAGCAGGTAGTGCGGGCCGGCTGCGTGCTGGCGGCCATCACTGGCAACGTGGGCATTTCGGGGGGCTGGGCCAGCGGGTTAGCCGACCAGGCTCCCGACGGCGGCCCGTTCTGGATCACCTTTCCTACCGGAGAGAACCCTGTCAAAGCCAGTATTCCCGTATTTTTATGGACGGAAGCAGTTCTGCGCGGCAAGGACCTTGGACCCCAGGAGGGAGTATTGGGGGCAGACAGGCTGGATAACAACATCAAGCTGATCTATGCCGTGGCCTCCAACTGCCTGGTTAACCAGCATGCGGACATCAACCGTACCGTGAAAATCCTGCAAGATCAAAGCCTGGTCGAGTTTCTGGTTGTGCAAGACCAGTTTCTCACTTCAAGCGCGCGTTTTGCTGACATTGTGCTGCCCGCTTGTTCCCATTTCGAGACCTACGGCATCGAGGATGGCTGGAAATACGGCGACGAGGTGATCTTGATGCCCAAGCTGGTGGAGCCGCTGGGCGAATCGAAAAGCGATTACCGCATCTGCGCCGAGCTGGCTGAACGCCTGGGGATTGCTGAGGTATACACCGAAGGGCGGGATGAGCGCGCATGGGTAGACTGGATCCTCGAAGAGTATCGCAAGACGCGCTTCCCGGAGCTGCCAAGCTTAGATGAGTTTGAAGCAAAGAATCTTGGTGTGTATGCTATCCCTATTATTCAGCCAGCCATTGCTTTTGCAGATTTTCGTGCAGACCCGTTGGCGCACCCGCTGAATACACCTTCCGGCAAAATCGAAATTTTCTCTAAAGCCCTATTTGAAATGGACCGGCCTGATGATATCCCGCCGGTCCCCAAGTACATCCAGGAGTGGGAAAGCCCCTTTGGACCGGAAGCGGCCAGATTCCCGCTGCAAGCGATTGGCCATCATACGCTGGCGCGAGTGCATTCCACCCATGACAACGTGGATTGGCTGAGGGAGGCCTTCCCCCAACGGGTCTTTATCAACCCGCTGGATGCACTGCCGCGCGGCATCCAGGACGGCGACCGTGTCAAAGTCTATAACGAGCGTGGGGCAACCCTGATCCCATGTCGATTAACTCAACGGATCCTGCCCGGCGTGGTGGATCTCCCGCAAGGGGCCTGGTGGTCACCCGACGAGCACGGAATTGACCAAAGAGGGTCAATAAACATGCTTACCTCAGCCCGGTGGACGCCATTGGCCTATGGATCCACCCAGCAAACCATCATGGTCCAGGTTGAAAAGGCATGACGCGCTACGCGTTCTACTTAGATACGAATTCGTGTTCCGGCTGCAAGGCCTGCCAGGTGGCTTGCAAAGACAAGCACAGCCTGGAAGCAGGCATCCTGTGGCGGCGAGTATACGAGATTGCTGGAGGCGGCTGGCGCCGGGTTGGCGACGCCTGGGAGTCTACCGTTTTTGCCTATAACCTTTCGCTGGCCTGCAATCACTGCGCGAAACCAATCTGTGTTGAAGTATGCCCTACACAGGCCATTTCTCAGCGCGAGGACGGCATCGTATTGATTAACGAAAAGATATGCACCGGCTGCAGGTACTGCAGCTGGGCCTGTCCTTACGGCGCGCCCCAATACAACACCGCGGCTGGCAAGATGACCAAGTGCACGTTCTGTGTGGATAACCTGGATGCCGGCCTGCCGCCCGCTTGTGTGGCTGCTTGCCCAATGCGCGCGCTCGACTTTGGCGACCGCGCAGATCTCGAAATTAAATATGGAAAAGCCGCCGCATTTTATCCCTTGCCGGCGGCAGGATTAACCGACCCTTCCCTGGTGCTGACTCCACCTAATGATGCTTTCAAGGCGCAAAGCGAGCCTGCTTGCATCGTAAACTGGGAAGAAGTGCGCAAGCCTTAAGAGTTGGGTGGCATGAAAGAACGCTCATTAGTAGCTTTTACCCTCTTAACCCAAACTGCAGTAGGCGCATTTGTCACCTTGGAGGCGCTGTACTTCGGGCTTGCCTTCCTGGCAGGTACAGCTTATGACGATATGCCGGGAAACAAGGTATTGCTGGCGATCGGCTTGCTGGTTGGCTTGGGTTTGCTGGCCTCTTTCTTCCATCTGGGAACGCTCGCCAATGCCTGGCGCGCACTTTCGAACATCTCTTCTTCCTGGTTGAGCCGGGAGATTTTCTTTATGCTTTTGTTTGTCTTTTTGGGTGCCTTGTATGCGGGATTGCAATGGCTAAAAATTGCTCCAGTTGGTGTCCGGAATGTGCTAGCCGGGTTGGCTGTTTTATCTGGTTTGTCCCTGGTTTTTAGCATATCCAGGGTTTACAGCCTGCGCACAATCCCGGTGTGGAATACCCTGGCAACGCCGGTCTCCTTTTTTACCACAGCCTTCCTATTAGGCGCATTGTTGGTCCGGTTAATGATGGCGCTCGCCTGGCCCGCGTTACCAAAAGATGGCAGTCTTGGTATCGGTGATGTTTTTCCTTTGGCATTTTGGATTTTGGAATGGATCGGGTTGGTCTGTATAGCTTTGATCGGGGTCGAGCTCTTGATTATCCTGCTCGGCCGCGCAAAACCGGGAGGCAGATCCGGTCAACCCTTCCAGGTTGTGAGAAACCCAGTTCGGCCAACTGAGTCGCTCTTCTGGCTGCGACTTGTGCTGCTTGTTGCCGGAGCAGGCATCCTCCTTTTCCAGAGTCTGCCGGGAGCTGGCGGGGGAGGGCCTAAAGGACCGCTTGCCGGCCTGGCATTCATATTAGTTCTGGCTTCAGAAATCATTGCACGTTTCTTATTCTATGAGGCAGGGATAAACCAAGGCTTGTAGACTTTACTGTAGATATTAAATAAAACGAGTCCCGGAGGGGACTCGTTTTTCATCGAAGTTTGCTCGACAGTGATTTAGCTTCTAAGCTACTGGTTCTGGAAGACCCTTCATCCCCTCGAAGATTTTTTCAAGGGCCATCGTATGGCTACATCGCCCGCGTGTCTGAAAGAAGTCACAATCACACTGCCAGATGCCATTCTGGAGGTGTACGGTATGCGGGTTATTTTCTCCCTCGAAAACCACTGTGAGCGACTCAATGTAGATACGGTCTCGTTGCTCAGCATATCGTTTTGCCTTTTCGATCTTGCCGATCATGCCGGAATCCATATATATTGGTCTCCTTTCAGATGAAATAGGTAACAAAAAGGCACGCGCGCGAATGCACGTGTGCCTGCTAAATCCTGCCGGTATGATATTTTCTAAAACCAGTCACTCGCAAGGCGACTACTCCATTTGTTGATTAAGTATAAGCTGAGTCGGTATGAAAGTCAACACAAGTTAAGGGGATTCTATCAATGTTCTAACTTTGTATCCCTGCTGGCGCCTTCTGACGAACCGGCAAAACAATATAGAAGCGGCTACCAGGACACGTTTGTTCGTTATGACCAGGGCTCTCGACCCACAGTTTGCCCTGATGGGCCAGAACGATTCCCCGGGCAATCGGTAGACCCAAGCCAGGGCCGCCTCCTTTGAACTTGGTACGGCTAGATGAATGCAGCGCTACCTCGCCAGACTGGTAGAACTTGCTAAAAATTAACTCATAGGAGTTGGGATCAATCCCAATGCCTGTGTCCTGCACAATGATCTCAACCGCTCCTTCAGGAAATTCCACGTCTGGAGGTAGAGCAAATCCCGAAATGACGATTTGGCCTCCATCGGGAGTATATTTTATGGCGTTGCTGAGCAATTGGTAGAACACCTTATGCAGTGCACCCGCATCCGCTTCGATGCGAGGCAATGAGTTCATATCCTCCACCTTCAAGGTCAGTTTCCGCTGGATCAGCGCGATTTCAAAATTGCCGGCGACATTTTTTATCAGGAAAGCCATCGACAGAGGTTCTGGGCTTAGATCCAGGGAGCGGCTGTCAATTTTAGCGATATCTAACATGCTGTTCACGATCTCGTGCAGGCGTAAGGCGCCGGAATACATGCCGTCTATTAACTGGGCCAGGGCCGGATTCTGGTTGATCGTAGGGTCTTCCAGAAGCATTTGCCCGTAACCGCGTAAAACGGTCAGAGGCGTGCGCAGCTCATGTGAAGTCACTTTGATGAAATCCGACTTGGTGTGGTCCAGCCGCTCAAGCTGGTCGTAAGCTTTGCGCAGCTCTTCTGTTCGTTTCTGAACCATTTCCTCCAGCTTCTGGTTGAAGCGCGCCAGGTTGTCGTACAGGCGGGCATTTTCAAGCGCTACAGCAGCCTGCCCAGCAAATGTTTGCGCCAGCGTTACCTCGCTTATCGAGTAAGGTTCCAGGGTCTCGCGCGAAAGTGCAAGCATGCCGGTGGTTTCATTGGAGCGTATTAAAGGTATTCCCAGCCATGAACGAGCTTGCTCCAGGCCACTCAGCTGCTTCCAGTCTTCCCTTTGGGTGATATCTGAGATCGCGAGGGGTTTTTGGAGGCGGCAGACTTGCTCGAAAACGCTGTTTTCTTTCAGTTGCAAACGGAGCTGAGGGACCGGAGACGCCGGCCAAACTTCCCGCGCGGCTACTACTTCCAGCTCTTCGCCTTCCAACAACATTAATACAGCCCGGTCGGCAGGGACGATTTCGCTAAGTTGGTGTAGGATCAAATCCAGTACTTCAGCCAGGTCCAGCGTAGTCGACAATGCCTGGCCGACCTGGTAGAGGGTTTCGGCCAACTTGCGGCGAGTCCGCTCACCTTCGTACAACGATGCGTTGCGGATCGCGATCGTCACCTGGTCGGCAAGCGACCTCAGCAGGATTACGTCCTCTTCCTGAAAGGCATTCAGGCGCTGGTCGAGGATCTCAAGAACGCCAATAATCTTATCGGCAATTCTCAGGGGCAACAACAGCTGGGAGCGTGCTTCAGGAAATTTGTCACTCAAGGGAATGCCGGGAGGCTTATCGAGGTTTCCTGTCAGCTGGTGCAGGCCCGTTCTACATGCTTGGGTGATGTTGTTCTCTGCCTGCATGGGAAGCTGCAGCTCCAGCTGACTCAAGTCTTCCCTTTGTGGGTCAAGGCCGGCTTTAAGCTGCACCGCGTCGGCTGCATCGGTTAACATCCAAACGTTCACACCATAATAATCAAAAGATTGTTCCAGCAGCTCTACCAGGACACGCAGCAGGCTTTGAAGGTCCAGGTTGGAAGTAACCGCTCGACCCACCTCAGCTACGGCTGACAGCTGTTGAGCGTGGTGCCGGTCGGCTTCCTGGGCCCTCTTGATCTCGGTGATGTCGCGAGCGGTACCGAACCAGCCCACTGTCCTGCCGTCCTCGCCTTTCAGCGGCAGCCGGCTAATGATGGACCAGGTATCCGGACGCCCATCGCGCCAGGATTCACGCGCTACCCGGTCGATAATCGGCCGGCCTCCTTCGAGCACTTCTTTTTCTTCATTCTGCATTTGCTGTGCATAGGCGGTAGAAAAGAAGTCGATGTCAGTTTTCCCGATCACTTGGTCGGCCGGCAAGCCAAATTGCTGGGCAGAGATCTGGCTGACGCGAGTATAGCATCCGGATAAATCCTTGAAGATAATTCGCTCTGAGATTGTATCCATCAGAATATGCAGCAGGTAACGCTCATAATCTAATTGCTGCGTACGATGGATCAGCTCGGTGCGAGTATCTTGGAGGTCTTGTTTTTGGCGGGTGACGGTTGCCAGGTATTCTTGGGTTTTACGGAATTGAATTAAAACCTGGATCATAACGACCATAATCCACAGGATAACGACGCCAGTATATGCCCACCCCAAGAATACTTTGTTTGAAGAACCTGATGAGGTTACTTCTTGCCATGGAAAGGCCGAGTAGAAGATTTCTGGTGATCGCGATACGAATCCGGCGCCTAACCAGTTTAGGGCGCTCAGAACAACCATGGCTATGCCTGCCTGGTTGCTGATCAACAGGATTGCTAAGGGAGGCAAGATCGCCAGGAGAAGGAGTCCCCCGCTCCAGATGCCAGGTATAAATAGGCTGGACAGCGTGAATAAATAGAGCAGCGCCAGAAAGCTCACTGCTCGCAGATAAAAAGGCCATTGTTTTAGTTTTTTTAAGACGAAACAGACGATGAGAACGATCCCGTACGCAATAGAACCGGCGAGATCCCCACTCATCGCGTGAACCAGCATCCCGAGGACAGCAACCCCTGCACTACCGGTCAAGATTTGTTCGAGGAGTTCTTCGCGGGAAATCGCGGAGGAATCCTCATAGCCGGTGTCGGTTTGATGAGTGGGCTCGTTTTTTGGACTCTTACCGGAAGGCTCTTTCATCCAGAATAAGGCATTATGTGAAAAGAAACGTAGTTAGAAAGTATTATACATCAATCTATTCCTCCACCCTTTCAAATGCGTATAGCATGATTAAGAGGGGGTTGGATTGTGTTACAATCAGTACAATAAAGATTGTGGCAAATTTCTCTATTGGGGATTTGTTTTGTTGTTTATGTCCGGTAGAGAATAAAAACTAAAATTGCAAACCTTAGGGAGAGTGAAACATGAAATGGTCCCTTCCGATTATCTTAATTCTCTTCCTGCTCTTACCGGCTTGCGTGCCTGCTCCTTTGACCCTGGTGCCCATAGATACAGTAGTCGCTGAGACCATGGCTGCAATGCCCAAAACAAAAACGCCCGTTCCTCCCACGTTTACGAAAGTGCCGATACCGACGATCGACTTAAGCACTCCAACCCCCGAATTCAATCCAACTATAGCGGGCGCCTATTGTATCCCTCTAAATACCGCTCGCACCAAAGCTCTGGTGACGAATGTGCTGGATGGGCAAACGATCCAAGTTGCTTCGGGGAATCAGACTTATAAAGTCAGGTATATTGGTCTGAACGCGCCGAAGCTTTCCCCTACTATTGAATGGCGGGCTCCCCAATCTAAGAGTGCTAACGAAGGATTAGTGAATGGAAAATATGTCGTATTGATAAAAGATGTGTCGGACGTCGATGAGGGCGGAACATACTTGAGATATGTGATTGCGGATAATGTTTTTGTGAACTACGAGATGATTCGCGAGGGTTATGCGAGTATGAATATCATTCCGCCTGACGCAGCTTGTGGAAATGCCTTCACGGCTGCCCAGGTAGAGGCGCAGGCGGGTGTGCGAGGCGTATGGGAAGCAACACCAGTGCCTACTTTTACCATCACGCCCACTCCGACGATTACCCTCACGCCAACGCAGACAAAAGTTGGGATATGCAACTGTAGCGGTAGACGCTTGGCCTGCGCCGACTTTTCCAGCAAAAGCCAGGCACAGTCTTGTTTCAATTACTGCCTAAACCTGGGCTTTGGAGATATCTTTGGATTGGACAAGAATCACAACGGCAAGGTCTGCGCGGGATACCCGTTCTAATTCATTTAGATCAACATCTAAGAATTTGAAGTATCAGCCCGGTGAAGCTCAAAGGCCCGCCGGGCTGATTTTATCTCTGAAGATTTTCTAACCACTGGGTGGATTAACCTGGGAAGAAATGTGCAGATTGTAACCTTCAAATCCAGACAAATGACATGATTAATTTGACAGCAGGCAGAATCAGATATAGAATATCACTGTATCCTGTGATAAAAATCACAAGCAATAGGTTTTAAGGTGGGCCTACGTGAGCCTGCTTCACTACAAAAGCCCGACCAGGGGAGATAGCCTGTCGGCGGCAAAACGCAGAAGGCAATCTCGCGTGGCCGTTTAATCGGTTTAATTAGTATTCGTTTCTCCTCAGTCAATATGCATTGTAAGCCCAAGAGGATCCAAACATGGGCAATACCACAAATGAACCCAGTATTAGTTGCTACCAAGGGTTGTTTGTGGCTCCTTCTCTCAGTCGATGATGGTGTTGCTCCTGAAATATGGGAGCTGCTTCGCTCAGCGGTGAAATCATTCGCAAGCTAGTACCTTATCGAGGAGGTGAAAGAATGGAAAAAATCCTCGCTGTGAACTCGACCTGCGGACCGGGTTGTTTTCTCTATCCGGGAATAGAAGGGGGAAAGGTGGGATTATGAATAGTTTTGTGATTGCGGACCAAAAACGCTGTATTGGCTGCTATGCCTGTATTGCTGGCTGTGTTGAAAACCATCGGAGAGCTGGCTTACAGGCATATCCGCGTTTGTATGTCACTCATACGCCGGCTGGCACCATGCCTATCCAATGTCGCCATTGTGAAGACGCCCCATGCGCTGCCGTATGCCCGGTGAAAGCGATCGTTGTAAAAAATTCTTCTGTCCAGCTTAACGAGGGCTTGTGCGTTGGCTGCAAGATGTGTGCTCTTGCCTGTCCCTTCGGTGCGATTATTCCTGGTGGTACGCCAGTTCCAAAATTCGAGTTCAACATCGGCCAATACACTTATGTTAATACACCATACCAACCAGAGCCGATGTATTTACGTGAACTAGGCTTGCGTGAACAGCTTTCGCTTCTCAACTGGAACATAGGCCAAAAAACTGTAGCAGTTAAATGCGACCTGTGCTTCTTCGATGAAGAAGGCCCGGCTTGCGTACGCGCTTGCCCCCATAAAGCTTTGAGTCTGGTCGACGAACAAACCACCTCCCTGGCGACCCTGGTCGAACGAATGAAGACTGCGGTCGTCGAAGTGCAAGGGGAACTGTAATCGGCAGGGTTTTCACCTACCCTGCAGAAGAGGAAAATGAATGGACGCAATTCAGCTTCTACTACTTTCTGTCCTGGTGTTTGGAGTAGGCGCTGTTGCCTCGCTGCTGTTGAATAACAACAGCCGGAGTGCCCGCTATGTCTCGGGAATTGCTGGCATGCTTGCCTCGGCGGTAGGTTTCGCTGCGGCCGTCCTGGCGGCGGTAGGTAGATCCTCTGTCCTCGTGCTGGCAGGCCCTCTCCCCTTTGGTAATTTTTCGCTGCATATAGATGGTCTTTCAGCTTTCATGGTGGGGATGATTTCGCTGGTAGGTTTTGCAGCCAGCCTATATTCCATCTCCTACCTGGAACAATATTCGAACCGCAGCCTGGGGGTTATGGGGTTTTTTACAAACCTGTTCATCGCCGCGATGATCCTGGTCGTTACGGTAGCCAACGCATTTTGGTTCCTGGTCTTTTGGGAGATGATGACGGTGGCTTCATATTTTCTGGTTATTTTTGAACACGAAAAGCAAGAATCTATCCGAGCAGGTTACCTGTATATGCTGGTGGCTCATGCCGGCACAGCCTTGATCATGCTCTCCTTCTTCGCTTTTTATATAAACTCCGGCAGCTTCGATTTCACCGCTTTTCGCCTGACCCAACTATCACCTGCCGCGAGGAGCTTGATTTTCTTGCTGGCGTTCTTTGGCTTTGGGGCAAAGGCCGGCATGGTCCCGCTGCACATCTGGACGCCGGCGACCTATTCCGCAGCCCCATCGAATGTCTCTGCGCTCATGTCGAGCGTTATGAAAAAGACCGCAATATATGGCATCTTGCGAGTCTGCGTGGATTTCCTGGGGCCGTCTGTTTTATGGTGGGGATGGGTCGTCTTGTTTTTTGGCGCCCTATCGGCGATACTGGGTGTGCTCTATGCCCTGAGCGAGAGCGATCTGAAACGGCTTTTAGCATACTCCAGTGTAGAAAACGTCGGGATTATCTTGTTGGGGGTCGGCGCCGGGATGGTCGGCTTGGCTACCAAGCAGCCAGTATTGTCGTTGCTCGGCTTTCTGGCGGCATTGTATCACACGATCAACCATGCCTTTTTCAAAGGCCTCCTGTTCTTTGGCTCCGGCTCAGCAATTTCCCAGACCCATACCAAGGACCTTAATCAGATGGGTGGGTTAGCCAGGCGAATGCCCTGGACGGGGCTGGCCTTCCTGATTGGCGCTCTGGCGGTTGCTGCGATCCCGCCATTCAATGGTTTTGTCAGCGAGTGGTTTACTTACCAGGCCCTTTTCACCGCCAGCGGAAATTATGCTGTCTCGGTGAGGGTCTTTGCTCCACTCCTGGCCGTTTTATTGTCGCTGGCTGGAGCAATGGCGGCTATGGTCTTCATCAAAGCTTACGGCGGCGCGTTCACTGGTCCTTTTCGCAGCGAGGCTGCCAGCCAGGCGAAGGAAGCATCTGGGACGATGCTCGCTGGTATGGCTTTTATGGCCTTGGGTTGTCTTGTTTTAGGTCTGGGTGCGCCATTCATTGCTCCTTACATCGCTCAAGTGGCGGCTGACATTCCAACGGTTCCGCTTCTACCAGTGGCGGCTGGCGTGTGGGTGTTCCCAGCGCAAATTACTCAAGCTGTGCTGTCGCCTCCATTTGTAGCCATTCTCTTGTTGGGCTTGTTGGTAGTTCCCCTGGTGGTTGTGGCATTGTACGGCGGCTATAAAGCTGGGAGGCGGACGGTGGAGGATCCGTGGACGTGCGGGTATGGATATTCGCATCAGATGTCGATCTCCGCTACCAGTTTCAACCAGCCTATGAATTCGACTTTCAGTGTGCTTTATTTGTTGCGCACTCTGTTCCGCAGGCCTTTCGGCGCCATTGCAGCCTGGTCGAAGCGCGCCAGGGATGGATTTTCCCGCAACGAACCAGTCATTGAGAATGTGGTCTCTCGCCCTACAACACGGTTTGTGGAATACCTCGGGCAGCGCATCCAGACACTGCAAATGGGTGATATCCGGATGTACTGCCTGTATATCATCCTAACATTGGCAGTTCTCCTGATCGTGATATTCAAATAGGAGAAAATTATGACATCAGCCAGTATGGTCCTTATCGGCTTGCTGCAGGCTTTTTTGATCCTGCTATTAGCGCCTTTGTTCTCAGGTTTTGCCCGCGTCTTAAGGGCAAAAATGCACAACAGGCGAGGCCCCAGTATTTACCAAAACTACCGAGATCTTGTTAAGCTAATGAAGCGGCAGGAGGTTGTCTCAGAACAGGCCGGTTGGGTCTTTCAGGCAACTCCGTATGTCATCATGGCCTCCATGTTGCTGGTTGCCACGATTATCCCTATCCTCACTGCACGGTCCCCATTCGGTTGGGTAGGCGACATGATCCTGGTGGTGTATGTGTTTGCCCTTTCACGGTTCTTCTTCTCCATTTCCGGGCTGGACACCGGTAATACCTTTGGAGGTATAGGCGCCAGGCGAGAGTTGCTGTTGTCCGTGTTAATCGAGCCGGTGATGCTGCTGGTGCTGTTCGTAATGGCATTGCTGGCAGGTTCCACCAACCTGGGGACGATCAGCATTAAAGTTGCTACTGGGCAAATCCCTTATTACACCTCGGTCTGGTTGGGCATGCTGGCATTCGCCTTTGCATCCTTCATAGAAATGGGAAAGCTGCCATTTGACGTGGGTGAAGCCGAACAGGAGCTGCAGGAAGGCCCCCTGGCGGAATTCTCCGGGCATTCTCTGGCGCTGCTGAAATGGGGGATCTACATGAAGCAAGTGGTCGTAGTCTCCTTATTCCTGGCTATATTCCTGCCGTTTGGGAGTATGACAGTTGATTCAATTCCTGGGTTCGTGTTAGCAGTAGTTGTTTTCCTCTTAAAAGTCGCTATCTTTTACTTTATTGCTGCGATATTTGAAAATGCTATGGCTCGAGTGCGCTTTATGAAAGCCTCGGCCGTGACCTGGGCTGCACTAGGTGCAGCCATCCTATCCTTTGTTTTCTATTTGGCTAACGTGTAGGTGAGGAGGAGCGAAGCATGGTTGCATTTGTCCTCGCCAGTATCTTGATCCCGTTCCTGGGAAGCGTCCTGACCCTGGTGTTTCCAAGGTCTTGGATCAAAGTATTCAGCCAGGTAGTCGCAGGTCTGGCTTTCCTGTGCAGTCTGATTGTGCTTATTGATTTAGCTGCTATTGGAAAAGTCGGGTCTACAGTCGACCTGGTCTATCTGGGCAGTGCTTTGGTGTTCGGCGTCACCATTGACAAGCTCAGCACTCTGATAGGCCTGGCTGTTATCCTGGTTGGCTTTTTGATTGTGGTTTACTCCACCGGGTATCTGACTGCGCAGAACCGAGAACATCCGGAACATGGGATAGAGCGAAGATATTATTTCTTCCTCCTGATGTTCATCGGCTCTATGGCCGGGCTGGTGTATTCATCCACAATGATCGGCCTGTTGGTGTTCTTCGAGCTAACCGGTGTTTGTTCGTGGGGTCTCATTGGATATTATGATAACCCCAAGGCGCACAAGGCAGCTCTCAAGGCGATCATTGTTACCCAGGTGGCTTCACTCGGCTTATATTTGGCGACGGCTGTCTTCTTCGCGATGACGGGCAGCTTCCAGCTTACAAACTTGGCCAAAATGACCGACACTGCCAAAGAGATCATCTTCTTTGGCGTCTTGATTGCAGCCTGGGGCAAGTCGGCGCAGCTGCCATTCCAATTCTGGCTGCCGGACGCGATGGTTGCCCCTACCCCGATCAGCGCGTACCTGCATGCGGCTTCCCTGGTGAAAGTAGGCGTTTTCATCTTCGCCCGCTGCTTGATCTCTGCAGGAAGTGTGCCCAAGCTGGTAGGTCAAGTCGGATGCATTATGGCCATCATCACCATGCTTTACGGCTTCGCAATGTATTTCCCGCAGAAAGACTTGAAGAGGCTGCTGGCTTATTCAACTATTACCCAGCTTTCGTGGATTTTCCTGGCGCTGTCCCTGTCCATTTTTAGCGGCCAAGGCAGCCAGGAAGCCTTCAATGGGGCAATAGCGCATATCTTCAACCATGCATTCGCCAAGAGCCTGTTCTTCCTGGTGGCAGGAGCATTAAGCTTTGCTGCCGGAACCAAGATGCTGCCTGCTCTAAAAGGCATTATTACCAAAATGCCATTGGTAGGCGTAAGCTTCGCTTTTGCGATGCTGGCAGTAACCGGCGTTCCGCCATTCAACTGCTTCTTCAGCAAGTTCAGCATACTAGCTGGCGGGTTCACGATTGCCAGGGCCGATCCCCTGCTGATGATCGTAATGATCATTGCCGTTCTGGAGACTGTGGGGAGCTTTGCCTGGCTGTTCTGGATCTTCAGCTCTGCCGTACCTGGAGAACCATCTGCTGAGGTATCGGCTGCGACTCGCCTCGCCCCGTCGATGCAATTCGTGCTTGCGGCGTTGGCTGTCTTGACCCTCGTCTCGGGATATTTCGCTGCTAGCTGGATGGGTTAAGTAAAGAAGGGTGATAGGAGGAAAGGATGACGGGTGTTACTCTTGTCAACAGTCTGAGCGGGTTATTGATCATCACTTCGCTGCTGGTGATTGAGGTTAAGCAGCCCCGCTGGTCAGCTCTGCTTTATAGCGTCCAGTCGATAATCCTGGTGATTATCTTCATCGTACTGGGCTACATACACCAGGCGGACCAGCTATACCTGTGGGCTGCGACCGCCTTTCTGACCAAGGTGGTGCTGGTCCCATTGATCCTCTACCGCGCCATGTCTCGGGTGCCCGATGAAGAGATGCCAAAGAATACGATGGGCCCAACACTGACGCTGGTCATGGCCGCGATAGCACTGGCTGTCTCTTTCATCGTGATCAACCAGCTGCAATTAAAAGCTGCGGAGCCTTTCAAGCCAGCCCTGGCTGTGTCTTTGGCTCACTTTTTCTTCGGGGAACTGTGCATCATGACTCAGCGCAACCTCTTCAAACAGCTACTGGGCTTTTGTTTGATGGAGAATGGATCAGCCCTGACCCTGGCGCTGTTAGCTTATTCTGCGCCAGAGCTGGTTGAGATCGGCTTGGTTACAGATGCTGTATTTGGCGTGGTCATCATGGTGCTGCTCGGAAACCAGATCTACAAGAACTTGCATACGCTGGACACCGCCAAACTAAACACATTGAGAGGATAGGGCGCCTTCAGAAAAGGATATCGATTATGGAAACTAATTACCTGATCTGGCTATTGCTTGTCCCCTTGATCCTTTCCCTGGTGGCTTTTGCAGCGCGCTGGATGGGACGTTTTACGCGCCCGGTAGCAGAGGCTGCTCACCTGGTATGCATCACAGTGGTTCTTGTGCTGACTTTGCTGGTAATCAGAGGTGTGCTAAACTCCGGTGTCGTGTTTGCCATGAGAAACTGGCTCCATGTAGACGCATTAGGCGCCGTCTTCCTTTTGATCATCGGCCTGGTGGGCTTTTTGGCGGGGTTATATTCCATCGGCTATATCCGTCACGACCTGGAAACCGGAGAATTCGACAATAACAAGCTGAGCCTCTACTATGGCCTCTTCAGCCTGTTTTTGTTCACCATGCTGCTTGTAGTAACCTCCAATAACATCATCATGATGTGGGTGGCGGTCGAAGCTACTACGCTAGGTTCTGCCTTCCTGGTCGGGATCTACGGGCACTATTCATCGTTGGAAGCGGCCTGGAAATACGTAGTCATCTGTACCGTAGGCGTGGCGTTCGGTCTGTACGGTACGATCTTGATCTATTCCGATGCGGTGAACGTGATGCAGGTTCCTGGAGCGGCTGTGCTCTGGACAGAGATTGTTAAATACGCTAAAGACTTTGACCCCGCATTGCTGAAGATGTCATTCGTTTTTGTCATGGTTGGTTTTGGCACCAAGGCTGGCCTTTTTCCCATGCACGCCTGGCTGCCTGATGCGCACAGTGAGGCGCCCAGCCCAGTGAGCGCGATGCTCTCGGCAGTATTGCTCAATTGCGCTCTGTTTATCATTATCCGCTTTTCCATAATCACCAATCAGGGACTTGGTCCTGCTTTCACTCAAACACTCTTCCTTATCTTCGGCACGGTCTCTGTAGCTGCTGCCGCCTTTTTCATTTTCGTCCAACGCGATGTCAAACGTCTGCTGGCTTATTCGAGTATGGAAAATATCGGCTTGATCGTATTGGCTTTTGGACTGGGCGGACCATTTGGCGTCTTCGCTGGACTGCTACAAGCAGTGAACCACAGCCTTGTCAAATCGCTCATGTTCTGTACGACCGGGAATATCCTGATTAAGTATCGCTCCCGCAACCTGGACCAGGTGAAAGGAATGTTGCAGGTAATACCCTTTACCAGTCTGTTGCTGATTTGCGGGGCATTGGCTTTGATCGGTACACCTCCATTCAACATCTTCGTTAGTAAGTTTTTTATCATCACGACCGGGTTGGGTACCGGCTATACGTGGTTGATGATTTTCTGCTTGCTGCTGCTGACAGTGGTTTTTGCCGGTTTTCTGCGCTTCATTGTTGCCGCTGTATTTGGGGAGAAGCCGGCTGACATGGTTAAAGGTGAGTTTAACTGGCTTACCCTTGCGCCGGTGGCTGTCTTGTTAGTCCTAATCCTGATTTTAGGAGTTTATATGCCTCCACAGCTAGCCGCACTGCTGCAAGGGGCGACTGGGGTCGCTTTAACTGGAAATCCTGCCATCCAATCTTCGAGTTTTGGGCAGTTACAGAACTTTACCGGGCTTTCGGCCGGGTTAGTTCAGACGAAAGCCTTTATGGCGTCGATTAACAATTTGTTGCCCTGAAAGCGAGTGTATTTTCCTCGCTCATCGTATTCGGTGCGTTTTGATCTCGGAATTCCAGAGGACGAGAAATTATCGCAAAGGAATTTCAGATATAGGAGACCCTCAAATGACGTTGCTGACTAAAGAGAGAACCAAAATCGGCCAAAAATATGTTGAAGCCCTGCGCACCCGGTTTGGCAACTCGATCCTGGACGAATCCTGGCAAGCGCCGGACCAGGTGACAGTGACAGTGGAACTTAACAGCCTCCCTGAGGTAGTAGAGATGCTCTATTACCAACAGGGTGGATGGCTGGCTTCGGTGGCTGGCAACGACGAGCGCCCGCTTAATGGGCATTTTGCGATGTATTACATTCTGTCGGTTGAAGGCAGCCAGGAAAATAATTCTCAGGACGCAGAAAAAGCCTACGTGGTCGTGCGGGTAGAAATCCCACCGCATAAGCCAGAATTCCCGGCGGTAACCCCTAAAGTGCCGGCAGCCATCTGGTACGAGCGGGAAGTGCGCGATATGTTTGGGCTACAGCCGGTGGGTTTGCCAGATGAACGCCGCCTGGTGTTGCCCGACGACTGGCCCGACGAGCTGTACCCGCTGCGCAAAGATACAATGGATTATCGTTTCCGCCCAGAGCCTACTACCGAAGAAGAAACCTATGAATTCATCAAAGTAGAAGGCGAGGGGATCGTCCAGATACCGTTAGGCCCGTTGCATATTACCTCGGATGAGCCAGGCCACTTCCGCCTGTACGTGGATGGAGAAAATATTGTCGATGCGGATTACCGCCTCTTCTATGTACACCGGGGTATGGAAAAGCTGGCGGAGACCCGATTGCACTATGACCAGGTCACATTCCTGGCCGACCGGATTTGCGGGATCTGCGGATACGCCCATAATGTCGCCTATAGCACCTCGATCGAGCGGGCTTTAGGCATCGAGGTGCCGGAAAGGGCCGAGTATATCCGTACTATTCTATTGGAAGTCGAACGTCTGCACAGCCACCTGCTGAACTTAGGCCTGGCATGCCACTTCGTTGGCTTTGATACAGGCTTTATGCATTTCTTCAGGGTGCGTGAGAAGACTATGAAGATGGCGGAGCTTCTGACCGGTACGCGCAAAACCTACGGCATGAACTTGATCGGCGGGGTCCGGCGGGATATTCTGAAGGATCAAAGGGTCAAGGTTCTACAATGGCTGAAAGAGCTGCGCGGTGAAGTCACCGACCTGGTCGGGATGCTGTTAGAAACTCCCAACATCGTGCAGCGCACGCTCAACATTGGTCGTTTAGAGCCGCAGGTGGCGCGCGATTACAGTCCGGTGGGACCCACATTAAGGGGTTCCGGCTTTGCCCGCGACATTCGAGTGATCCACCCTTATTGCGCTTATGACCGTGTGCCATGGAAATTGACTTACAAAGACGGTTGTGATGTGTTAGCGCGCACTTTGATCCGCGCGGAGGAATTTTTTGAATCGGTCTCGATGGTAGAACGCTGCCTGGATGGAATGCCAGAAGGGCCTGTCTTAACCGAAGGATTCAAGTATAAGCCCTATCAGTTTGCTCTGGGTTATGTAGAAGCCCCGCGCGGCGAAGACATCCATTGGAGCATGCTGGGCGACAACCAGAAGCTCTACCGCTGGAAGTGCCGTGCATCCAGCTACAACAACTGGCCAGCCCTCCGCTATATGCTACGCGGTAACATGATCTCCGACGCCGCATTGATTGTCGCCAGCATCGATCCCTGTTATTCTTGCACTGAACGGGTGACTCTAGTCGATGTGCGCAAGAAAGATGTCACAATCGTGCCTTACAAAGAAATGGAACGCTACTGCCGGGAGCGGAAAGACTCGCCTTTGAAGTCGGCCAACTTCGGCAGGATTAAGGCAAAATAACCGGCTGTAAAATACCCAGCTTGGGGCTTGAGATGCCCCGCACGAGGAGTCTGGCATGCTGAAACTGATCAAAGAAATATTAAGAGTTGGCGAAGCCACGCTGCCCTACCCATTCGCGCCTATTGAGTTGTCACCGGGCTATCGCGGCAAGCCGCAACACGATCCAGAGCTCTGCATCGCCTGCGCGGCTTGCGCAATTGCCTGCCCCTCTAACGCGTTGACGATGGTCACCGACCTTGACCAGGGCTTCCAAACCTGGTCTTACTTTGTGGGCCGGTGTATCTACTGCGCCCGTTGCGAGGAGGTTTGCCCGACCGGCGCGATTGTGCTCAGCTCCGATTTCGAGCTGGCGGTAATGAACAAAGCAGACCTTTACGAGCAGGCCGATTACAAGCTGGCTGCTTGCCGTGAATGCGGGATATACTTTGCCCCAGTCAAAGAAATCCAATATGTACTCGCTCTGCTGGAGCAAAGCAGCCTGTCTGCCGAACGCCTGGCTCAGGAGCGCTCCTTGCTGGAAGTCTGCCCGGAATGCAGACGGAAAAAAGATATCCCTAAATTGGTGAGCCTGTACCAGGAGGCGATCTGATGACTGGCAATAACGGAAAAGGCCAAAAGGTAGAGAACGGTAGCAAGTACGCTATCCATCAAGACCCTAACGTGGGGCAGCTCAAAGCCGCTCTACTTAAAGACATCCATCGCTCGGTATATGTATATCGAGTGGATTGTGGCGGCTGTAATGGCTGCGAGATCGAAATCTTCGCTTCTATCACGCCGCTCTTTGACGTCGAGCGTTTCGGGATCAAAGTGGTATCTTCTCCACGCCATGCAGATGTCC